>PVBE012917331.1_pt1 | contig 29741 bp, 20 predicted proteins | sample 1631181 | NCBI WGS metagenome assembly PVBE01 (sample SAMN08397723, study PRJNA350692) | Marine metagenome, whole genome shotgun sequencing project. | isolation source: water | place: Pacific Ocean | collected 2012-04
GACCGGCGCCGTGGGTTACGTGAGTCGCGGCATCGCCCTGCTCTCCGGAGGACGAGTGGCGCTGATGTTCCCGATCACGCTGCTGGTGGTCACCATCTGCTCGGCATTCATCAATAACACGCCCGTGGTCATCCTCTTCGTGCCGATCATGCTCGGCTTGGCCGAGCGCTACGACTTCAGTCCGTCCAAGGTCCTGATCCCGATCTCCTTCGCCTCGATTCTGGGCGGGACGTGTACGCTGATCGGCACGTCGACCAACATCCTGATCAACACCTTCCTGCCGGCTCATCAACAGCTGGGGATGTTCGATTTCTTGCCCCTGGGATTGGTCTTCGCCGGGATCGGACTGGTTTATCTCTCGCTGTTCAGCTTCTCTTACCTGCCCGACCGCCGCACGCTGACCAGCCTCAACAAACCCGGGGTTCTGAAGGAGTACCTGACCGAGATCCGCATCGTTCCCAACTCCACCTCGATCGGCAAGCCGCTGTCGAGCTCGATCATGGCCCGGTATCCCAACGTTCGCGTGCTGGAGTTGATCCGCGGTGAGCGCATCCTCTGGCCCCAGGGAGAGGACTACACACTGCAAGAGGGCGACATCCTGATGGTCAAGGGCGACATGCGCAAGGTCGTCGCGCTCCAGCAGGAACGGGGACTCGAGCTGTTGCCCGGAATCGAGGCCGGACAGGATTCGGTCCGCGGGACCGAGGTGACGCTGGCTGAGATCGTCCTGACTCCCAACTCCAAGATGGTCGGCCGGACACTCGAGAAGATCCAGTTCCGCAAGCGACACGGTGCCGCCGTGATGGCAATCCAGCGACAGGGAGCCCACCTGCATATCAAAGAGAAGATCGCTCAGCTCCCGCTTCGCACGGGCGACATTCTGCTGGTTCAGGCAGGCGTGGAGACGATCAACGGCTTGCGCGGCGAGACGGACTTCTTGCTACTCGAGGGCGCCGGCCAGCCACTGGTCGACAAGAAAAAAGCCCCGCTCGCAGCAATGATCCTGGTCGCGATCGTCCTGCTCGCCGCCTTCGGCATCTGGCCGATCAGCCTCGTGGCAATGGCGGGCGCCTTTCTGATGGTCGCCTCGCGCTGTCTCTCGGCGCGGCGAGCCTACCTTTCGATCAGCTGGGACATCCTCGTCCTGATCGGCTGCATGATCGCGCTGGGGCTGGCGATGGAAACGACGGGGCTGGCGGAGCGACTGGCGGGCTGGATCACGAGCAGCACCAGCGGCCTGGCCCCCGACCTGCGACCCTGGATCGTGCTCTCGGCGTTCTACCTGCTGATCACGATTCTATCGAGCTTCATCAGCCACGCCGCCGCCGCGATCCTGTTCGTACCGCTGGTACAAAACACCGCACTCGCACTGGGCGTGGCGCAGAAGCCGTTCTTGTTCTGTGTGGCCTTCGCCGCCTCGGCGGCCTTCATCGCACCGGTGGGCTATCAAACCCACCTGATCGTCTACGGCCCAGGAGGCTATCAAACACGGGACTTCCTCAAGTTCGGCACCCCCCTCAACCTGATCCTCTGGGTCGTCGCCTCGCTGTTGATCCCGCACTTCTGGCCCTTCTAGTGGGCGGCCGCAGGTGCCCGAGAGCACGCCGAACGACCAGCACCCGCGCAATCGACCCCGTCCAGCGACGACCCGCTCTGCGACCACCACCCAAGGCATTCGCTGGCGGCTCTGAAACTCCCGCCGCAGAACAGTCGGCTCAGTCTGCCGCCTTGGCCGACTCCAGCGTCTTGCGATAGGTCTCCAGGTCCCGCCTGAGCAAGCGAACGATGTTGCTCAACAGGTTTCCGATTTCCCCCCGGGCCTTCCGCCGAGGAGCCAGCCGGCTTCTTAGCAGTCGGGTCTGCAGCTGGACGAATCCGTTGTCGGCCAGCTCGCCCTCGAACCGGACGCGATATAGATTGCGCTGTTTGCTGTCTTTCTCGTAACTGAACGAGAGCAACATGCCCTTACCGCCTCCACCCTTGATCAACGTCGAGAGAAAGTTCGTCATGATTTTCTCCAGGTTGGAAGGGATCAGCATGTCGACCAGCCAGACCGGAAAGACCCCCCACAGCCGCCCGGTGACCTCGATCTTACGAGGCAGCTTGGACAGTCGGTATTCGCCGACGATCTTGTCGGGAGTGCGTACCCAGCGGATCGGCAGCTCCATCCGCTCCAGTCGCACCGTCAAGCCCCAGTATTTTAGCTTGAGGTCCATCGTCCCGAGCAGGTTTGTCACGCCTTGCCGGTCGATGTCCAGCGACACGTCGGTGTCAGGACCCTCGAGCGGAACCAGCACACCGTCGAGCATCGCCGCACGGATGACCAGCTGCAGCTTGCTGCCGGTGTACTGAATCAAGGCAAAGCGCCGTCCCTTGGCGTCGGTCAGCGTGAACCGGCTGTCTCGCATGGTCCGAGATCGAGCCAGGTACTGGTGGATCTTGGGATAGCGCAGCTCGAGCTGGCCCAAGTTGGGACGCAGCACGACGCGGACCTGCGTCACTTTCCGCTGACCACGCTGCTCGAAGCAGACCAGGTCATCGACGTGCAGCAGCGACATGGCCCAAGGGTAGGTCTCGGGAAAGGACCCCGAATAGCCACGCAGAATAGCGAGGTCCTCGGGACCGAGATTGCTCGAACCGACCACTTTCCCATCTATCCGAGCGGCAGAGGTTTCGTACCAGCGCACCATGTTCTTGAACATCGCGCCGACCTGCTTCGGTGTAGCTCGGCCGAAATGATGGTCGAAATACATCGACAGCCCGAGAAGAAACTTGCCTTGCGGTCCCTTGAGCGGGCGGAAGCGAGCACCGGTGACAAAATCACCCTGATCGGCCAGCGGATCGGCCGCTCCTTCATCGAGGGACATGGCGTACCGTTCACCCCGCCTTCGACCGATGAACTGCAGCTGCTTGGTCCCGTCCTTGCCAGGCTCCGCCGGGATCATCTGGTATAGCCCCTTGAGATCGACCTGCTCCAGATTCTGTGCTAATCGGTCGTAGATGGCCCAGACAGCGGGATCCACCTGTGCCTTGCGGCGCAGCGCCAGCACGGTGTCCAGATAGCTGTGCACCCGGGCGATCGCCTCCTGGGGGGGATCAACAGCGCCCTGACCCAGAGGCATCATGATCTGCCACCAGTTCTGCGCCACGGGCAGTTCGGTCCCTCGGTGGGGCGCCGGCCGGCGCCTGGGAAGGGGAGCCGGCGGCCCAACGCAGGCACCTGACAGAACTAACAGCAGCGCCCAGGCCGTACTTCGCACGGCAGTGCAGATCATGCCTCATGCTAAGCCGAGGGGCCCCCAAAATAAATAAATATCCTCCTTTACAAAGTGCGCCGCCCCGATTAGTAAACATCCGCCTTTATAAAGGGGGCCAAATGATAGACGCACAGATCCATGTCACCTCGCTCGAACAACTGCGCCGAGAAGGCGTCATGGTCGTTCAGGGAGCGGACCGAGCGATCGCCGTATTCGCCGACGGGGAAAGGGTGAGGGCAGTCGACAACCGCTGCCCTCACCTCGGTTTTCCCCTGCACAAGGGCACGGTTCAGGACGGCATCCTGATCTGCCACTGGCATCACGCCCGCTTCGACCTGTGCAGCGGGTGCACCTTCGACATGTTCGCCGATGACGTCCCCCCGTTCGACGTCGACGTTCGCGACGGAGAGGTCTACGTCTCGCCAAACCCACGCCACGACATGGCTCGCAACCGATTGCTGAACCGGTTACAGGCCGGCCTCGAGCAGAACGTCCCGCTCATCCAGGCCAAAGCGCTGCTGTCCCTGCTGGAAACGGGCGAAGAACCGAGCGCGCTGGTGCGAGAGGTAGCGCTGTTCGGCTGCTCCAACCGCGACACCTGGCTCGACGGGCTGACCTCGCTTACCGCGGCCACCAATCTGATTCCGGACCTGGACTTCGAGACCGCCTTCCTCGCACTTTATCAAGGAACGCGTCGGGTGGCCGCCAACTGCGTCGGCATGCCTCCTCGGCGCAGGCGAGAGCCGCTGGAAAGCGACGAGGGCGACACACCGCAACTGGGACGTTGGCTGCACCAGTTTACCCAGGTTCGCCATCGAGACGGCGCGGAGCGCACGGTACTGACCGTCCTGCACGGCGGCGCCACCCCCGAGGAGCTGACGCGACTGTTATTCGCCGCGGTCCTCGATCGCTACTACGCCGCCACGGGCCATCTCCTGGACTTCTGCAACAAGGCCTGCGAGCTGCTCGAGTTGATCGGCTGGAAACACGCGGACGCGGTCCTGCCGAGCTTGATGGAACAACTCGCAGAGGCCCGCGGCGGCGAAGAACTCAACCAGTGGCGTTACCCGGTCGATCTGCTCGAGCCGATCTCGACGCTGAGCGAACAGCTGCCCACTCTGTTCGAAGCGGCTCGCGGATCGAGCTGGCTCGGTGACGCTGAGCTGACCCGGGTAATCCTGGGCGATGACCCGCTAGCAATCCTCTCTGCACTGAAGACAGCCATCCAGGCCGGCGCCACCCCGACCCAGCTCTCCAGAACCCTGTCTTATGCGGCCGCCGTGCGCTTGGCCCGCTTCAGCACGGTCAACGAGTTTCGGGACTGGATCACGGCGCTACACACCTTTACTTACTGTAATGCCGTGCACCAGATGCTGAGCCGCTGTGCCGCCCCAGACCTGGTCCGTGGGGTGGTGCACGGCGCGATCGCGGTCTACCACAACCGCTTCCTCAATGTTCCCCCGGCCCATCTGCCCGGGCCGGCAGATCACACCGAGACCGATCCACGGACATTGCTGGCCAGCTTCCTGACGAGCCTCGATCAGCGAGCCGAGGTAGAACAGGCGGCGCGCATCGTGGCAACCTACCTCGGCCAAGACCACCCCGTCGGACCGCTGATCGACACGATGGCACGTGCCACCGTGCGAGAGGACTTCGACTTCCACACGCTGCAGTGCCTCGAAGCCGCCGTCCGCCAGTACCGCGAATGGGCGCCCAGCCCAGAGGCGAACGTGTTTCTGATCGCGGCTGCCCGTTACACTGCAGCCCACTCCCCTACCGAAAGAGGCCAGCTGCAGACCGCCGAGGTCGCGCTGAGGCTTAACCGAGGTGAAGCGCTTCACGAAGACGCCCCGGAAAATGACCAGGAAATGAGCTGACCGTGACAAAAGGGTGACCCCCATCGGCGGACCTCGGTCACTCAACAAGGAAGCCGGGGAGGGGCGGTGTCGGACACCATGCCGACGACCAGGGCCGCCAGTTTATCGGGCTTCCTTTTTTGTTGCCGAAGCCCTCCCGCACGAGCCCAGAGGAAGTCCTTCCTGGACCGCTCAGAACCCACGGAAATGTCGAGTGGGGTAGATTCAACTCGCTCAACTGCCCTATAATCAAAGCGTCATGCGGGTCCAGCTGATCATCCCGCCGTTCCCGCGTCAGGAGCGGATGGGCAAGACCAAGGCGCTCTACCCGGTGTATCCCCAGCTCGGGCTGGCCTACATCGCGGCCATCGCCGAATCCCTGGGCCATCAGGTCGAGATCATCGACGCCGAAGCGCTGCTGCTGTCCCGCGAGGACGTGCTCGAAGCCATCGAAGACTTCCGGCCGCAGATCCTCGGCTTTCAGGCCTTCACCCACAGCCAGGACAACTGCCACACCGTGGCCCGACTGGCTAAAGAGAGGCTGCCAAACGTGACCGTCGTCTTCGGAGGCATCGCCTGCACGGCCCAGCCGGAGTACCAGATGACGCCGGGCAAGGTCTGCGACTACGCGGTCCGGGGCGAGGGAGAACACTGCTTCACCGAGCTGCTAGCACTGATCCAGCAGAAGCTGCCCCCCGAGCAGCACGACGTCGAGGCCGCCGCGATCGAGAGCCTGATCTGGAAGAACCGCCACGGGGAGATCAAGATCAACCGGCGACGCAAGGAGGTCCCGTCGATGGACGACCTCCCGAACCCTGCGCTGCACCTGCTGCCGATGGGCCTCTACTCCGCCCCCGCACACCTCCGTGGAGATGCGATCCACGAGATGATGTTGACCCGTGGCTGCCCATTCAATTGCTCCTTCTGCATGTCGCCAATCTCGTTCAAGACCCGCTTCCGCAGCTTCTCGGTCGAGCGGTCTCTTCGCGATATAAGAATGATGCAGAACACGTATGGGATGGACTCGATCCAGTTCTACGACGACGTATTCACGTACGACCGTGAGAACTGCATGGAGTTGCTGGACGCAATGATCGAGGAGAACCTGGGCATCCCGTGGACCTGCCTGACCCGGGTCGACCTTGTCGACCAGGAGCTGCTCGACAAGATGAACAGGGCGGGCTGCTACCAGGTCTTCTTCGGCATGGAGTCAGCCACGCCGCGAATACTCAAGCTGGTGCACAAGGGCACCGATCTGGATCAGGTTCGTTCCGCGGTAAAAATGGTACGCAAGGCCGGAATCGAAAGCTTCCTGTCGGTGATGATCGGCTTTCCGACCGAGACCCAAGAAGAAGCATACGACACGATGCAGTTTGTGCGTGCCGTGGATCCGGACTACGCGCTGTGGCACCGCTTCACACCGTGGCCAGGATCGCAGATCTACGAGTTGGCGCTGGAGCACGGCAAGCTGCGCACCGACGACCTCTCCAAGTACACCATCAACTGGGGCTTCGTCTACCAGCCCGACGGCTGGACCCACGCGGAACTGGAGCGCGCCGAGTTGATCGCGATGCGGCGATTCTACATGCGCCCGAAGAAGTTCCTTCAGCGGCTCAAGGTCCTGTTCAAGCTACCCCGCAAACGAGCCTGGAACCTGCTCAAACACGCCCCCGACCTTCTACTGCCCAACCCCAACGTTCCCAAGGGCGCGGCCAGTTAGTTACCCCCCCGCCAGCGCCTTCTCGGCAGCACGGGCCCAGCGCGACTTGGGCTGTTCGACGAGCAGCCCCTCGAGGACCGCGCGCCCCTCTTTGGTCTTTCCCTGCTGGATCAGCGACAGCCCCAGGCCATACTGCCCGAAGTCATAGGTGCGCCTCTTGGACAGCGACAGGCGAAAGTCCTTCTCGGCAGCCATCGGACGCTTGAGCTCGAGCTTGAGCATCCCTCGGTTGGCCAGGTACGTGTAGAAATCGACCCCGAGTTCGTCGATCGCCTTGTCGTAGTCCGCCAGTGCTTGCTGACGCAGACCAAGCATCGAGCGGACCCGAGCTCGCATGCCGTAGGCGTCAGCAAATCGGGGAGAAACCTTGATCGCATCGGTATAAGCTCGCTCCGCCCCCGTCAGATCCCGGCGCGCCTCGCACAGCTGAGCGATCTCATAGAGGAAGAGCGGACCCCGGGTCTTGGCGAAACCATCCCGCAGCTCCCGCTCCGCCTCTTTCAGGCGTTTGAGACCGACCAGACAGCGGGCCAGCTGCAGCCGCAGGGCAGTCCAGTTCGGGGATCGCTTGAGCCCCTCGAGCACATCGGCGTGGGCCTCACTCCACCAACCCAGCTGCCCCCTGGTGATCGAGCGAACCAGCCAGCAGCGGGGGTTACGCGGGTTGGGCTCGACGGCGCGGTTAGCGTCCGGTAGTGAAGTTTTCCAGTCGAGACGGTCCTGGTGACACATCGCCCGATAGCAATACAGCAGCCAGAACGTCGGCTCTCTGTCGATCCCTTGACTCAGGCGGCTAATCGCTTCGTCGAGCCGCCCCAGCTTGCGCAAGACATCACCCAGATTCGCCAGGGTCTTGGCGTCTTCGGGGTGCAACTTGTGAGCCTTCTCCAACAGGCGCAAGGCCTCGTCACGCCGCCCCAGCTTGAAGAGGGTGGTGCCCAGCACCGCCAGCGCCCTGCTGTTGGACGGATTCAGTTGCAGTGCCTTGCGCAGGTCCTTTGCCGCATCCGCCGGCCGCCCCAGCTCCAGCAGTGTATATCCACGATTGAGGAAAAACACCGCCTCCTGAGTGCTCAGTGAGATGGCTCGATCATAGGCCTTCAGCGACTCCGCGAACTTGCGCTGATCAGCCAGCGCGGTTCCCACGTTGAACCACAACTCCGGCTGCCGTGGCGCGTGTACCAGACCCAGCCGATAGACCGCCACCGCCTCGGCAGAGCGACCGAGATGACGTAGCGCATTGCCCTCCAGCATGTAGGCCTCGAGATTCTTGGGGTCGAGAGCCCGCGCCCGGCGGGCGTCGGCCAGCGCTTTTTTCGGCTCCTGACGGCGCAGAGCGCTTCGAGCACGCTCGAGGTAGCCCTGCGGGTCCTCCGGCCGGGCAACGACCCGAGCGTCCGCCTTGAGCCCGAGAAAGGCCATCCGGGTCCGCAACCCGAACAGGCTGGTCGGTCCCCCCCGCCGAAACAGCTCCCCGGCCAGCGGCGCCTCGGCGCGAGGATCACCGATTCTGCCAAGGGCCTGGGCCACCGTGATCGCGTTCTCCAGTTCGGGATCGGAAAGATTGTCGATCAGCGGCGTGACGGCCTTCTTCGCCCCGAGCCAGCCCAGCACACGGGCCGCGAGCCGGCGCGAGAGCGCGTTCTTGCTGCCGAGCGCCGTGATCGCCGCATCCACCGCCTGCGGATCGCGCATCCCGATGATCTCCAGCAGGTGCGCCTCCATTTGCTGGGATGCCACCTCCCCTCGACGAACCTGCCCGAAGATCTGGGTCAAACGCTGCTGATTCTCTCGCGAGCGTCGGGTCGCCGCCGCATCGGTCTCGGCGAGCAGTTTCTTGCCCTTCTCGGCATATCCCGCCAGACGCCCCACCTCGCGTGCGGCATGACGGGCCATTTCCCAGTCCTTGGACTTGACACCCAGCGTGTTGATCCGGGTCAGCACCTGCGCCTTGGCCTCGATGGCCTCCGGCGCGGCCGCCGCCGCCTCGAGCCAGCGGTTTACCGCTGTCAGCGCCTGCAGCTGATTCTCCAATGTCTGCCCCGCCGCCTGCGCCGCGCGCGCTTCGTTGCCTAACGTACGAATGCGCAGGACCTGCCCGCGATGCTGCGTGAACATGACACCGCCCGTGCCGGCCAGCGCGACCAGCACAGCGGTGACCCCCACCGCCACGGACACCGGATGCCGCTTGACCCACTTGACGATTCGATCGCCGAGAGGATCTCGCCGTGCACTGACCGAGTGCCCGTCGAGGTAGCGCTCCAGATCCAGACGGAAGTCTGCCACAGTCTGGTAGCGCTGCGCCCGCTTGGGCATCATCGCCTTCATCGTTATCGCAGACAACTCCGGCGGAATACCCCGCTCGGGCGCGGCTCGGTCCGGCGGCTCGAACGTGCCCCCAATCGCACAGGCGATCAACTCCACGACCGTCTCGCCACGGTGGGGCACCTGCCCGGTCAGGAACTCGTACAGCATCGCGCCCAGGCTGTAGATGTCGGTCCGAGCGTCGATCTTGTGGTTCTCACCCACGGCCTGCTCGGGTGCCATGTACTCCGGCGTCCCCAGGATCAGACCAAGCTGTGTCTGGTGAGGACCGCCTGCCGGGGTGAGGACCGCGATCGCATCGCTCGGCGGATCAACGCCAGCCCCGTGACGCTCGGACGACCCGGGCGCTTCCATCATTCGCCAGAGCCCCCAATCCATCACCAACACCTCGCCGAACGAGCCGACCATCACGTTCTCCGGCTTGAGATCCCGATGGATGACCTCCCGCGAGTGAGCAAACGAGACGGCATCGCAGATCTTGAGCATGATCTGCAGTAACTCCGAGCGGCTCCTCTGAGAAACCAGTTCGTCCAGCGATTGCCCCTTGACCCGCTTCATCACGAAATAAGGCTGCCCTCGCAGATCAACCCCGTACTCGTGGATCGGAATGATGTTCGGATGTTCGAGCTGGCCGGTGATCTGCGCTTCTTCCTCGAACCGCTGAATGAACTCCTCGGTCATCTCGGTCAGAAGCTTGATCGCCACCTTGCGCCGCAGCTGGCTATCCCAGCACAGATAGACCTCACCCATGCCTCCCTCGCCCAACTTGCTCAAGACTCCGTAGCGACCGGCCTCCGGGAAGCTCAGCCCCTTGGAAGCTGCCGTCGAAGGATCAGGGCCGCCGAGTTTGGCGGTCTGTCCCAGGAGAGAAGCGTCATCTGGAGTGGGGTTCGCTGGCGCCATCTTCGTATAGTCTAGCAGTACTTGAAGGGGGCACCCAACCTCGGTATGCTGGTATTTCTCATGACCATCGAGGTCATCCTCTCCTCCGAGTACTGGGACAAACCCGTGCGCCTGACCTCCGGACGCACCGTGCAGGTAGGACGAGATCCCGAGCTCGCCGACATCGTTCTGCCCGTCGCCGGCGTGAGCAAGCGTCACTGCGAGCTGGCCTGCAAAAGCGAAACAGTGATCGTTCGAGACCTCGGCAGCACCAACGGGTCGTTCATCAACGGGCGCTGGATTTCGGAGAGCCTGGCACATGACGACGATGTCATCGGGGTCGGCCCGAAGGCCGCGATCCGGATCAAGATCGAACAAGGCGACTCCCTCCGAACCTGCTCCGGCTGCGAAAGCCCACTCACCGCGACAGAGTCCTCGCGCGGCGGCCGGTACCGCGACTCGAGCGGCACGTACTGCCTGAACTGCGCTCTGTCCGATGTCGGCGACTTCGAGCAGTTCGGCCCCTATCGCCTGCTGAGCCAGATCGGGGTGGGGGCGACCGGGCGAGTACTCGAGGCGGTCGACCGACGCGATGGATCACGAATCGCACTCAAGCTTCTCCGAACCATGCCAGGCGATACCAGAAGCGGCTACCGCGAGGCCCGGTTCCAACGCGAGATCGAGGTGCTGCGCAAGCTCGACCATCCTGCGATCGTCTGCTACCACGACAGCGGACAGGTCATCTACCAGCCCTACCTGGCGATGGAGTACATCATTGGATCGGACGTCGGACTGCTGCTGACCCGGCAGGATCGCCCCTTCGAACTGGACGAGGTGACGCCGATCATCGACGCGACCTGCGGGGCGCTGGCCTTCGCGCATCAGCAGGATGTGATCCACCGGGACATCAAGCCGGGCAACATCCTGATCGACGAACAAGGCAACGTGAGGCTGACCGACTTCGGACTGGCGCTGAAGGTCGACTCGGACAGCGTGCTGACCGCGGACGGGGGCATTCTAGGCACTCTCGAGTTCATGGCGCCCGAGCAGATCCAGGACCCCCACTGCAGCGACGCGCGAGCCGACATCTACGGACTGGCGGCCACGGTGTTTTACCTGCTGACGGGTGAGCGGCCCTACGTGGCCCACACGGATTACGAACTGATCACCTCGATTCTCGAACGCCCGGTGCCACACCTGAGCGCACACCGCAAAGACCTCCCTCTCGACGTGGACGCGCTGCTGCATCAAGCGATGGCGAAAGACCCCGCAGACAGGCCCCAGACCCCGCTGGAGTTCGCTGACCGCTGGCGTTCCAGCTTACCCGGCTAGCGGCCAGAAGAGCCGAACCCCGCAGCGCCTCTCAGGCTCTCGGGTAACTCCGCGACCTCCTCGATCTCGGCGAGCTCCACCCGATGAAATATCAGCTGGGCCACACGGTCGCCTGGTTCGACGTGGTAGGTCTCGCTGCCGAGGTTGATCAGCAGCACCTTCCATTCACCCCGATAGCCAGAATCGATCACGCCGCCGAGCAGGTGGATACCGCGACTGCCAAGCCCCGAACGATCCCGCAGAAGACCGACGTAGCCCGGGGGAAAGCAGGTGGTGATACCCGTCGGGCAGACCGTAACTCGTCCGGGCTCGAGCGCTGTCGCCGCAGTGGTGTGCAGGTCGATCCCGGCGTTTTCACCTGAAGGGTCGGCCACCGGCAGGATCGCCTCTTCGCACAGTCGTTTGATCTGGAGTTGCATTTTTTGGTGAGGGGATTATAGCAGACCTCGATGCGCATCCTCGTCACCGGCGCCGCAGGTTTCTTCGGACACAATTTCTGTTCGCGCCACGCGAATCGATTCGAGGTGATCACCACCTGGCATCGGACGCCGCCGGTCCACGCCGGCGCCCAGTCCTTCCGCACCGAACTCGCAGACCCCGAGACCCTCGACCGACTCTGGGCCGAGGTGCAGCCTGACGGCGTGCTCCACCTGGCCGCGGTCTCCAGCATCACTGACTGCCGTGACCGGCCCGAAGAGGCCGAAGCGGTCAACGTCAGGGCAACCCAAATGCTGGCTGAGCGCGCCGCCGCGGACGGAGCGAGGATGGTGTTCACCTCCACCGATCTAGTGTTCGACGGCACCTCCGCCCCCTACAGCGAAGCGGATTCGCCTACCCCTCTGTTCGAATACGCGCGGACCAAGGCCGACGCTGAGCTCGCGGTACTCGGCGCCGGGGGCAACCACCTGGTCTGCCGTGTCGCCCTGTGCTACGGGCCACTACCTGGCGGCGGAGTACGCCAGGTCGACTGGATTGTCCGCGCAGCCGAAGGATCGCAGCCTGTCGAGTTGTATACCGATGAATTCCGCAGTCCGATCGACAGCTTCACCCTGGCCGATGCCCTGGCGGAGTTGCTGGTCGGTGACACGAGAGGTCTGCTGCATCTCGCGGGACCGGAACGATGGAGCCGCTTCGACTTCGGTCGGCACCTCCTGGTCCGAGCCGGTCACGACCCCACGCTGGCCCGGCCAGCCTCGGTGGCAGACAGCAGTGTGCCCCGCCCGCCGGACGTGAGCCTCTCGATCGACAGGGCCTCGACAGTGCTCCAGACTCCGTTGCTCGGGGTGGAGGCCGGTCTGGCGCGCCTGCCCGGTTGAACGTTTACAAGCCCAGCCGAACCAGATACCATGCCTTGCCCACCCAGAACCCCGGACATCGACGGTCCGGACATCGAGGACATCAACAGAGCAATGCGCAAACTGCTGCTACTCATCACCGCGCTCGTCATCTGTGCCAGCCACGCCACTGCCCAACAGCCCGACGCCTCACTCGACAAGCTCCTGGCAAGGGGGCTGGATCTGTTCGATCGAGGCCAATACCCACAAGCCCAAAAAGCCTTCATGGATCTCCTCCGGAGGAGCCCCAGCCAGCAAGACATCCTGCGGCTGCGCCAGTCAGCCGGTGACAGCAAGCTGCTACGTGTCATGGAGAAGGGAGGCCAGTTCGAGACCTTCGCGCGCAGGCTGATGTCCTCCAGCACCGCAACCCTCTCGCGCCCGCTGATCCCCGAGGACAAGATGCGGGTGATGGTTCGGCAGGTGATCGAAGGCAGCGACCGTGCTGCCCGCGAAAAAGCTTTCACCAGTCTGGACTCGAGGGGGGGCGAGCGCTCGGTCCCACACTTCATCCTGCACCTCAAGAGCGGAGGAGCCAGCCGTTCACGAGCGGTCGACACACTTCGCCGACTGGGCCCTCAGGTCGTGCTGCCGCTGATCGAACTCCTGCACAGTAGTGACTCATCGTTGGTCGAGGCAGCCGCCCAGGCGCTCGGCGGCATTGCCGACCGACGAGCGGCGGCGGACCTCAAGTGGGCAGCGGAGACGACCCGCGGCAAGGGAGCCAGCGCGGCCGCGCAAGCGCTGACCCGCATCGCCAGCGGGACCGCCAAGAGCGCCTTCGGTCTCTACGTCACCCTGGGGCGCGGTTACTACCAGGAACGACCCTGGACCATGGTCGAGGCTATCGATCGCTCACAGTACTGGGCCTGGGAGGGGGGAACACTCAAGGGCTACCACATCCCACCCTACTTGTTCGGTCTGTTCCAGGCGGAGCGAGCGCTTCTGCGCAGCCTGGTCATGCGCCCGGATAACGCCGAGGCTTGGGTCTTGTACGTCAGCACGCTCTATGCCCAATACGCCAGAGTGCAAGACGTGCTCAGCGGCGCGCTCTCCCGCAAGGGCGCCTCGTTCACCAGGACCCAGCTGGCCGGCGCCAGGAAGAATCAGCAGGTTCTTTCGCGCCACCTGAGCCTCGCCCACTCAGCCGGGGCCCAGGTAATCTACAGCGCGCTCGGGCGCTCACTGGCCGAGGGGCGCATGGATGTGGCGCGAATGGCCTGCCGCGGGCTAGCCCAGGTCGTCAAGCATGGAAGCGAGCCGGGTGCGGAACTATTCGCCGCGCTACGTCAACAGGACGAGCGGGTCAAGTACAACGCGGCCCGCACCCTCGTCCTGATCGATCCCAAAGAGCCGATCAGTCAAGCCAGCAACGTGATACGAGTCCTCGAAGCGACGGTCGGACAATCCAGCAAGCCTGTAGCGCTGATCGTCACCCCCAACTTCCCCGTGCTCAATCAGCTCAGCTACCTGCTGCGGACCTCGGAGAAGATGGTGGTGTTCAAGGCCTCGACACGCAAGAAAGGACTGCAGTTCGCCGGTCAGTGGCCCACCGAGGATCTGATCATCATCGACGCTCACCTCGGCGGCAGCCCGGATGCCCAGGTCGCCAAGGATCTCATCGACATCATCCTGCTGAATCCTCAGATGGCGCGAATTCCCATCTTCGGCATCGTCAAGCCAACCGACCCGGGGCACGTCCGCGCAATCTTCAAGGACCGCGTGATCGTACTGCCCCTGAAACCCAAGGTCTACCTGCCCAAGCTCCGGCGTGAGCTGCAGCGTACCATGGGAGGCTTCAAGCTGGCAGCCGACAAGACTGCTGCAGAAGCGGCGCAAGCGCTGGCGACGATCGCCCCCGACCATTCGATCTTCGACCTCTCACTGGCGCAAAAAGGCCTGATCAAGGCGCTCAAACGAGAGGACGCGGTCCGCATGCCCGCACTACGTGCGCTGGCACGCCTGGCAACCCCCTCGGCGATTGGACCGCTGACTCTGCTGCTCCGCGACCGTAAGAACAACCCGATGGCCCGAGCAGAGGCTGCACGAGCGATCGGCATGGCGCTGGCCAAGAGCGGAGAGCCCCCCAGCGTCGAGACGCTCGAGGCGCTGACCAGGGCGATGCGGGACGCGAAAAAGGCCGTGCAGGAACAGGCCGGCCTGGCCCTCGGCAAGGACAACCTGACCGTCAAACAGCGACGCAAGCTGCTACTCCGGCTGAGACTGCAGTCATCCGAACTGCGCAAGAAGTGAGCGGCTGTGCCCGACCAGCCAGCGGAGTCCGACTAAAGGGCTTCCAACGCGTCTGACGCGGTCGACTCCAGATCGCTTTCCCGCAGGTCGCTGTCGACCAGCCCCCGTGAATCGAACTTGACCACGACAATGGTCAGGTCGTCCCGCTTGGGGCGTCCTTGGGCGAATTCAGTCACTGCGGAGTGGATATTGCGCACGATCTGATTGGCAGACTGGCGGGTACTTTCCCGGATCACCTGCTCCAGCCGCTCCCGTCCGAACTCCTCGTTCTCCGGGTTCATCGCCTCGACAATGCCGTCGGTCGACAAGATCAAGATGTCGCCGTCCATGAAGCGAATCGGCCCCGCCTGAGAATACTCGTAGTCCGGAATCATACCCAGCGGCACGCCGAGTGAGTCCAGTGACTCGAACTCGTCGTTGAGTGCGCGATAGAGGATGGGCAGCTCATGCCCCGCCGACGAGTAGGTCAACTCCCAGGTCTCGGGATCCAGCACGCCGTAGAAAAAAGTCATGAACTGATCGTCTTCGAGATCCGACTCGAGCAGCTGGTTGAGTCGCGTGAACAGATCAGCCATTGAGTCGCTGTGCGTGACCAACGCGCGCAGGAAGGCCCGGGCGGTCGCCATCAGCAGAGCGGCGCCGACACCGTGACCCGACACGTCACCCACGCCGAGCCCCAGGCACCCGTTTGGGTACTCGATGAAATCGTAATAATCGCCGCCGGTTTCATCACACGACTCGCTCCAGCCAACGATATCCAGGCCCAGAGACTCCGGAAGCCCCGTGGGCAGGAAGCTGCGCTGGATGTTGCGGGCCACGTCGAGGGACTGCTTCATCTTGGCCTGTTCGAGCAGCTGATCGTTGAGCTCGATCCTCTCGGCCCGAATACCCGTCTGCATACCGATGATCGAGAGCAGCTCGAGCTGCGAGTCCTGGAACAGCTCGGACGTGCCTCGGCTGTCCACATAGATCGCCCCGTAGGTCTGTCCGCTAAAGCTCTTCAGCGGAACGGCCATCACCGATTTGATCTGGTTGAGAATGATACTCATCCCGTCCTTGAACCGATCGTCCGCCATCGCGTTTGAGGAGAGGACCGACAGCCCTTCTTCGACCGTCTTGGTCAAGATGGTCCGGCTGACGTTGGCCTTGCTGCCCTGCTGTCCGCGGGCCACGACCGTCTCGAACATCTCCTCAGCGTCCTCGTTGCAGAGAATGACGAAACCCCGCTCAGCCTTCAGGACATCCATCACGATGTCCATCATCTGGTTATAGAGGGCATCCAGCGTCTTGGCCGCGTTGATCGCGATGCCGACCTGATAGATCGTCTTCAGCGCCTGCTGGTAATGAAGCAGCTGAGCCCGCAGATCGCCGGAGGCCTCAAGCTCCTGCTTCGAGAAGGCAACCGAGTCGATGTCCATCCGCTTGAGGATCGTGCCGGGCCCGATCGGATCCAGATCCTCGACGATCCGAACCGAGCTGGAGACCGGATTTTGATCGCGCTCGAGGAAGAACTGCAGCTGGATCTTGCCGACATTGACCAGGTCTCCCTCCTCCAGCGGCTTGGAAATGATCATCTTGCCGTTGACGAAGGTGCCATTGGTGCTTCCCAGGTCGGAAAGGACAAAGCGCCCTTCCTTGCTCTCGACCAAGGAGTGGTTGCGAGAAAGACCCTTGTCGTACATCTGCATCTCGCACGATGCATCCCGTCCGAGGATCTTGCTCTGCCCCTCGTCTATGTGGAAGGACTGTCCTGCGTGCTGTCCGTTGCGGACAACAAGTTTGCAACGCATATCAGTTCGTCACCAACCTGGAATACCGTAGATATAAGGGATACCATACCCAAATTCTTGCGATGACGCCACCCCACGCCCTGCTGCTTCTGACACTCGACTTCCCTCCCGGAGTGGGTGGCATACAAGCCTACCTCGAAGGCGTGGCCCAAGCACTGAGCACCTCCGGTAACCTCCTGGTCATTGCGCCGTGCCAGCCAGGTGACTCTCCATCAGCCTATCCGGTCCGTCAAGTTCGCTGGCCAGCACGCGGGCTCTGGAAGCTCTTCGCCCCACTTCTTTGGGCGATGGCCGGATTTCGGCATCTGCTCAGTAGCGAACACCGAACCGTGATCGTCGGACATCCGCATCTGGCGCCAGCCGGCTGGTTACTGGCCCGGTTGACACGTGCTCGCTGGGTCCAGCTGGCCTATGGCATGGAAGCCACCGACGGACGGATGGCCAGGCTGGTCCGCCGGTTCTGGCGACATCCAGAGCGGGTGGTAACGATCTCGCAGGCGACCTCCGAGCGGCTGGTCGCCCACGGCGCGCCGCGCAACCGCATCGTCCTGCTGCCTCCGTGGATCGACCTGCCCGACGCCGAGCCGCAGCCCGGAGATCCAGCACTTCTGGCCGAGTTCGTTGCCGAGCACGGCGATGTCGTCCTCTGCGTCGGACGGATGGCCAGCAACGAGCGATACAAGGGGCACGACACCTTGCTCACCGCCTGGCAGGCAATCGCCGCCGAGCGACCCGAGTCCCGGCTGATGCTGGTCGGGGGAGGCGACGACCGACCCCGGCTAGAGGCGCTTACCGAGCAGCTAGGCGTCAGCGAGCGGGTGGTCTTCACCGGGTCGGTGCGCCCCGAAGTGCGTGACGCGCTCTACCGGCGCTGCCAGCTGGTCGTCCTGCTCTCCCGCGAGTTGAAAACCCGCACCGGCGTCCGATTCGAGGGCTTCGGCATCGTACTGCTTGAGGCGGGAGGGTTTTGCCGTCCCGTGATCGGGGGTGCGAGCGGAGGAATACCGGACGCGATCGAGCAGGACGTCACCGGCCTGCTGGTCGACCCCGAAGACCCCGAAGCGCTGGCAGTCGTCATTTGCGGCCTGCTCGACGATCCCAGCCGAATGCAGCAGCTCGGTCAAGCCGGACGCCAGCGTGTCGAACGAGCTTTCCTGTTCGATGCGCAACGCATTCGCGACGCCCTGCTCGGCAGCTGACCGCGAACCCGGAAGGGCCAACATGGTCGGCTCGCTGGCTCGGCGCTACCCCCCGGCGCGTTCGGCATCCGCACTGCCCTTACAAAGACTTGACAAGGATCGTTTATCCCACGTATATTCCTCTGTTCCCCCGATGTTTTGCCATCTCCACGCCCACAGTAACTTCACCTTTCACGCCGGCACGCTCCACCCTCGAGAGTTGATTGACCGAGCCCTCCAGATGGAGATGCCTGCTGTCGCATTAACTGACAGAAACGGGACTTACGCCCTCGTACCCTTCTACCAGTACGCTCTCGAACAGGGGATACAGCCCATCCTCGGCGTGGAACTCGACGAGCCGGGGCCCGAACCCCGACAGATCCTCTCGCGCAAACCGCGAGCGGTGGTGCTGGCCCGCGACCGGGAGGGGTACGCGCTGCTCTGTGACTGGACCAGCCAGCGCAAACTGCGTTCTAGATTCAACTTGGAGAATATCCTGACCCAGCGGACCGACCGGGTCTACGTGATCCTGTTCTCCCCCGAGCTGCTGCGGAAGGTAGTCCGTGCCAGCGGGCGGGCCGGAATCTTCTGCGGACTGATCAACCACGGCGACCTGTCCAGCCGTCGCCGCTGCAACCAGCTCTATCGGATCGCCGCCCAGCTACGCGTACCGGTAGTTTGCTGCGGGGACGTCTACTTCGGTGAACCGGCGGCGTACGAGACCCATCGCGTCCTGCGCGCGATCGGTCTGTGCTCGACCGTCTCACGGGTGCCACCCGAGGAGCTGGCCCACCCACGACAGTACTTCGTCGGACCGGAGGAGATGGCCGGGCGCTTCGCCAGGGCACCCGAGGCACTGCGTAACACTCTTCGCATCGCGGACGGCTGCGACGTCGACCTCGGGCTCGGACAGTGGAAGTTCCCCCCCTTTCCCGTACCGGAGTGCGAGACTGCCGAGAGTGTGCTGCACCGCACCGCGCTGGCCGGCTTCGCCGAGCGCTACCCCGACCCGAGCGAACAAGCCAAGCGTCGCTTCAGCAAGGAACTCTCGACGATCAACCGCATGAGCTTCGCACCTTATTTCCTGGCGGTCCACGACATCGTCCGGAGAGCGAACGAGAGAGGGATTCCCAGCCTGGGACGTGGCTCGGCGGCCTGCAGCCTGATCAGCTACTGCCTCAAGCTGACCCACGTCGACCCCTTGGCCTACCAGCTCTACTTCGAGCGGTTCCTCAACCCGACACGCAAGAGCCCCCCAGACATCGACCTGGACTTCGACTGGAAGCGGCGCGACGAGATCATCCAGCTGGTCTACGAGACCTACGGCACCGAACGGGTGGCGATGATCTCGACCACCAACCGATTCGCCGCCCGCAGCGCCTTTCGCGAAACAGCCAAGGCACACGGTCTGCCCGACCGCGAGATCAGTCGGCTGACCCACCGTTTTCCCTGGATCGGCGCCGAGAACCTACCCCAACTGCTCCAGAAACACCCCGACTGCAAGGGGCTGGGGCTCGAAAACCCGACCTACCGCAGGCTGATCCGCATCGGCGCCAACCTGGCCAACTTTCCGCGCCATCTGGGGATCCACTGCGGCGGAATCGTCATCGTGCCGGATCGCCTGACCCGCTATCTGGGACTCGAGCGGGCAGCCAAGGGACTGGTCGTCACCCAGCCAGACATGCACCCGGTCGAGGCGCTGGGGCTGGTCAAGATCGATCTACTGGGCAACCGCTCCCTGGGCGTACTTCCCGACTGCCTGGACGAGCTTCAGCGGCAGGGACTGCCGCAGCCCGACCTCTCCGATCACGACGCGCTGGCCGCCGACCCGAAGGTCGCTCGCATGGTGCTGGCTGGACGAACGATGGGCTGCTTCTACATCGAGAGCCCGGCGATGCGCAACCTGCTCAAACAGCTCCAGGTCAACAAGTACACCGAGCTGGTAGCGGCCAGCTCGGTGATCCGCCCCGGCGTGGCGCAGAGCGGAATGATGCGAGCCTACATCGAGCGCAAGAACGATCCGAGCAAGGCCCACTATCTGCATCCGCTGATGGAGCAGCTGCTGGCCGAAACCTTCGGGGTGATGGTCTACCAGGAAGACGTGATCAAGGTGGCCCACCACATTGGCGGCCTGACACTGGCCGAGGCGGACCTGCTGCGACGGGCGATGAGCGGCAAGCTCCGCTCACGGAGCGCGATGGCTGCGCTCGAGACTCGATTCATGCAGGCCTGCCAGCGTCGGGACATCGCCCATCCGGTCGCCCGTGAGATCTGGCGCCAGATCTCGAGCTTTGCCGGCTATGCCTTCTGCAAGGCCCACAGCGCATCGTTCGCCAAGCTGTCCTATCAGGTGGCCTATCTCAAGGCCCACTACCCGGCCAGCTTCATGGCGGCGGTGTTGACCAACCAGGGCGGCTTCTACGGACCCTGGGCCTACCTCTCGGAGTGCCACCGGCTGAAACTGGCTATCCGGCTGCCGGACGTCAACCACGGGCAGGACCATTACACCGGCCAAGGTCAGGAGCTACGCATCGGACTGATGGCGATCAAGGGACTGAGCGAGGGGGAGCGGCAGGCGATCTGCACCTCCCGGGAAACCGACGGCCCGTTCGGTAGCCTCGAGGCGCTACGCGCACGCACCGGACTGGGCCCCCAGAGCTTGCGCAACCTGATTCGAGTCGGGGCCTGCGACAGCTTCGGGGCCACCCGACCACAACTTTCCTGGCTGCTGGAGAAGCTCCTGCGCGGCGGCAGCTTGACGGGGCACCTGCTCCCGGGCTTGCACGATCCACCCGATCTCGGGGAAACCGACATCGAGGATCGCTGCCTCGCCGAATACGAGTTGCTCGGCTACACCGTCACCTGCCACCCTCTGGAACTGATGGCCAATCATATCCCAAACGACGTACTGCCCGCCAGGCGAATGCTGGAGGCGGTCGGCCAGCGCGTCCAGATGGCCGGCTGGCTGATCGCCTCCAAACCGATCCGCACCCGTAGCGGTGAGCGGATGAAGTTCCTCTCACTGGAAGATCTGACCGACACCTTCGAGGTCACATTGTTTTCCGAAACCTACAAGAAGTATGCCCACCTGACCCACAGCGCCGCCTACCTGTTCGAGGGGCGGATCGACGTGCAGGCCGGAGTACCCTCACTCACCGCCGACCGGCTGATTTCACTGGACAACACGCGCTGGGCGGCCAGACGCCCAGCGCCCCGTCCCGTTTGATCGGGCACCAGGCGGGTAGTCCAGCGCCATCGCCGCCAATCATCGAGAAGCCGCGCAGACCAGGGAATCATCAATATTAGCCCCCCGCTGCCGGCTTTGCGGGGTAACATTTAGCGGGATGATCAACCGGAAACTGACCCGAAAACTGACCAGGCAGGTCGCTCACGCGGTCGGCCAGATCGGATCAGGCCTGCTGGTCGGCCAGCTGGAACGACTGAGCTTCGGGGCGATCACCCGGGTGGCCCAGAGCGCCGCCCGGCTGGCCTGGAACTTCAGCGGGCGAGAGCGAGCGCGCACACTGACCCACCTGCGGATCGCCTTTCCCGATCGGTCCTCCCGCTGGATCGCACGGACGGGACGCCTCGTCTTCGAGCGCCTGGCCATCTGCGGCGCGATGACCGCCCACGTCGGCTTCAACGACACGGCATCGATGACCCAACACCTCGACCTGCGCGAGCTGGCCGACTGGGGCGCCGAGCGAGACGGTCGCGGCGAAGTGATTGTGGCGACCCACATCGGACCCTTCTTCCTACAGGCCGCCTACTATGCGGGACTGGTGCCGCTCGAGGTGGTCGTGCGTCAGGCGCGAGCCAGCTACGTCCAGAAATTCGAAGAGGAGCTCTGTGCGCGACTGGGCGTCAGCACGATCGACCAGGGAGTTCAGATGCGCCGGCTGATCCGCTTGCTCAAGCAAGGAACCTCGGTCGCGCTGGCGGCGGACCACGACATCCGCCGGCTGGCCGGCGTGTTCGTCCCCTTCTTCGGCAAGCTGGCCTACACCCCGATCGGACCAGCGGCGCTGGCCCGGCTGGCGCGGTCGGAGAGCCTTGGGGTCGGCGTCACGCTACCGACTGGCCGGAGCACACCGAGCTACGTGATGCGGATGGAGCGGGTCGTCCTGCAACGCACGGACGATCCGGAGGCTGACCTGGTGGAAAACACCCGACGCTGGATGACCCTGGTCGAGAACTATGTTCGGGCCTATCCCGAAGAGTGGACCTGGATGAATCGCCGCTGGCGCACGCGCCCCGCAGACCGACCGAAAGCCACGATCTGGGACCCGGACAAGCACCAGCACACACCTTGGACTCCCCCGCCAGTCCGCCACCCGTGACACGGATCGGCAGCCAGCCTCAGATGGTCGCATCAGCAACCGGCTGCCCCATCCCGGCAGCACAGTCACTGCAGGCCCCATCACGTGCTGAGGCCCGAGTGACAGAGACTGGACAACCCGGGGACCGGGGATAGGATGCCCTCGATGAACCCGCCAGAGGACGACCTGGCCAGCGCGGTCCGCGATTGGCTCGATTCCCGCCCGCCGATTCACCAGCGAGTCACCGCAGCCCAGACCGACCTGCTGAATCAGCCGACGGGGGCGCGAATTCCGGGTGTCGGACTCCTTCGCAAGCTCGTGCGCGCGTTGCTGCGTCCCTGGCTGCACGCTCAGTCGGAAACCAACCAAGCACTGGTAGAAGCGCTGGGGTCGATTCAGGAAGAGATCCGCGTGCTGGCCTCGATGCGGAGTCAAGCCGCTCGGCCAGCTGAAAACAGCCAGACGGAGGAACGCCCCCAGCCGCCGGTGGCCGACGTACCGGACCCCTCGGAACTCGAGACGGTGACGATCGAGATCGGGCCAGGGCTCGAGCCGACAGCTGACGCCGACTACTACGTCGACGCAGTGTCCTATCGCGGTGTGACCCACATCGCCAACCTGTCGGAAGAGCCACTGCCATTCGGGGACGGGATTGCCGACCGGATCGTGACCAGCCACTTTCTTGAGCACCTGAGCCCGGAGCGCTGGGAAGCCTTCTTCGCGGAATGCCGACGCGTGCTCAAGCCGGGCGGGACACTGCGGATCCACGTGCCCAACCTGGACGGCATCATCGAGGCCTACCACCGACTTCGAGACGCAGGTGACATCGAGAACCTGCTGGGCGGATGGCAGCACATGGCCTGTGGCCGACACTTCAACGCATGGGAGCCTCATCGCGGCATCTTCAACTGGGATATGATCGCCCACCTGTACCGCCAGCACGGATTCGAACCACGCAACCTGACCGGCATCGAAGAGGACCGCCACACCACCGGCTGGAAATGGTGCACCGATCAGTTCTCGCTGATCACCGAAGGAGTGAAGTCGACATAGGTACCTGGGAAGCCATCCTGCTGGGACTGGTCCAGGGCCTGACAGAGTTCCTCCCGGTCAGCAGTTCGGGCCACCTGGTCCTGGCGCAGAAGCTGCTCGGGACCCGGCAAGCCAACGACCTGACGTTCGAGGTGATGGTTCACTTCGGGACGGCGCTCTCGATCCTCACGGTCTTCCGACGGCAGGTCTGGGCCCTGGCGCTCTCCCCATTCCTGTCCCTGAGGGACCGCAAGGGTTCCGCCGAACTGACACAGGCCGGCTACCTCCTCCTGGCAACCGTTCCTGCTGGCCTGGCCGGTCTGCTGTTCAAGGATGCGATCGAGGCCGCCTTCCTCAGTGTTCCCCGGGTATCGGCGGCACTGATCGTCACGGGAGGCATCCTCTGGTGCACTCGGTATCTGTCCGAAGGAGAACGGGCACTGGACGCACCACGAAGCTTCGCAGTCGGCCTGGCCCAAGCCTTGGCGATCTTGCCCGGCATCTCCCGGTCGGGCAGCACAACCTGTGTGGCGCTGTACCTCGGGGTCCCCCGCGAGCAGGCAGCCGCCTTCTCCATGCTGATGGCAATCCCGGTGATCCTGGGTGCAACGGCGCTCCAACTGCGCAAGCTGATGTCCGGGCCCCTGCCCACCGACACCTGGGCCCCCCTGCTCGCGGGGACAGTCGTGGCCTACGCCTCAGGCTGTGTGGCGATCCTGGCATTTCTCGCAGCCGTGCGGCGCGGGCGACTCGATCTGTTCGGTGTTTACTGCACCCTGGCCGGAACGATCGGACTGGTAGCCTCGTGGTTCTACTTGACCTGATCCAGAGCCACAGTTACAAAACGCCGATGGCAACTCTGACCGTCGTCACGCCCTTCTACAATGAAGAGCACACCCTGCAGAAGAGCATAGAGCGCGTCCTGGCGATTGCGGACGAGTCTCTGTCGATAGAAATCATCATCGTCGACGACTGCTCCACCGACGGCAGCCACGCAATTGCAGAAGCGCTGAAAGTCGAGCATCCCGAGGTCCGGTTGGTCACGCACGACGCAAACCAGGGCAAGGGCGCGGCCCTTCGGGCAGGCATCGCACATGCCACGGGCGACTTCCTGGCGATCCACGACGCCGACCTGGAGTACGACCCGCAGGACCTGAAGCGACTGGTCGTTCCACTGATCGAGGGCAAGGCGGACGTGGTCTTCGGCTCCCGGTTCATGACCGGTGGAGCCCACCGGGTGCTGTTCTTCTGGCACCAACTCGGCAACCAGTTCCTGACGCTGCTCTCCAACATGTTCACCGACCTGAACCTGACCGACATGGAGACCTGCTACAAGGTATTCCGCATGGACGTGATTCAGGCTGTGACGATCGAGGAGGACCGCTTCGGCTTCGAGCCCGAGATCGTGGCCAAGATCGCCGCGATGCGCTTGCGCATCTTCGAGATGGGCATCTCCTACTTCGGACGGACCTACGAGGAAGGCAAGAAGATCGGGCTCCGGGATGGCTTCCGCGCGCTCTACTGCATTCTGCGGTACAACGCACACCGCGCGCCGCTGCCGATCCAGTTCCTGTTCTACATCTTGATCGGCGGAACGGCTGCGGTGATCAACCTGGCCACATTCTTGCTTCTCTACCAGGCGGGCGTGCAAGAAACGACAGCAGCGCTGTCGGCCTTCTGGATCGCTGCGGCAGTCAACTACCTGCTGTGTATCCTGCTGCTGTTCAGGCATCAAGCCCGCTGGAACACTCAGCTCGAGTTGTTCTTCTACCTGCTGGTCGTGAGCGTCAACAGCCTCATCGACACCACAATCCTCACAAGCCTGATGCGAACAGGATTCAGCCCCATCTCGGCCAAGCTGAGCGCGACGGCAGTCTCGCTCGTCTTCAACTTCCTCGGCCGACGCTTCATCGTCTTCCCAGAGGCTTCCAGCGGCCCCTGGAAGCCACAGCACGTGTTCAACGGTGAGACGGAGGATGACGAACCCCAGGACGCGGCAGCTGTCTCGGTAGAAGAAAGTTGACCAGCTCGAGGGACGAGATCATCCGGATCCACGATCCGGAGATCGATGTGGCGCAGCTGATGCTCCAGATCCGGGAGAACATGCAGTCCCGCAGCGAGTTGCCGCCTCTCCCCCATACCCAGGGGATCAGCGCCCTGGTCGAGGAGCGTCGTGCGGTCTACCGAGCCGTCTCGGCGACGATGGAGAAGATCCAGCAGTACGGCCGGGTGGACATCCTCCGCGAGGGGGTCAAGGGCCGCCTCGAGAACCTGATCAAGCAGACCATCCGCAAGACGATCCAGCGGCACATCAATCAGCAAGACGATGTGCACCTGACGCTGATGACACTGATCAACCGGCTCGTCCAGTATATCGAGGCGCAGGGGCTTCAGATCGATGCGAGTCTTTCGAGATTACCCCGGTATGCCGAGAACATCACCGTGGCCGACTGGTTCCCGGCCGAGCTGCCGATCCTCGACCTGGCCTGCGGCCGGGGAGACATCGTCGCGGCGCTGTGCGGGGAGGGTCGCAACGCCAGCGGCATCGACACCGACCCCGTCGCCCTGGCCTGGGCCGACGACCGAGGACTGTCTGTCAGCGAGGCGGAGCCGGCCAAACATCTGGCTGAACTGCCAGCTGATTCGCTCGGCGGCATCTACCTGCCATCGGCCTACGACGCTCTGGACCCCGAGCAGCTCTCGACGCTGCTCGGAGCCTGCTTCACGGCGCTCGCCTCCGGCGGTGCGCTGGTGGCGATCAGCAGCCACGCCGGCGACATGGAGCGCGTGCTGACCCGCACCGGCTTCGCCGACGTGCAGTGCAGCCCCAGCCCGCTGGTCGTGAGAGGGCGCAAGCCATGAAATACGCTGTGGGCGCCGCACGCATCGCTCAGCAGTTCGCCGGCGAGAACAACCACGGGGACCTGCTCGCACAGCGCGACCCCCACGAGTCGACCACACGGGGCCTGCAGCGCTGATGCGGATCCACCAGCTGCTGCCCAACCTGAGCTATGGCGACGCGATCAGCAACCACGCGCTCGGGCTCAGGCAGCTGCTGCGCGAGTGGGGACACGAATCGGAGATCCACGCCCAGTACATCGACCCCAAGATGGCCGATGAATGCAGGCTCTATAGCGAGCTACGAACCGACGCCTCCTCGATCACGATCTACCACCACTCGATCGGATCGACGGAGTTGACGCAGCGCTACCTGCAGCTGAAGGGCAAGCGAGTGATGATCTATCACAACATCACGCCGCACCACTTCTTCGAGCCCTACAAGACCAAACACTACGAACTGACCAAGCACGGACGCGAGAGCCTGGTCCTGTTCAAGGACAGCGTCGACATGCTGCTTGCCGACTCGGCATACAACGGGAGCGAACTGGAGGCACTGGGATATCCCAAATCCCGCGTACTGCCTATTCTGGTCGACTTCGACTCGTTCGACGCCACGGCTCCGGCACCGCCGGTACGTGGAGAAGAGGACTGGGTCCACTTTCTGTTCGTCGGCCGGATCTCGCCCAACAAGCGGCAAGAGGACGTGATCCGCGTATTTGGCTGGTACCATCGCTTCATCAACCGCAAGTCCCGACTGCTCCTTGTGGGCGACTCCTGCGGCAGCGAAGCCTACCTGCAGGAGCTTCGTGAAGTGGTCGCGAGCCTCGACCTCGATCACCAGGTGACCTTCACCGGCCGCACCACCTTCTCCGAGTTGATCGCCCACTATCGGCGCGCCGACCTGTTCCTCTGCCTCAGCGAGCACGAGGGATTCTGCGTCCCACTACTCGAGGCGATGCACCACCAAATCCCGGTGATCGGCTACGAGACGACGGCCGTTCCCGAGACCCTGGGCAACTCCGGCGTACTGGTGACCCGCAAGAACGTACCGATCGTTGCGGAGATGGCCCACCTGCTGCAGACCGACGCCGACCTGCGCGAGCGAATCGTCAACGGCCAGAATCGCCGTCTCGCGGATTTTTCGCATGCAGCAGTCGCGGCCCGCTTCAAATCCTACATCGACGAGTTGCTGTGAGAGTCGCGTTCGCCGTACAGCGATATGGCCTGGAGGTCAACGGCGGTGCCGAGCTGCTCTGCCGCCAGGTGGCTGAGCGGATGGCCGGCCACTGGGATGTCGAAGTGCTGACCAGTTGTGCCGTCGATTACGCCACATGGCAAGACAGCTACCCCCCTGGCCTGGGCGAGGTCAACGGGGTGCCAGTCCGACGATTCCGCGTCGACTTTCCGCGCAGCGCCCCGGTGTTCGATCGCCTCTGCGCCACGGTCTTCTCGGGACAGACGAGCCCGGAACTGGAGGCCCGCTGGGCCTATGAGCAAGGGCCGTATTCCTCGGAGTATCTGCATTTCCTGGATGATCAGAGCGATCGCTACGACATGATCGTCTTCGTCACCTACCAGTACGCCACTACCTTCTACGGGCTACCCCGCGTCACGGTCCCCCGGGTGCTGGCTCCCATGGCGCACGACGAACCCTCGTTTCATCTACAGATCTACCAGCAACTTTTCAAAGACGCCTCCGCGTTGCTGTTCAACACACCGGAAGAGCAGGACATGGTGCTTCGCGGCTTCGATCTGGAGACGCCCAGCTGGGTCGCCGGAGTCGGAATCGAGGCCCCCAGCGGAGACGCTGAGCGGTTCCGAAAACAGCTGGGGGTCGAGGGGCCCTATCTGCTGTACCTCGGCCGGATCGACGAATCGAAAGGCTGCGCCGAGATGTTCGATCACTTCGCTCGCTTTCGCCAGGCACACGCCGACCAGCCGCTACAGCTACTGCTACTGGGCAAGGCGGTGATGCCGATCCCAGAGCACCCCGAGATCCGCCATCTGGGCTTCGTCTCCGACCAGACCAAGTTCGACGCCCTGGCCGGGACCCAGATGCTGATCGCACCATCGCCCTACGAGAGCCTGTCGATCGCGGCCCTCGAGGCCTGGACCCAGCGCACCCCGGTGCTGGCCAACGGTAACTGCGCGGTACTGGTCGGTCAGTGCAAGCGTAGCGGAGGCGGCCTGTGTTACACCGACTATGCGAGTTTCGAGAGCGGACTGCTCGGTTGCCAGCCGGAACGGGGTCAGGCCGGTCAGGCCTATGTCGCCCAGCACTACACCTGGGACGCCGTCGAGCAGGCCTACCTCGACTGCGCCGCTCAGCTGGTCAGCTAGCCCTTCAAGATGCGCTTGATCCTGCGAGCAACCCGGACCAGCGGGTTGCGATAGAACCGCTCTAGCTGGGCCCGGCAGAGGTCCAGTTCCGACTCGACGGCGGCCAGCCGCACGCGCTCCTCGAGCAGGGCGACTCCCTCCTCGACGAGCAGATGTTCCCGCATCAGTGCCCGGTAACTCCGCGCAGAGTCGGTCTGGTCCCAGCTCTCGTACGGCACCCCCCTGTAGCAGTCGCTCGATTCCCTTAGCTTCTGCAGGTCGTGACCGATCCGCTCCCCCAGCTTGCGAGCGAAGATCCGCGTCTTCTGCTCCAGGTCGGGGGTGACCTTTCCGCGCCACCTTTCACGGAACAGCTCGTGGGACGGGTCCACCTTGGTCGGGATTCGGCCCTCCGTCATGCTCTCGTAATGCAGCAGAACAGAGCCCGGCTCGTAGAGCACCTCCTTGCCCGCCTCTCGCACCCGCAGACAGAGATCGACATCCTCGTGAGAGTTCCAGTAAGCCTCGTCAAAACCACCGAGCTGCTCGAACAGCGCCTTGGAGATGGCGCAGCAGGCCGCCGTCACGGCTAGCATCGAACGCCGCTGGAGCACGAACGGGTGCTCGGCCGGGAAACCGCGAAAGACATGAGCCCAATCCAGATTGACGTCGGTCGCCATACCGGCGTGCTGCACAGTGTAGTCCGGATAGAGCAGCCGGCTGCCGACGATCCCGATCGCGTCGTTGGCCCTGAGGGCTTTCACCAGCACGTCCAGCGCGCCGGGAAAGACGATCATGTCATTGTTGAGAAAGACCAGATAGTCGCCCGAAGCTCGAGCCGCCCCGTGGTTGCAGGCCACCGCAAAACCCTTGTTGGTCTCCAACCGGTGGTAAGACAGCCGAGGGTAGTCGAGCTTGGCGATCTCGTCCGGGGTTTCGTCGTAGGAAGCGTTGTCAACGAGCACCACCTCGTAGTCGAACGGCGGAGTCTGGCGGTTCGCCTTGCTGACGCAGGCATAGAGGCTCTGCAGGCAATCCCTGGTGTAGGAATAGGCATTGTACAAGGGCATAATGATGCTAACTTGCACATCACTGTTCATACAAAATAGGCTAGTCCAATTTAGGCCCCAGTCAAGCTGCAAGCCCGATGACCCCCAGAGGAGGCCTCTTCCGGCTGCTCCGTGAGCTCTACCAGTCGCGGCTGCTGATCCAAGCCCTGACCGTTCGCGACCTGCGCGCGCGCTACCGCTCTTCGGTGTTGGGGTATCTGTGGACACTGCTCAACCCCGTGATGCTGATGGCC
>PVBE011397516.1_pt1 | contig 29738 bp, 24 predicted proteins | sample 1631181 | NCBI WGS metagenome assembly PVBE01 (sample SAMN08397723, study PRJNA350692) | Marine metagenome, whole genome shotgun sequencing project. | isolation source: water | place: Pacific Ocean | collected 2012-04
CGCTCTACGGCTTCATCTCCATCGACTCAGACGGCGACACCATTAAAGGGATCACCTTCTACGAGCACGGAGAGACACCGGGCCTTGGAGGCGAGGTCGACAATCCCAGCTGGAAGGCGCTGTGGCCGGGGCGGACCATCCACGGCGAGGACGGTGAGATCGCCATCCGCGTCGTGAAGGGACGAGCGGGCTCCGTCGAGGATGCCCCCCACGAGGTGGATGGGCTCAGCGGCGCCACGCTGACCAGCAACGGTGTCACGTACACACTCCAATTCTGGCTGGGAGAGGAGGGCTTTGGTCCCTTCCTGCGCCAGAACACGAGGGGATAGGGCATGGGTGCTGGACAGAAGATCTTCGACAAGAAGCAACGTGAAGCGCTGATCGACCCGCTGTTCAACAACAACCCCATTGCGCTGCAGGTCCTTGGCGTCTGCTCGGCCTTGGCGGTCACCACCAAGATGGAGACCGCGCTCGTCATGTCGGCGGCGCTGACCTTCGTGCTGCTGGGCAGCAACGTGAGCATCAGCCTCATCCGCAACTACGTGCCCTCCAGCATCCGCATCGTGGTCCAGTTGACCATCATTGCCAGCCTGGTGATCCTGGTCGACCAGGTGCTCAAGGCCTTCGTCTTCGACATCAGCAAGCAGCTGACCGTCTTCGTCGGCCTCATCATCACCAACTGCATCGTGATGGGCCGGGCCGAGGCCTACGCCATGCAGAACGGCCCGAAGATGAGTGCTCTCGACGGCGTCGGAAACGCTCTCGGATACAGCCTCGTGCTCATTCTCGTGGCCTTCTTCCGAGAGCTCTTCGGGACGGGCAAGCTGCTGGGCTTCGTGCTCCTCACTCCGGTGAACGAGGGCGGTTGGTACCTGCCCAATGGGCTCATGGTCTTGAGTCCTGCCGCTTTTTTCCTCATCGGTTTCCTCATCTGGGCACTGCGTACGTGGAAGCCTGAGCAGACGGAGGCGGAGTGATGCTCGAGACCTACATCAGCCTCTTCACCAAGGCCACCTTCATCGAGAACATGGCCCTGGCCTTCTTCCTGGGCATGTGCTCCTTTCTTGCGGTCAGCAAGAAGGTTGAGACCGCGATCGGCCTGGGCGGCGCGGTCATCTTCGTGCTGGGCATCACCTGCCCGATGAACAACCTCATCTACCGCTACCTGTTGGCGGAGGGCGCGTTGTCCTGGGTCAGCCCCTCGCTGGAGACGGTGAACCTGGAGTTCCTGTCCTTCCTGGCGTTCATCGGTACCATCGCGGCCATGGTCCAGATCGTGGAGATGACGCTCGATAAGTACAGCCCCACGCTCTACAGCGCGCTCGGCATCTTCCTGCCGCTCATCGCCGTAAACTGCGCCATCCTCGGCGCCAGCCTGTTCATGGTGCAGCGCGACTACAGCTTCGGCGAGTCCACGGTCTACGGACTGGGGAGCGGCGTGGGCTGGGCGCTGGCCGTCATCGCGCTGGCCGCCATCCGCGAGAAGATGCGCTACTCGGACGTTCCACCTGCGCTGCGAGGGCTGGGCATCACCTTCATCCTGACCGGGTTGATGGCCATCGGCTTCATGGCCTTCGCCGGCATCTCCCTCTAGGACCGCGCCATGGAAATCGTACTCGGCGTCGGTATGTTCACCGCCATCATCCTGGCTCTCGTGCTGGTTTTGATGATGGCGCGAAAGCAGCTTGTCAGCGATGCAGAGATCAAGATCGTCATCAACGATGACGAGGAAAATCCCATCGTTGCCCGGGTTGGAGGCACGCTGCTGGGCACCCTGGCGGAGCACAAGATCTTCATCCCCTCCGCCTGCGGCGGTATGGGCTCCTGCGGCGTGTGCAAGGTCAACGTGCACGAGGGTGGGGGAGCGATGCTGCCCACGGAGAAGGGCTACATCAACCGTGGCGAAGCGCGCGAGGGTTGCCGCCTTTCCTGCCAGGTGAAGCTCAAGGGTGACCTCCGCATCGAGGTGGAACCCGAGATCTTCAGCGTGCGCAAGTGGAGCTGCACGGTGCGCAGCAACAACAACGTCGCGAGCTTCATCAAAGAGCTCATCCTCAACCTTCCCGAAGGCGAAGAGGTGCCCTTCCGGGCGGGCGGGTACATCCAGATCGAGTGCGAACCCCACGTCGTCAAGTACAAGGACTTCGTCATCCAGGAGGAGTACAAGGAGGACTGGAACAAGTACGACATGTGGCGATTCGTGTCGACGGTCGACGAACTGGTCACCCGCGCCTACTCCATGGCGAACTACCCGGGCGAGAAGGGCATCATCATGCTCAACGTTCGTGTGGCCAGCCCGCCTCCTCGGCAACCGCATCTCCCGCCGGGCCAGATGTCCTCCTACATCTTCGGCCTCACAGAGGGGAAGAAGGTGATCATCAGCGGTCCCTTCGGCGAGTTCTTTGCCAAGGACACCGCCAACGAGATGGTCTTCATCGGCGGTGGCGCGGGCATGGCTCCGATGCGAGCGCACATCTTCGACCAGTTCTACCGGCTCAAGACCGATCGCAAGGTCAGCTACTGGTACGGCGCTCGCTCGCTTCGCGAAGCCTTCTACATGGACGACTTCAACCAGATCCAGGAAGACCACTCCAACTTCGCCTGGCATCTGGCGCTCTCCGAGCCCAAGCCCGAGGACAACTGGGAGGGCTACAAGGGCTTCATCCACCTCGTCGTGCTCCACGAGTACCTGATGGACCACCCCGCTCCTGAGGACGCGGAGTACTACCTGTGTGGTCCGCCCATGATGAACAAGTGCTGCATCGAGATGCTCGAGGATCTGGGTGTAGAGCCCGAGAACATCGACTTCGACGAGTTCTAGGTGGAGGGGCCCAAGGCCGCCAACCCCTACAGCCTGCGCCGCTTCATCTTCCCCGGGCTCTTCCTCTTCCTCGTCTTTGCGGGCTACTTCCGTGGCTCAGGTGACGATCTGGATGGCGAACCCGTCCTGACCGAGATCTCGGGCGAGAGCATGGGGACGACCTTTACGGTCAAGGTCATCGGCGACGTCCAGATCGAGCACCTGGTCGCCGAGAGACTGACCCGAGTGGACGACCTGATGTCCACCTGGAAGGCGGACAGCGAACTCTCTCGCTTCAACGCAGGGAGCGGTGAGATGAGCATCGATCCGCTCACCGAGCGCGTCTTCCGCGATGCTTTTACGATCTCGGAGCAGAGCGGGGGTGCCTTCGACGTCACCGTGGGACCGCTGGTGGGATTGTGGGGCTTTGGAGCAGAGGCCCGCGAGCGGGTGCCGACCAGGGAGGAGCTCGAAGCGGTGGTCTTCGGCTGGAGACTGCTGACCGTGGGCGAGGGGACGCTGTCCAAGTCCGACCCGGCGGTACAAGCCGATCTCAGCGCGATCGCGAAGGGCTTCGCGGTGGACCACGTCGCCGAGGGGTTGGTGGAGGAGGAGCATGGCGACTTCATGGTGGAGCTTGGCGGCGAAGTCCGGACCGGTGGTTCGAGGGCCGGCCAGCCGTGGCGCATCGCGGTCGAGCTTCCCGATGCTGAAGGGCGAGCCGTCCACACCGTGGTGGAGCTGGACGGAGCGATGGCAACGAGCGGTGACTACCGGCAGTTCGTCGAGGATGAGAGCGGTCGGCGGAGCCACACCATCGACCCCCGCACCCGCCGTCCGGTGGAGCACGATCTGGCCAGCGTCAGCGTGCGGGCCGAGAGCTGCGCTCTGGCCGATGGCTGGGCCACTGCGCTGAACGTGCTTGGCCCGGAGGAGGGCCTGGCGCTGGCCGAGGAGCACGGCCTGGCGGTCCTCATGCTGCTCCGTACGCCGACCGGCTTCGAGGAGAAGCGGAGTTCTGGCTGGCGGTAAGGCAGTGTAAGTGGCGCCTCGGAGGATCCGGGTGGTAGACCTGAACGGACGCCGAGGAGGTCGAAGATCATGTTCTTGCTGCTGTTCGCCTGCACCAAGGGAGAGCCCGCCGACAGCGCCGTCCACCACGACAGCGACATCGAGGCGGACTCCGACACGGACGCCGACTCCGACACGGACGCTGACTCCGACACGGACGCTGACTCCGACGTGGACGTCGACCTGTGGGATTGCGCGCCCCTCGTGCTTCCTGGGGACTACACCCAACTCGGGCCGGGAGATGACCTGGCGGCCAGGATTGGGGGGGCCGAGCCCGGGGAGATCTTCGTGCTCGAAGCGGGGACCTACGCGGTCGATGGCACGATCTGGATTCGCACCGAGGGCGTGACCGTGCGGGGCACGGAGCGGGAGGCCGTGGTGCTCGACGCGGGCCGGCAAGGAGGCTCCATCATCACGGTCGCGGCTGCCGACGTCACCGTCGCGCACCTCACCCTCAAGAACGCCTGGTACCACGGGGTGCACGTGCGACCGGGCTCGGACGGGGGCTTCACCGGCACCACGCTCTATGACATCCACGTCTGGAACCCGGGGCAGCAGGCCATCAAGGTCAACCAGGAAGGTACGCAGTACGTGGACGAAGGCGTCCTGGCGTGCTCGCGGCTGACCCTGGACGATGATGGCCGGACCGAGATCCGCGACAACTGCTACACCGGCGGACTGGATGTGCACAGGACGCGGGATTGGCATGTCCGGGACAACCACATCGAGGGCTTCTGGTGCGAGGCCGGTCTCGCGGAGCACGGCATCCACATGTGGCGGCAGAACGCCGACACGCTCATCGAGCGAAACACCATCGTGAACTGCGCACGAGGCATTGGGCTGGGGCTCGTTTCGAGCAGCGGAGGCAACGAACGGGACCAGGATGCCACCGGCTGTCCGAGCGTGGACTACATCGACGACTTCCGTGGGACGGTCGTCAACAACTGGGTCTACGCGGACGACACGGCTCTCTTCGCGAGCGGCGCCGGCTACGACTCGGGCATCTCCGTCTGGAACGCCTGCGAGGCCACGGTCGCCCACAACACGGTGTTCAGTACCCAAGCGCCCTTTTCGTCCATCGAGTGGCGCTTTGACGGCACCACGGTCACGGTCCGCAACAACCTCGCCAGCCATCCCACCAGGGACCGAGGAGTCACCACGGCCGTCGTCGAGGGGAACCTCGAGGACGCGAGCGGTGCGGACGTGGTCGGGGGCGCGGATCTGCACCTCGTCGAGGGGAGTCATGCCATCGACGTCGGAGTCGCCGCTGGGGTGTCCGGCGACATCGACGGCGATCCCCGAGATGCGTTGCCCGACGTCGGGGCTGACGAGCGCTAGACCCGGGTTATTCTAGGGACGTGACCACCCTTGTTCTCGCCGTCGGTCTTGTCGCCGCCTCCATGTTCTTGATGGCCGTCGGGGTGGTCTTCAGCAACAAGGTGCTGCAGGGCAGCTGCGGTGGCGCTGGCAGCAAGGACTGCCTCTGCACCATCGAGGAGCAGCGGGCCTGCCGAGCCGCCAAGCGCCTGGCTTCGCGCTGAACCGGCCCTTCATCGGACACAGTTCCCAGTCGCCAGAGGAGCTGCTGGAGGACTTGCGGCGGGTCACTGAACCGCTCGATGGCCCCTTTCAACTTCTCTCCCGGCTCAGCCCGGGAGGCATCGTGATCCGCGTCCTGAAGTCTCCGAAGACGGAGCGTCCCTTCTTCGGTCGGGTGGGGGACGAGGGAGCCTTTGCCCTGGCCATGGTTCCGCGGGGGGAGGCCCTGACGCCCTACCAGCCGATCCTGACTGGTCGGGTCGTGGCTGACGAGGAAGGCTCGCGGGTGGAGTTGGTGATGGCTCCCCACCCCCGTGCTCGGACCTTTGCAGGCCTCTTTGGTCTGGTGGCCGTGTTGCTGGTCGTCGTCTCGCTGCTTCGCATCACGGCCCAGCCCGGCGTGGCACTCATCGGTGTGGCCTTTGCTGCGGGCTTCGCGCTCTTCCCGCGCTTCCGTGCCCGCCACGGCTTCGATCAGGCAGCTGGCCAGAGCCTGGAACTGCTTCGGGCGAACCTCCCCCTCCACGAACGGGTCTAGGTCCTCATGCTTCCAGGCCTGGGCCTCGGAAGACGATGCTGTGGGAGATGGCTACGGGACCGAGGATGAGATGTGCCTGCTGACGATGCTCTCGGTGTTCTACTGACCCTGGACCGTCGCGGCTATACTTCGAGGCCCGGAGGCATCGAACGCTAATGACCGTCACGACTGCTCTGCTTCTCTTCCTCGGCTGCGACGGCGACGAGAATCCCACAGACGGAACCGCAGGCGTCTCGCAGTTCGAGGTCTACCCTCCGGAGGGTGCCCAGGGTGCCCAGCAGACCGTGGTCATCGAGGCGACCAGCAGCACCTTTCGCTACGGCGAGACGAGCGTGCACTTCGGCCAGGGCATCATCGTCGACAGCGTCACCGTCGATGACGGTTGGACCCTTGTGGCCGACATCCTGGTGGAGCCTGACGCCGAACTGGGGCGCCGCGACCTGCAGATCGGCGTCGGCGACCTCAGCTACGGCGTTCCGAAGGGCTACCGCGTGGTGGGTGAGACCTTCAGCCTGACTCCGGACCGCGGAAAGATCGGTGAATCCCTGGACCTCGTCATCGAGGGGCACAACACGCAGTGGAAGCAGGGCAGGACCTGGATCAACTTCGGCGAGGGCGTGGACGTCCTGGAGTTCGAAGTGCTCAGCCAGACCCTGGCCGAGGCCACCATCTCCATCGACGCGGACTCCCCTCCCGGTCTGCGCGACGTCTACACCGAAGACGGCGGCAAGATCGTGACCCTGTACCAGGGCTTCCAGATCGATCGTGTCGCTCTGGCCGCCTCCTGGGAACCCGAGGTCGCTACCCAGGGCCAGCAGATCACCTTCACGGTCTACGGCCGGGACACCGACTTCCAGCAGGGGGTCACCGAGATCACCTTCTACGACAAGGAAGGTCTCAACCCGGACATCCGCGTTGAGGAGATCAACGTCCTGGACAGCGAGAACCTCTGGGGTCGCATGACGCTGTCCAACGCCGCGGCCCTGGGCTCGCGCGACGTGCTGGTCACCAGCGAGACCGAGGGCGTGCGCATCGACGATGCCTTCGAGGTCCTGGGTGGAGAGTGGTCCCTCGAGGAGGTCGCCGTCAGCTTGACCTTCAACGTGGCACGCGGAATCGATGCCGACACCGGTGCCTTGAACGAACGGGTGAGGGCCAGTTCCGTCTTCTTCATTCCGCTGGATCCACCCTGTCCCAGCGGTGGTGGTGGAATGGGGAACGCACCGTCGCCGTCGCCCTACGACTCCAACGTCGTCGGGCCGATCACCGGCTCGGGCGGTGGAGGCGCCGAGGACTGCCCCAATCCGACCACGGTCTCTGCGGGGGACTACGTCTGGCTGGAGTCCGAGCAGAACGTCGTGACCCTGGAGAAGACCGTCGACCCGAACAGCGGCATGATCGCCTACGTCGGGCGTGATCTGACCATCGCCGATTACGTCCCCAACAACCTGTACGACCTCCATCTTCAGGGCGATCCGGATGGCCTGGAGGAGGAAATCGTCGAGGGCGTGCTGCCGACCGTACCGTGCAACTGGTACCTGGAGACCCCCCAGCTCTACGGCCCCTACGTCCAGGATCGGGCGACCGACTTCACCTACACCTGGATGAACACCGAGGGTGGCTACGGAGCCTGTACCTACCCCGACGCGATCTTCTACACGGAAATCAGCGGAACCACTTTCAACGGCACGTCCGACCCTGGCATGGCTGCCTGCCTGCCCTGGGACGATGGCGAGCACTCATACACCCCAAACGAACTCCTGCTGCTGGATCCCGGACAGGTCTACTTCATCGCGTACAGCTACATCTCAGGTCGAGAGTTCGGCCTGCGTGACAGCATCTACCAGACCAATCAGGGCAGTTCCTACATCTATCTGCAGGGCTCGATGATTCTGGAGTAGGCGTGTTGGTCCTGCTTACGCTCGGGTGCACGCCCGAGAACACCTTCGTAGAGAAGCCCTTCGAGTCCATCGCGGTGGTCTCGGGCGATTTCGACAACATCGAGGAGACCCTCGATCGGCTGGAGGTCGCCTACCAGCTCTACGATGGCTACATCTGCTGCGCGGCCTATGATCCGGACATCGACCCCGAGCTCATCGCGCTGGAGTCGGAGACCCTTTTCACGGGTCAGCTCCAGGACGGTGGGAGCGAGCTGGGCGTGCACGACGCGCTCTTCCTGAACAGCGGGGCCCGAGGCTTCGGGATGTGGGAGTACAACGGGCTCGAGCCCGATGACTCGCTGGTCACCGACGAGGCCGTTCTCGATGGGATTCGGGAGTACGTGGACCGTGGCCGCACCCTGGTCGTCAGCGACTGGAGCTACGACCTGGCGGAGCGTGCCTGGCCCGACAAGATCGACTTCTACGGCGAGGACCTGGAACTCGATGCCGCCCAGGCGGGCAAGCCCGGTCGCATCACAGGGCGGGTGACCAACGATCTGTTGAGCGTGGAGCTGGACAGCGACACGGTCTCGCTGGAGTACAACTACACGAACTGGTCGGTCATCGAGGCTGTTGGCGAGGGCGTCACGGTCTATCTGCGGGGTGACATCGAGTACCGCATCTCGGAAGCGGAGGGCTACGGAACGATGGAGCAGGTGCCGCTGCTGGTAGGCTTCCAGGCGGGGGGCGGCCAGGTTCTGGTCTCCACCTTCCACTGGAACGCCCAGTCCGCTGGAGTGACGGACACCATCCTGACCACCACCCTGGAGCGGTTGAACCCCGGAAACGCGGACGACCTGGACATAGGAGACACCGGTGCTGCTGAGTAGCCTCGTCCTCTTCTCGTGCAACACGGAGCACGAGTTCTACACACAGAACAACACCGACGTGTTCCAGCAGAAGCCGCGGAACACGGTGGATGTCCTGCTCGTCGTCGACAACTCCTGCTCCATGATCGAAGAGCAGGTGAAGCTTGCCAACAACTTCGACGGCTTCATCCAGTACTTCGACGGCGTCGATGTGAACTACCAGATCTCGGTCATCACCACGGACACGGTCCAGGAGAAGTTCCGCGGCCGCTTCGTTGGTGGCGACGACGAGATCGAGCTGAACGGACCCACCGGAGCTCTGGTGGACCGGGTGAAGTACGACCGCGAGTGGCAGGTCCCCACCGGGGCCTCGCTCTCCCTGGACCCCAGCCAGTTGTCCGGCACCACGAACGACTCCTACGACAGCTGGTGCGTGGCAACGGAGCCGTGGGGAGATGGCAACGACCTGGGCTCCCCGGGCCAGGCCAACCCTTCATGTGGAGGTGCTGACACCGGCACGGACACCGGCGGTCCGGAGGAAGGCGAGGACAGCGGTGGTCCCGCCGCTGCACCCCAGGCCGGTCAGGTCATCATCACCGAATTCATGGCGGATCCCACGGACCTCGAGGACAACGAGGGCGAGTGGGTGGAGCTGCTCAACATCAGCGACCACAGCATCGACCTGACGGGCTGCAGCCTCAGCGATCAGGGCCACAACCACTGGACGCTTCCCGAAGACACGATCATCGGGTCGGGTGAGTACCTGGTCCTGTCTCGAGACCAGATGGGCACCGAGTTCACCCTGAACAACAACGTCACGGTCATCACCTCCGACACCGACAGCGCGGACGAGATCTTCGCGGAGATGGTGGCCCAGGGCATTTCCGGCTCGGGCATCGAGATGGGCCTCGAGGCCGCCCGCATGGCCTTCTCCGAGGAGAATGCGGAGTACAACGCCGGCTTCCTCCGGGAGGAGGCAAACCTGAGCCTGATCTTCGTCAGCGACGAGGACGACGACAGCCCCGATCCCGTCAACGACTACCTCCGTTTCTTCACGGAGCTCAAGGGCGAAGCGGCCTACCGCGATCACAGCCTCTTCAACATCTCGGGCGTCGTGGGCCGGGACGAGCCCGAGTTCGAGTGGGAGCCCTCGTGCAGCAGCTCGGACGGCGTCGCCGACTACGGCTTGCGCTACATCGATCTGGCCGATCGGACCGATGGCCTGGTCGAGAGCATCTGCGACCAGGACTTCTCTCCGCTCGCGCAGGAGCTGGGGCTGGTTCTCAGCGGCCTCGCCACGGAGTTCGAACTCTCGGGAATTCCCGATGAGACCACCATCGAGGCCAAGCTCTACTCCAGCAGTGACGAGTCGGGCTTCGAGCGGGATCTCATCAAGGATGAGGACTTCGTGTACATCCGTGACCGCAACAGCATTCGCTTCGAGGAGGGACAGGTTCCTCCGGCGGAGTGGTACATCGTCGTGAGCTACCGGCTGCTCGCCGTTGGCGCGACCCAGGGCGATGGTGAGGACGCCGAAGAATGATGGTGATGATGGTCCTGCTGGCCTGCAAGCCGGAGATCGAGTGCAGCGAGAGCCTCGCCTGTGAGTTCGGCTCGGTCTGCGTGGAGGGCACCTGCCAGGAGGTACCCTGCAGCACCTCGGCCCAGTGCGGGATGGAGGAGTTCTGCTCCGACCGCCAGTGTGTGGAGGGCTGCGAGGCCGACTCCGACTGCTACCCGGGGGATCAGTGCAACACCACCTTCGCCGAGTGTGAGCCGGCCGAGTGTCGGGACACGCAGCTGGACTGCGGCTTCAAGGAGTTCTGCAACCCGGCGAACGGCCAGTGCTACGAAGTGGACGGCTACTACTGCAAGCCCTGCGTGGACAACGGAAGCTGCGGTGGCGACGAGTCGGGCAACCTCTGCCTGAACTTCGGTGGAGGCTACAAGTACTGCGGCGTGGAGTGCGAGTCCGACCGGGACTGCCCTGCGGGCTTTGGCTGCCTGCCCATCGGTGACTTCAACGGCAACATCTACTCCTTCCAGTGTGCGACCTACTGCTGGCTCCACGAAGACGACGAGCGCAGCACGGCCACCGCACCCCTGCCGCCGATTCCGGGTGACCTTGACCCGGTCTGCACCGGGGACGAAGAGGTCCTACCCTGATGTTGCTTTTCGGCTTGCTGGCCTGTATCAGCGACACGAGCGACACGGCTGACCCCAACCTCGGTCCCGAGATGAGTCACTCCCTACCGGAGGGTGACTTCCTGGAGGGCGACGAGATCGCCGTCGAGGTCAGCGCGTCGGACGAGGACGGTATCGCTGGAGTCAGCGTGGTCTTCCGGACCATCGATGGCGCCTTCAGCAGCTCGGTCGAGCTGCAGGCCAGCGAGGAAGGAGAGACCTGGTCCGGCGTCATCCCCGGTGAAGATGTGAAGGCGCCCGGGGTCTCCTACTACTTCAAGGCCACCGACCTCGCAGAACCCGAGGCTGTGTCGTACCTGCCCGAGGACATCTCGGACGCCTATGAGCTGCCGGTGGAGGTCGTCGGGCGCTCGCTGCCCTTTGTGGAGGGCTTCGAACTGGCGGAGGGACAGGTTCGACTGGAGAGTCTGGGTTGGGCGAACGCGTCACTGGCCTTTCCCGGCTACCACTGGAACCTGAACGAGGTCGAGCCCTTCGAGGGGGTGCTGGCCGCCATCCACCAGCGCGGCCACGAGACCGTGGACGAGATGGACGACTGGCTGATCAGCCCGGCTCTGGACATCACCGACGTGGAGCGCGTCCAGGTGAGTTGGTACGAGCGTGGCTACAGTGTCGAGGCAGCCGACCACAGCCTCTGGGTGAGCACCGGCAGCCGCGACCCGTCCAGCGGGGACTGGATCGAGGTGGCCATCGTGGATCCGCCCGGGCAGGGGGAGTGGAGCCGTACGGCGGTCATCGAGCTGTTCGATGTGAGCGGCACTGCCGTCTACCTGGCCTGGCGATACCGGGGAGCCTATGCCGATGAGTGGCGCCTCGACCAGGTCGAGGTCAAGGAGCTCACGGCAGACCTCCAGCTCGAAGCGCTCGCATGGACCCCGGACCCGGTTCAGCCCGGGGAGACCACCACACTGACGGTGGACCTGGTGAACGCCATCGACGCGGAGGCCCTGGGAGCGAGCATCACTGCAAGCCTCCCGGCCGGTGGAGGGGAGTTCACCACCGATACGGCGGATCTGGGCGACATCGGTTCAGACGCTTCGGTGAGCGCGGACTTCGAGATCACGATCGACAGCGACTGGCCCGACAACTCCTACCTGCCCCTGTCCTTCGACGTGACCGACTCGGTCGGTGACAGCTGGCACTTCGATACGGTGATGGTGGTTGGCTACCCCGCCGAGGGGCGCATCGAGTTGACCCTGGTCGAGGATGCCCTGGTCTCCATCGACATCGGTGTCGGTGACCCGGACGCCCCCGTCTGGCAGGAGGCGCTCTTTGCGGACTCTGTCACCGCCGGTCTGCTCGCGATCTCCTGGGACCTCACCGAGCGCTACGAGAGCCTGCCGCCGGGACCTGCTGATGGTCGCTGGTTCGCCAAGGTCACCACGGGCGGACAGGCGCTCATCACGCTCTTCGAGATCGACTCGGGAGACCTGACCTACGAGGCGACCGACCTGCCGGTCGTCCTGCCCGACGAGACGGTGGTGGTCTACGTGCCTCAGCCGCCGGACCCGGTGGTCGTGAATTCGGGGCAGACACCCTCCCAGCCGGCTCCGGGCGGCCTGGTGAGCCTGTCGCCGACGCTCACCAACAAGGGTGCTGCGACCGCGGGGGCGACCACGCTCAGCCTCACCAGTGAGGACCCGGACGTGACGGTGACGGAGGGTGGACCCGTCGGTCTCACCTCTTCCCCATGGCAGAGGAACAGTCAGGCCACGGTCGCCAAGGCGCTCACCTTCCAGGTCGCCGCCGAGCACATCGACAGCACACCGGTGGACCTCGTGCTGGTCATCGATGACGGTGTGGAGAGCTTCCAGGTTCCGATGGAGGTCGAGGTGCCCTGGCCGGTGCTGAAGATCACGGCCGTGGACATCGACGACGGGGACGGAGGCGATGACGACGGGCTGTTGGAGCCGGGTGAGAGCGCGGAGATCGAGTTCGAGATCACCAACGTCGGAGGCCTCGCGACCTTCGGATTCGTGTACGGCGGTCCCAGCGTGGACAGCAGCAGCACGGCCGATGCGTCCTTTGTGCAGGTCGACGAGAACTGGGGTTCGATAGGCATCAACGTCACCAAGGACGAGAGCTTCGACATCACGGTGGATGCGGACTCCTCCATCGGCGACACCCTGAACATCACGCTCGCGCTGCGCGACGACGACACCACCTACGACGTGCCGCTGCAGATCATCCTGGGCGAGCCTCCGTGGCTCTCCGTCTCCGCCATCGACGACAACCGGGCGGATGCCTACGGCTACGACTTTGACATCGTGAATGCCCAGTATCGCTGCGATGGGGTCACCTTCGAGCTGATCCTGGAGTCCGCCGAGCCCTACCCGAGCAACGCCTTCGTCGAGATGTTCGCCCTGCCCACCGCGGCCGGGTACGACCTCTACCGGGTGGTCTACAACGCTGGGAGCGCGAAGCTCCAAGCCTACGAGTTCAACACCGGGCAGAGCTTCTTCACCATCGACACGCCTACGGTGGAACACGTGGACTCCACGCACCTGAAGCTCAGCTGGTCGGTGGAGACCATGGATTTGAGCACCGACAGCCTCTCGGTGGCCTTCGGTGCGGGCTGGTGCGGTAGTGACACCGGTTCCTTCTGTGATCACTTCGCCAACGGCTGGGGCTACTACTACACCGGCTACTACAGCTCTCGTTTCTTCAACATCAGCTGGTAGATCAGGGCGGATCCGCTCACCAGTGCGACCAGGCCGAGGGCTGTCCACACCATCGGATCGCCGGGTTCGAGCAGGTAGCGGTGAAACAACCTTCCCAATCCGGTCCCCAGACAAAGACCAAAAACCCATGTTCTTCCGGGGCGGTAATTCAGGGCGCCGGAGTGCACTGCGACGTACTCGGCAAGGGCAGGGACGAGCCAGATCGCCAGCTCCAGATCTCGGGCGGGTGGCAACCGGCCGCTGATCCCGGCTACGATCAGGGCAGATGCCAGGGGCCAGGTCGCCAGGCAGCGCCTGCAAACCGGTAGCGGCCCCACTCGAACGCATCGAACCGCGTCCTCGGCGCGGTGGTGACTCAACCAGATCGGTTTCATGCTTCTCATTCTGCTCGCTTGTGGTGAATTTGGGTTGGACTCGGGAGGACCCGACGACCAGCGCTGCGACGGTGAGGCCGTCTGTGTCACCTCCATCGATCCCGAGTGGGGGCCTCTCGCGGGGGGCACCTCCGTCACGGTGCAGGGCGTGGGCTTTGAGGGGGACGTGCAGCTCTTCTTCGAGAGCGCTCCGCTCGACGTCACCGTGCTCTCGGACGAGGAGATCACCTTGACCACCCCGGCTGTGCCGGGCGAGGGCGAGGTGGACGTCACGGTTGCCTCCGATCTGGGGGAATACACGGTGCCGGGGGGCTTCACCTACAGCACCTCCGAACCGGACGCGGACACGGACACGGACACGGACAGCGACACCGACGTCCAGCCCACGGGCAAGGTGGAGGGCCTGATCGAGTTCAGCTACCTGGCCTACGGCTGCCCCGCCTGTTTCGGGCTCACAAGCCAGCTGCAGTTCAGCGTGGCAGCGGTCTTCCACGACCCGGTCAGCGGGGGGTGGTACGACCACATCCCGCCCAAGGGCAACTGCACCACGACGGTGAGCGGTTCAGCCCCTGCGTCCACCTACAACGATCTGGGGACCTGGGCCTACCTGGACGGGGGCAACAGCATCTCGCTGCAGCGCCAGGGGTCGAACCTCTATCTCAGCTCTGGCCTGGATCAGAACGACCTCGTCAAGACCAGCACCTACGGGCTCAGCATTCCGGATGCCGGGCTCGAGGTTCCGGGTGCGCTGGTGACCCCAGCGGGTTTCGACACCATCACGCCAGAAGCCATCGGTCTGGATGATCCGCAGGCCTTCTCGGCCGTGATCAACCGGAACAATGCGGCCTTTGGCTGGTCTCCCTCGGGCGTGAGCACTGGGCTGATCATCCAGGTGGATGTGTATGACCCCAATAGCGGGTACCTCGGTTCTGTGCTCTGCCACGCGGAGGACACCGGCTCTGCGACCGTGCCCTCAGGCGGCTTCACGGGCTACCCCAGCGGTGCTCTGCTGGCCATCAACGTGGTGCGTATGGAGATGGTCAATGCCGTGAATCCCGACACCGGACACATCGTCCAGTCGGGAGCTCAGCTGGGCCTGGTGGGCACCGGGGTGCTGCAGTAGCGGCAGCAGGGAGCGGTCTCAGTCGTTGGGGACGGCTCGAACCTGGAGGATGTCGATGTTGGCCTCGGTGAAGCCGGAGGTCTGCATCTCCACCTCGACGCCGTCGGACCACCGGAGGTTGAGGTCCGGGTCATCCTCCACGATCTCTTCGAAGTGGGACGTGGTCATCATCACCGGGTCCTCCTCGTCTGTTTCAGGCTGGAGGGTGCCGACCATGACCGCTTCGTGGCGCGGAATCTGGCCCTCGATGGGGATCTCGACGCGCTCCAGCTCCTTCCCGGTCTTGTCCTTGATGGTGGCGAGCAGGATGAGATCGGTCATCACGAAGTTGGACTGGTTGTGGATCATGAACTGGAAGATCGTGAGGTTCCGATTCCGTTTGTCCAGCTGCAGCCAGCTCGCGTTCTTGACGCTGATGTAATTGTCCGGGTTGTAGATCGGGTCGACGTCCAGTCGTGTGTCCGCGTCCGTGAAGAAGTACGCCGGCACCACGTGGTCCATGCGCACGAAGCCGTCGTTTCCGCCAGCGGTGCGGACGTTGTACCAGTCGCCCCGCTTGCCCAGCAGAGCCAGGGGCTTGTCCTTGTCCAGGATGCCCTTGCTGGTGCCGCCCGGCTTGTCCATCAGGGGTGCGTTGGGTTCGGTCACCAGGACTTCGGTGAGCTGCAGTCCGTTCTCGCCGATCAGCTCGAGATCGCCGTCTTTCGGTAGCTTGCTCGCGTAGTACCAGGCGCCGTAGCCGCCCGCCAGGATGAGCAGCACGAAGACCACGACGAGGGGTAGGGGACTCTTGCTCGGCAGAGGCTCATCTTCGAAATCACCGGTGCTCACGGTCCCGGAGATCAGTCCCTTGAGCTGCGGTACCTCGTTCGCATACAACCAATCCGCGGCGCCCGGAGGCTGCACCATGTCGGTCTTGGTCAGCTTGCCCGCGGATGCCAGACGCTTGAGTTCGTCCAGATCCTGGGTCGCGAACTGATGGTCGCCCTGCTGGACCAGCCATCGAGACATGCGTGCTTCTCTCCTTTCGCGAAGACACTCATTACTTCGCCTCTTTTGGGGTGTAGCGGGCCTTCTGGCCGATATGACCGAGAGTTGACCGGTTAGATGGGCCCGTGCCCTTCCAACCGCTCCGTCTGTTGCTTGCCTGGGACTCAGCGGGCGGGCTGTGCGAGAAGGTCGTTCCCCGTCTGCGGGGGATGTTGCAGGAGCGTGCCTTTGTCGTCGAGGAGCTTCCCTTGGAGTCCTCGTCTTCGGTTGCGCTTCGCGACTTTGACGGCCTGATCCTGGGCAGCCCCGTTCTCGGTGCCGGGCTGCGCCGTCACGGGCCCACCGCCCTGGTGGAGGGGTGGTTGCGGGCGCAGGAGCACCTGGACGAGGTGAAGACCGCTCTGTTCACGGTGTACCGGGTGCGATCGGGTCACACCTTGCGGAACACCCGTCAGCTCGTGCACGACCTGGGGGGGCAGGTTGTCATCACCCACGCCTACAGCGCCCTCAGGCCGCGTGCCGAGGAGCACGTCCTGCCCGCGGAGTGCATGGTTCGCATCCGGTGAGTCCTGGAGAGCTGGGCCTGGAGCTGATTCGCCCGTTGGGGGGCGGAGACGTCAACCGCGCTGCGCTGGTTCGTCGACAGGGAGAGCTCTTCTTTCTCAAGTGGAACGAGGACCCTCCGCCTGGGCTCTTTGCGCGGGAAGCGGCGGGACTCGAGGCGCTCCGAGCCACCCGGACCATCGGGGTGCCCGGGGTGGTGGAACACGCGGAGAGTCACCTCTTGCTGGAGTACCTGCCGCCCTCGCCCCTGGACGGGGAGGAGCTGGGTCGAGCGCTCGTTGCCCTGCATCGGGCACCTCAGCCGGCTCACTATGGCTTCGATCACGACAACTACCTGGCCACGCTGCCTCAGGACAACACGCCCGACAGCGACTGGGCCCGATTCTGGGCTGAGCGCCGCCTCGCACCGATGCTCCCGAAGCTTCCGGCGAGCCTGCGCCCGGGACTCGATGCCCTGCTCTTGCGTCTGCCGGACCTGCTGCCGACCGCTCCTACAGCCTCGCTGCTGCATGGCGACTTGTGGTCGGGGAACGTGCTGGGCTCGGGAGGACCTTCCTACCTTGTGGATCCCGCCGTCGCCCTGGGCGACCGGGAGGTGGACCTGGCCATGGCCGCTCTTTTCGGGGGCTTTCCGCAGGGATTCGAAGAAGCGGTGAGTGAGGCGTGGCCACTGGAGCCCGGCTGGCGAGGCCGACGGCCCTTGTACCAGCTGTACTACGTGTTGGTGCACGTGATCCTCTTCGGTGGCGGATACGTGCACCGAGCGGCCAGCATCCTGGCTCCGTTCACCGGATGCTGAGCTGAGGGGCGCATCGCTATGCTTCTCGCGGATGAGCCTCCGACTGTCATCGTCTCTTCTCGTCGGAGCTCTGCTCTACGGCCTGTCCGGCTGTGCTCCACCGCCGCTTCCCCAGGAAACCGGTGCCTCCGGTAGCGCTCTGCCGAGCATTCGCATCCTGTTCCCGAACCCGGTCTACCTGGATGCCGAGCAGCTCTGCGAGGACATTGAGGGAGACTGCCCCGTTGTTTGCCCCACCTTCTCGGTCGTGGTGGACATCGACAACTTCCTGCTGGACCCGGATCGTTGCCCGCACCGAGGGTGAGGTCCCAGTTGGGGGCGAGCTCTTCATCGAGTTGAGTGGGATGGCCAGCGACCTGGAAGCACTGGTCCCGCAACTCAGCCAGGCCGGTCTATCTGGCCGTACCTGGAGGAAGGCGACCCCTGGTCTACCGCGTGGAGGGGAACGCTGCGGTACTGCAACAGCAGATGCGCAGCGAGTTGAGTCTCTACACGGCGCTGGGCACCGGGTGGATGACGGATGGGGACTGGCTGCTGCAGAACGCAGCCCAGGGTGCACCGGCCGAGAAGAGTACGGTCAACGCCCTCACGCCGATGCTGACCCTTCGCGTCGATCTGATTCGCGCCAAGATGGCCCTTGGCCTTGGCTCGGACGTGTACGTGCCCCTGGGCGAGTACCACACCCTGCCGGTCGGCGATGTCGTCCTGCGGGCACGGCTCTACCCACACCTCTCGGCGGGCCTGCCTCACGCCAGGCTCACCGTCGGCTACCTGTTCCCCTGGCATGTGGGTCTGGGGATCCGCGCCGGAATGGACGTGGCTGGTCTCGTGGACCTGAGTGTGAGCGGCGTCTACGGCTTGGGCCTGCCTCTTGGCCGTGAGGATGGCTCGGTCTTCCAGCCCCAGGATGTGCTGGTGTGCTCCCTCAGCGTGGGGACGAGCTTCTGAAGAAGTCCGTTGCCGCCCAGGCAACCTGGGGGTTCTCCCAGGCTGCCCTCAGGCGGGGATCGAGGCGGGTCAGGGTGCTCAGGACCTCCTGGTTGGCGACGTAGCGCCCCACGGTGCGTAGAGCCTCGCGGACCTGCTCGACGGTGATGGCCTCCTCCCCACCCAGCGCCCTGGCGAAGAAGAGCACCAGGTTCGCCTGCAGGAGCAGTCGCGTGATGCCTGCGGCGGCGTGGGGTGAGCTCCGGAAGACCCGTCGGGAGCGGACCCGCGAGCGCAGCCACCTCTGCAGCAGGGCGTGGCCCTCCGGTGGCAATTGCCCCGGGTGTTTGCGCACGGCCTTCATGTCGATGCGACGTCCGAGCAGCCTGCTCTCGTAGTCCAGCGTGAAGCGGAGCGCGCGGGGCAGGCTGAACACGCCCTTCAGTCGCCCCAGCACCCCCTCGTCCACGAGATCGCTGTAGAGCGTCAGAGCCAGTGCGTAGCGGAAGGTGCCGTCGGCGTCCTGGGAGTCCTGGGCGACGCCCCAGCCGAATCGGACCATGGCCGCCATGGCGTCGAAGACCGTCTCTCCCCAGTCCATCCCGTCGAGGGCCAGGTCGAAGTCCTGGCTGGAGAGGTCCACTCCAGGGCGCAGGGGATAGACGGTGCCGGCCTCGGGGTCGGCCTCGGAGAGATCCTTGGCGAAGAGCCTCCCGACGCCCTCACGGTGGGCTGTGAGCGGCTCACCGAGGTCCTCGCTCACCGCGCTACACCCATAGCTGGCGGTGACCCACACCTTCTCGTCGGAGGCCACGTGGAGGAAGGGGAAGCGCTGGCACATGGTCGGCTTGCTCTCCTCCCCGAAGCGCTTGTGGAGGCGACAGAGCTTGTCCTCGTCGAGGAGGATGCAACGGCTTGTGCCGGCTTGCTTCTTCAGGGCGAAGAGGTCCTGTCGGGGACCCTGTTCGAAGAGGGGGCCGGGCTCTTCGTCCCAGGGCAGGGACTCGATCTCCGCCTTCTTGTCGGCGGAAACCAGGATGGCCCAAGGGGAGGAGCAGCACTCCGCACACAGGCTGCAGCTGAAGCGTGTCTCCAGGTCGAATTCCAGTGGGCTCATGGTGTCTCGGAGAGGGCGCGTCCCGTCGCCGTGTCCAGTGTGGCGATGTGCTCGGGGCTGCCAGTATCCAGCACTCGGCCGCCCTCGGCGCCGCCTTCTGGGCCCAGATCGATGATGTGGTCGGCATTCCACATCATGTCGGTGTTGTGCTCGATGACCACCACCGTGGCGCCCTGGTTCGCGAGGCGGTGCAGCACGGCGATCAGCTTCTCGGCGTCGGCCGGGTGCAGTCCGGTGGTGGGCTCGTCCAGCACGAAGAGCGTGTCGCTCCCCTTGCGCCGCAGCTCACGGCCGAGCTTCACGCGCTGCCCTTCGCCGCCACTGAGTGTGGCGGAGGACTGGCCCAGTCGCAGGTAGCCCAGCCCCACGTCGTACAGCGACTGGAGAGGCCCGTGGATGCGGCGATGTGCGGAGAACTGTTGCAGCGCCTCGGCCACACTGAGATCGAGCACCTCCGCGATGCTGAGGCCCTTCCACTTCACCTCCAGGGTGGCGTCGTCGAAGCGGCTCCCTCCACAGTGATCGCACTTGACCCACACGTCGCTCAGGAAGTGCATCTCGACCAGGATCTGGCCGCGACCCTCACAGTGCTTGCAGCGTCCGGAGGCCTTGTGGTTGTAGGAGAAGCGCGTCTTCGTGTAGCCCCGGACCTTCGCCTCGTTCGTTCGGGCGAAGAGCTCCCGGAGTGGGCTCATGATCTTGCACTGGGTCGCCGGCGTGGAGCGGGGAGAACGACCGATCGGGGCCTGATCCACCACCACCAGGCGACGGAGCTTTGAGGGTACTTTCAGCCCGTCCAGGGGCGCTTCGATGCCACCCTTGCGTCGCCGGGTTCGGAAGGCGGGCACCAGGCAGTCCATGACGAGGGAGCTCTTGCCGCTTCCAGAGACGCCGGTGACCACGGTGAGGCAGCCGGTGGGCAGGTCCGCATCGATCGCCCGAAGGTTGTTGGCCCGCGCTCCCCGGAGTCGGATGGCCGTGCGTGAGTCCCGTCGGGTGTCCGGGCGTCCGATGCTGCGCCGAGCGCTCAGGAAGGCGCCTGTCAGGCTGGTCTCCTCGCTCTCCAGCGCCTCCGGCGAGCCCTGAGCGACCAGCTGGCCACCTTGCTCCCCAGCGCCCGGGCCGAGCTCGATGATGTGGTCAGCCTGGCGCCAGGTGTCCATGTCGTGCTCGACGACGAGCACGGTGTTGCCCAGGTCGCGGAGACCCAGCAGCGTGTCGAGGAGCCGACGGGTGTCGCGTGGATGCAGGCCCACGGTCGGCTCGTCGAGCACGTAGATGCAGCCCGTCAACCCGCTTCCAAGCTGCGTGGCCAGACGGATGCGTTGGGATTCGCCCCCAGACAGGGTGGCCGCCGAGCGATCCAGGTTCAGATAGGCCAGACCCACGTCCTGGAGGAAGCACAGGCGTCCCTTGACCTCCTGCAGCGGCTGCTCGGCAATGGTGGCTTCGCGCTCCTCCAGAGAGAGTCCCTCCAGGAAGTGCAGTGCTTCGGCCACGGTCTTCTCGGTGAAGCGATTCAGGCTCAGGTCGCCCACCGTGACCGCCTGGTGTTCCTTGCGCAGTCGGCCACCTCGGCAGACCGGGCACACCACTTCGCGCCGCAGCCAGTCCAGTTCGCTGGCCCAAGCCTCGATGGTGGGGATGATGCCCTGGAAGACCACCGTCTCTGTGACCTTGCGGGTGGTCTTGCCCCAGCGCTTCGTCCAGCTCACGGTGAACTCGTGGTCGAGGCCGTAGAGCAGGCTGTGCAGCTCGTCTTCGGACCACTCCTGAACGCGGTCGGAGAGGCGTCGGCCCAGGTGACCCAGCACAGCGCGGATGCGGGTCTTCTGCCGTGCGGAGCGCTTCAGCACCGAGGCTACGCGCGGGTCCATCGCGTCCCAGAGCTTGAGGTGCTTCTTGGGCAGGAGCAGCACCGGGTCGATGCTCGTGATGCGTCCAAGGCCGGCGCAGCTCGGGCAGGCGCCGACCCAGCTGTTGAAGCTGAAGTGGCGTGGGCTGAGTTCCGGCGGGAGTACAGGGCCGTGCTCGGGGCAGGTCGGAGCCTCGGTCAGCAGAAGCACCTTGCCCTCGCGGGGGACGTACTCGGCCTTGCCGCGCCCGTAGGCGTAGGCGGTCTGGAGAGCTTCCGCGAGCCGAGCCCGTTCGGCCGTCTGCGGGGCGATGCGGTCGATAACCAGACCACAGCCCGCTCGCAGGGCGGTCTCGGATGAGGACTCCTCGAGGAGCACTTCCTCACCGCCTGCGTACAGGCGCACAAAGCCCTCCTTCAGGAGTTCTTTGCGGGACTCGGCCGGCGCCTCACAGGCTTGCAGGGGTGCGCAGAGCCAGCCACGCCCGCCCTCCAGTTGGAGTCTGCGCGCGCCGCTGGAGGGACTGAAGCCCTGAATGGGTCGTTCACACTTCCAGCAGTGGGCCTTGCCGATCCGTGCCCACAGCAGGCGCAGGTAGTCCTGGATCTCCGTCACTGTAGCGACGGTGGAGCGTGGGTTTCGCGAGGCGCTCTTCTGGTTGATGGCGATGGCGGGTGCGAGCCCGTCGATCCGGTCTACTGGAGCACGGTCCATGCGGCTGAGGAAGCGCCGGGCATAGGTGCTCATGCACTCGACATAGCGGCGCTGGCCCTCGGAGAAGACCGTGTCGAAGGCCAGGCTGGACTTCCCGCTTCCACTGACCCCGGTCACCACGGTGAGCGTGGCCCGCGGAATGCGGACATCGATGTCCTTCAGGTTGTGACAGCGCGCACCTCGAATGACGAGGTCACCCTCCCGATGTGTTCGCTCGAGGTCGCGTGGCGCGAAGCAGGTCGGTGGTCCTCCGAACTCCGGCAGCGAAGCGAGCACCCTTCCTGTGGGGGTATCCAGTGTTGCGATGTGTTCCGGGGGACCTTCGCCGACCACCCGTCCGCCCTCCGGGCCTCCCTCGGGGCCCAGGTCGACGATGTGATCCGCGAGCTTGATGATGTCGGTGTGGTGCTCGATGACCAGCACGGTGTTGCCGGCATCGACCAGGGCATCCAGTGCGTTGGTGAGGCGAGCGATGTCCGCGAAATGCAGCCCCGTGGTGGGCTCGTCCAGGATGTAGAGCGTGCTCCCGGTGGCCGGTCGCTGCAGCTCGCTGGCCAGCTTCACCCTCTGGGCCTCGCCACCGCTGAGCGTGGTGCTGGGCTGTCCCAGCTTGACGTAGCCCAGTCCGACGCGGACCAGGGTGCCGAGGATGCGCTTGAGCTTGCGGTGGTTCTCGAAGAAGAGCGACGCGTCCTGCAGGCTCATTTCCAGGATGTCGCTGATGCTCCGGCCCCTGTAGACGACCTCGAGGGTCTCGCTGTTGAAGCGTTTGCTGCCGCAGGCCTCGCAGGGCACCTCCACATTGGCCAGGAACTGCATCTCGATGGTCTGGAGCCCGGCGCCCTTGCACTCCTCGCAGCGCCCTCCGGACACGTTGAAGGAGAAGCGACCCGGCTTGTAGCCACGGGCGCGGGACTCGGGCAGTCGGGCAAAGAGCTTTCGGATCTCGTCGAAGGCCCCCGTGTAGGTCGCTGGGTTGCTTCTGGGGCTTCGACCGATGGGTTGCTGGTCGATGACGATGACCTTGTCCAGGAGCTCCGCGCCATCGAGGCGATCGTGGGGTCCAGGGCGCTTCTTTCCGTCCGCCAGCGCGCGCTGGAGAGTCTGTACGACAAGGGAGGACTTGCCGCTGCCGCTCACGCCGGTCACGCAGGTCAGAGCCCCCAGCGGGAAGGGGACCGTGATGTTCTGCAGGTTGTTGGCCCGCGCGCCCACCACCGTGAGGCTGGTGCCGTTCCCCGGGCGGCGCCGGGAAGGCATCGCCAGGGTCTCTTCTCCACGCAGGTGGCGGGCTGTGCTGCTCTGGTCGGTCTGGAGCTGTGCGGGGGTGCCCTGGGTGACGATGCGGCCGCCCAGGCGCCCCGCACCGGGCCCGATGTCCACCACCCAGTCCGCGACCTCCATGGTCTCGCGGTCGTGTTCGACCACCAGCACGCTGTTGCCCTGATCGCGGAGCCTCATGAGGGTCTTGAGCAGCCGCTGGTTGTCGCGAGGATGCAGGCCGATGCTGGGCTCGTCCAGCACGTAGGTCACCCCGCGGAGGCCGGAGCCAACCTGGGCTGCAAGGCGTATGCGCTGGGCTTCCCCTCCGCTCAGGCTGATGGAGCTGCGGTTCAGGCCCAGATAGCCAAGGCCAACTTCCTGCAGGAAGCTGAGCCTGTCCTGAAGCTCTCGGATCAGCTCCCGCCCGATGAGGCGCTCGTTGCCCACGAGCTCCACTCCGGAGAAGAAGTCGTGGGCGTCGGTCACGCTCATCGTCGTGAGCTCAGCGATGCCCTTCTCACGAAAGCGAACCGAGCGAGCGATGGCGTTGAGGCGGGTGCCGTGGCAGTCCGGGCAGTCCTGGCGGACCCGGTAGCGCTCGAAGGGCTTGTGCTTCGTGAAGTGGTAGATGCGCTCGACGAAGCTGGCCACGCCGTCCCAGCTGCGAATGCGCGTGTCCGTGCGTCCGTCCTGCTCCTGCACGGTCGTGTAGCGAAAGTTGACGTCCTTCGCGAAGAGCACGGCCTCCTGGATCCGGGAGGGCTGCTCCTTCCAGGGCAGGTGGCTGTCCGCCCCGAGCGTCTCCAGGAGCTCATCGATGACGCTGTGATCGACCTTGGAGAAGGGCAGGCGCCCCTGCTCGTTGAAGGGGAGAATCGCGTGGGGCAGCGGGCGGTCAGGGTCCACCATGCGCTCGGGATCGAAGGCCACCAGCTCACCCAGGCCGTTGCAGGTGGAACAGGCACCCTGCGGGGCGTTGAAGCTGAACAGCCGAGGCTCGAGCTCCGGGATCGACACCTGTGGGTGGTCCGGGCAGGAGCGCAGCGCGCTCCAGGTGTGGTGCTCTTCCGCGATCAGGGCCGTGACCACCCCATTGGCCAGCTGGATGGCGCGTTCCACGGCTTCCACCACCCGAGCGCGCGCCTCGGCACGGACCTTCACGCGGTCGATCACGATCTCCAGGGTGTGCTTCTCGTAGCGAGCCAGCACGATGTCTTCCTCGAGCCGACGCATCGCCCCGTCGATCCGAACGCGCACCCAGCCGTCCTCGCGCAGCTGGCGCAGCTCCTTGCGGTATTCCCCCTTCCGGTCCTGCACGATGGGGGCCAGCAGGACCAACCGGGTGCCTTCGGGTCGGGTCAGCATGTCCTCCGCGATCTGGCCGGGCGAGAGGCTCTCGATGGCGCGGTCGCAGTGGGGACAGTGCGGTCTGCCCAGCCGCGCCAGCAGCAGACGCAGGTGGTCCAGGATCTCGGTGACCGTGCCCACCGTGCTCCGCGGGTTCCTGTTCACCGTCTTCTGGTCGATGGAGATCGTCGGAGAGAGGCCCTCGATGTGTTCGACATCGGGCTTCTGGATCTTGCCCAGGAACTGCCGGGCGTAGGCCGAGAGGCTCTCCAGGAAGCGGCGCTGGCCTTCCTGGTAGATGGTGTCGAAGGCCAGCGAGCTCTTGCCGGAACCGCTCAGGCCCGTGAAGACGACCATGCTGTCGCGTGGGAGTCGGAGATCAATCCCTTTCAGGTTGTGCTCTCGAGCCCCGATGACGACGATCTCGTTGGCGCCCACCGGCACTGATAGCCTGTTCAGATCTCGGCGTCAGCCAGCAGCACTTCGTCGCCGGTGGACCCCGCCATGGCGACGGCAACGCCGCCCGGTGCCAGGATGGCAGATCGGCCGTAGAAGCGGGTTCCCCGTTCCTCACCCCATCGATCCGCGGCCACGAACCAACCCCTCCAGCCCATCAGCCGCCAGCGCCAGTAGGGAAGGATGTCGTGGCCCTCGTCGACCCAGTTGGTGCAGAAGGCGACAACCTGGGGCCGCGTCAGGGCCAGGTGCAGCGTGAAGCGGTTGTCGTTCAGGTCCATGCAGATTCCGGGAACCAGCGTCTTCTCGGGGCCCAGGGGGATGCTGCAGTGAGACTCACCGGCCGTGGCCCAGCTGACGTCCAAGTCGTAGAGCAGGACCTTGCGGTAGCAGTCCGCCAGCTCGCCATCGGGCCCGACCACGATGGCGCTGTTGTAGAGCGTCTCCTCATCGACTTCGGGTAGCCCGCAGACCAGCCACGCTCCGTGCCGCTTGGCCCGCTCGGAGAGCGCGGCGAAGGTGGGGCCCCGAGCCGGCTCCGCGAAGGGCCGCAGCTCCTCGGCGTCGGTGAAGACGTAGCCGCTGGTCGCCATCTCGGGACACACCACCAACCGGGCGCCCTGAGCCAGGGCCCTGTCAACGAGCGCCATCAACTCGTCGCGTGCCTGGTCGGGTCGACCCCATGGTGGGCGGTACTGGATGGCCGCCAATCGCATCTAAACCGTGTATGCAGCCCCATCCACGAGGATGTCATGTTGAAGTCAGGTGCTGGTATTCCTGCAGGTCGTCCTGGGTTGTAGCCCGGACTTTGCGGACAGCGGCCCGACCTACCCTGGTTGGGCCCTGGAGGCCCAGAGCACCCGGTTGTCCATCGCCTCAGGCAAGCACACGCTCCACATTCGAGGGGAGACGATCAATCCGTGCCAGGGCTGCTCGATCGAGCACGACGCCCAGTTGACGGTGCGGCTGGAGGTCGAAGGGATGGAGGTCGCCGGCGGGGAACGGCAGGGTCTGGACGTGCGTCTCAGCGTGGGAGAGGAGAGCGCGGAGCGTCGCGTGACCCGTGTTGGTGAGGTCTTGCTCCGCGTCCCGCTCTTCAAGGGCTGTGACCAGAACTGTAGGGCCGACGCCACGCTGGAGATCGACCCGGCGACAGAGGTCTCCGGAAGCTGGTCAGCGGAGGCTACCTGGCTCACCGTGCACGACAGCGAGACCTGGAAACCCACGGCGCGGCTGACGCTCGAATAGCGGCTCCGGGTTCGGAGCAGCCTGCGCTAGCTCCGGCGTCGCGCCAGTGCGAGAAGGCCGATCAGAGCCAGGGATGCCAGCTTGGAATCCCCCGTGGTGCTGCAGCTGATCAGGTAGACGTCGTCCAAGAGGGTGTCCGGGTCCACCTCGTCCTGGCTCCCCAGCTGGCCGCTCACCCAGAGGCCCTCACACTCCGCCCCGGCCAGGTAGGAGCCGTCCGTGGGGAAGGTCCAGCTCCCGGAGTCGTCCAGGACCCGGAAATAGTACTCCGAGCAGGCCGTTCGGTTCACCTCGACCTCGGTCCGGTAGACCCCCATCTCGGCCTCACCCCACTCGAGATCCATGTCGTGGGCCTTGCCGTCGAGCCACAACTCCAGGTGGACCAGACCGCTCCCCGCGTAGTCCGCGAAGAACTCGGTGGACTCGCTGCTGCCGGGATCCTCGGGCACGTGCAGGGCCATGCGGACCGGGCTGTCGCTGTCGGCCGAACCCCCACCGAAGTTCTGGGTGTAGTAGGCGCCCACGACGCCCGTTCCCAGCTCGAGGTAGCTGGGGCTCATGATGTTGGCGCGGTGACCGGCGCTGCACATCCAGCCCTTGAAGACCGCGTCGTAGGCGGATGGGTAGCCCATGGCGATGTTCTCGCCGATCATGCCGCTCTCGCTGTAGAAGCGACCCACGCGGTCAGGGAAGGGGGTGCCGTCGCTGGAGTTGTGGTCGAACCAGCTGTTGTCCGCCATGTCCTGGCTGTGGAAGCGAGCGGACTCGTTGAGGGGCGTCGTGTAGTGCAGGGGCGCTTTGGGGATGCGCTCTTCGGACTCGAAGTCGATCGAGAAGGTGCAGGGGTCGTAGCTGTTCTGGTACTCCTCATCGAAGGCCTGCGGATCGACCCGCGCTGCGTTCGTCCACAGATGCACTGAGCGCTCGTCGTAGCTCGGGTAGCCCTCGGATACGTCGCCGTAGCCGGAGACCGCTACCAGAAGGACGACGCTGTTCAGATCCATTCGGTGCCTGACCTCGACTCCCAACATCGAGCGCCAAGGGCAGTGATGCAAGCAAAAATCAAATCAACACTGCCGCTCAGTCCGTGTGCTGTGTGATCCAGGAACGGGTGACATCGGCGGTTCGCCCGTATGAATCCTTCAGTTCGTCGACGATGCGACGCTCGATGCGCGCGCCCAGAAGAGGGATGTTCACGACGACCTCCCCCGTGACGCGTCGCTCGCACTCGCCACCTGCTCGGGGCGAGACCTTGAAGTCTCCAGAGCAGCGGACCCGGTCGGGTAGGGCCTCGACGACCACCCGCCACTTCATGCTGAGGTCGCGTTCACGCCAGCGCTGCTCCTGCAGGTAGACGAGCTTCTTCGTGCCCAGGGCTCGCTGGGCCGCCGCGGGCAGCGTGGCCTCGGGCTCGAAGCGCACGGACCTTCTGGGGCCATCCGCAGTCTGGCGATCCTCCACGACGGTGCGCGTCAGTCGGGCCGCCTGATCGACCTGAGCCTGGTAGGCGGTGTCCATGATGATGGTCCAGAGCCGCTCAGCGCTGCATTTGAAGCGATGGTGGACCTCGAACCTCATCGCCTTGGAGTTAACCTCCCGCGATGTTCTGGATCGCTCTTGCTCTCGCCGTCGTCCCGCTGCCCACGTTCCCAGAATGCGGGGAGGACCCGGAAACGGTCCACGAGGACTGCCCGGAGGAGCTCCACGAGGGAGAGTGGCAGCTCATCAGCTGGATTCCGAGCTACTCCGAGGAGAGCATTCGCGAGGCGGAGCGCCCCCTGGGCAGCGGCCTGTGGGCGGACCAGGCCTTCCAGATCCAGACCGGTCGATTCGACGTGATGATCGCGGTGCTCGACAGCGGCATCGAGTGGCAGCACAACGACCTCCGAAACAAGGTCTACATCAACCAGGGGGAGCTGCCCCAGCCGCAGCACGGTGACGGCAGCCCGGTCGACGGCTGGGATCTGGATGACAACGGGGTCTTCAACGTCGCGGACTACGCCGAGGATCCGCGGGTCGACATCGCCGCCGGGCGCGACAAGGCGGACAGCGTGCTGGACGCGAGCGACCTGATCTACACCTTCAGCGATGGGGTGGACGACGACGACAACGGCTACACCGACGACATCGCAGGCTGGGACTTCTTCGGCGACGACAACGATCCGTGGAACGACTACGACGACGGCTTCGGCAATCACGGGACCGGCGTGATGCGGGAGGCCGCAGCCGAAGGCGGCAACGGGGGCGACATCGGTGCCTGCCCCAACTGCGCCATCCTCCCCGTGCGAACGGGTGACACCTTCATCACCGACGGATCTCGGGCCACGATGGGGGTTGACTTCGCCGTCGAGTCTGGGGCCGTGATCATCACCCTGGCGATGGGAGCGGTCTCCCACCCGGACCAGGGCACGCGCGCCTACCGCGAGGCCTACGAGCGCGGCGTGCTCGTGGTCGCTGTGGATGGGGACGAGAACTCCTACCACCACAACCTGCCGGCCATGGTGGGGGACAACCTGTACGTGCACTCGGTTCGCTACAACGGCACAGGCAAGGAAGGCGCCTACAGCTACATGACCTTCCTGAACTGCAACAACTACGGGCCGCGCGTCGACTTCAGCGCCGGTACGCCAGCCTGTGCCACCGGAGCGGCCGCCATCATCGCGGGTACGGCGGGGCTCCTCCAGAGCCACGCGCTCGATCTGGGCCTCGGCCTTCTGGGGCCGGGCCAGATCAAGCAGATCCTCCGCGCGTCGGTGCACGACATTCACCTGACTCCCGAGGAAGTGGACGTGCACGAGACCTACCCCGCCAGTCCGGGCTGGGATCCCTTCTATGGCTATGGTCGCGTGAACGCGTGGCAGGCCCTGGAACTGCTGGAGGCCGGGGACATCCCTCCGGTGGCCCGCTTCGTCGACCCCGAGTGGTTCACGACCATCGATCCGGCCAGTGTGGGGAGCCTGGACATCGTGGTGGAGGCGGAGGGGGACTGGGAGCTCTCCTGGGGTCAGGGCTGGGAGCCGGCGCAGTGGACCACCTACGCCAGTGGAAGCGGGGACGGGACGGTGTCCTTCGATCCCTCGGTGGTACCCGTGGCTCCCTTGCCCGTGGCCGACAAGCGGGAGGAGACCCTGGAGCGACTGGAGCGGGTGCACGCGCCCGCTGTCACCTTGCTGCTGCGCACCGAACGGGACGGTCTCGTCGGCGAGGCGCGTCGCACACTCTTCGTCTACGAGGATCCGGATCTGCTGCCCGGCTTTCCCATCTTCCTGGACGGAAGCGGTGAGAGCAGTCCCATCCTGGTGGACCTGGACGGAGACAGCATCCTGGAGGTGGTCATCGGCACGGGCAGCGGGGAGATCCGGGGCCTGACGGGTGAC
>PVBE011718539.1_pt1 | contig 29725 bp, 27 predicted proteins | sample 1631181 | NCBI WGS metagenome assembly PVBE01 (sample SAMN08397723, study PRJNA350692) | Marine metagenome, whole genome shotgun sequencing project. | isolation source: water | place: Pacific Ocean | collected 2012-04
GCCTAGCTCCACGTCGGCCTGCCGTAACTTCGATACTATCTGCTGCGGAGTATACTTCTTCATCTTTGAGTCTCCTTCCGACTCTAACGTCGGTTGAGACTCTCATTCAACTTGGATCAGTTTTCGGGGAGCAGGTCACCAGGAGTTCGCGGTCACTCATCCGGCCGGGAGAGTCCGTCCAGGACGCTTTGGCCCGCCGGGCGGGGGAGGTCCGAAGGAAGTCTATCTTAATCGCAGTTCGGGTAGTCCTTGGCGTGCTTCTGTGGGCGGCGTACTTTGCGGCATTTGTGCACTACATCACTCCATATACGGTTATGGGTTCGCGTGGAAAGTTGAGAGGGACCGTTGATACTGCGATCGGTTTGACAATGGGCGCCGCGGCGCCGCTGATTGGATTGTGGTTCGCTAAACGAATGACTCGCCGAGCCAAAAAGTCTGTGAAGTACAATCTGGGGGCGGTCCTGTTCCTGATCGTCACGGCGACAATGCTGATCATCGGCGTTGTGCTGGTGCTCATGGATTATCGACACATTATGGACGCTATGGGCTGAAATGAAATGCCCTGCGGATCTGTTACAGCCGAATTCGCGGTATGAGCAGTACTGTTGTCGATATTCTCAGGCAGAGTGAAATCAGGAACAGCACCTGGAACCCTCCGATCGCGCCGATGGGGGTTGCTATGCTGGACTCGCCGAATGCGTACATTATTATCCCGGCGGTGATGGCTCCGCATCCGCCGGCCAGGCTGCCTGCGCTGCTGGAGACGGCTACATACACTGCGCGAAGCTCCGGCGGCGGGACGCGGGTCACCAGTTTGTTGGCCGCTGTGTTCGCCGCCGAGCACGCGACGCCCGAAATCAGGCTTCCGGCGCCCAACCAGTACAGTGCGGTTTCGGGCCTGGCCATCAGCCACATCGCCGGCAGGAAAGCCCAGACCAGATGTCCGCAGAAAATTATCCGCTTAACGCCAAGTCTGTCGACAAGCTTTCCGGACCACCCGCCCGTTAATCCGCCTGCGAAACCCAGGCAGGTAATCGCCAGTGTTCCGCCAAGGAGATTGTTGCTGAGCCCCATATCCTTGAGAGCGAACGGGATGTACAGCGAACCGCCAAGGTAAAGTCCGAAACTCCAGCATGTGTGAAAGACCAGCCACGGTCGGAACTTGCGGTCCCGGATCGGCTTGAGTATCTCGTGGGTGAACTTCCGGCCTCCAGACGCCGCCGGCGTCGGTTCGGGGATCGAGCCATGGATAATCAGATCCAGCAGACCGATTACAGTGGCGAAAACGAAGACCGCGAGCATCGCATTGATCTTCTGGTCTTCAGGGACTTCGTCGATAAGCAGCGCAGCCGGCACGGTGGTGGCGATAACTGACAGCGCTATCCATGCGGTCCGGCGTCCCCAGAAGGCTCCGTGGCGGTCTTCGGGGATAATGTCGGCCATCCACGACATCCAAGGCGGGGCGTGCATCATCCCCAGCAAGTTCGACAGGCAAACAATCACGATCAATACGATACTGGCGCCAGGCCAACCTACCTGCCAAAGCCACAACGCCAGCAGGATTCCAATCAACTTCAGGCTGCGTTCGGCGACGGCGAGATAGAACCAGACGATTTTGCGTTTTCCGGTTCTCTGGGCGACTATCGCCGAGATTATCTGGGCGGGCATGAGGCAGGAGGAAATACCGGCCAGCAGTCCCCATTGAAAGTTTGACATGCCCACGGCCGTTCCGAACTGAAAGAAGAACATTCCGCTTATGAGCATCATCCATATGCTGCTCATGGCGCCGGCGTACGTGTACTTCCGCATGATGCCGGGGATCTCCCACGGGGAGACTACGCGCTGCAGGAAGTACCTTTCTCGCAGGGATCGCCGGGGCGCGGCTGGATTGTCGGTGTCTGTCTTGGCGGGCATTGTGCTGTCAAACGGGAACAGGCGTCGAGCTTACTTCTTGTCCACGATCCCGAGTCGTTGTCCGTCGTATTTGGTGCGGCGGATCTCTTCGATCCAGTCTCCGTTGGCCAGGTACCATTCTATGGTCTCTTTCAGGCCGTTTTCAAACTTGTGCAGCGGCGTCCAGCCAAGGGTCCTGTCGATCAGGGATGCGTCGATGGCGTATCGCATATCGTGTCCGGGCCGGTCCTGCACGAACGTTATCAGGTCGCGGTATGACCCGCTGTCGAGAGGAACGAGCTCCTGCAACTGATCGCACAGCAGGTTGACTATATCGATGTTCGCCCACTCATTGCAGCCGCCCACGTTGTAAGTCGCCCCAGGCGTCCCGCGGCGCACGATAGCGTCAATCGCGCCGCAGTGGTCGCCGACGAACAGCCAGTCTCGAACGTTTTTACCGTTTCCGTAGACCGGTAGGGACTTGCCCGCCAGGGCGTTGGTGATCATAAGCGGAAGGAGTTTTTCGGGAAACTGGTAGGGCCCGTAGTTGTTGGAGCAGTTTGAGATTGTAACGGGCAGTCCGTAGGTTCGATGCCAGGCGCGAACGATATGGTCCGAGGCTGCCTTTGACGCGCTGTACGGGCTCGACGGATCGTACGGGGTGGTCTCAAGGAACAGCCCCTCGGCGCCGAGCGATCCGTAAACTTCGTCGGTGCTTACGTGGTGGAATCGCACGTCGGTGCGGTCGGACCATGCGGCCCGGGCGGCCTGCAGGAGTACGTACGTGCCGGTGATGTTGGTGCTGAGGAACGCTCCCGGCGCGTTGATGGATCGGTCGACGTGGCTCTCGGCGGCAAGGTGAACAACGGTGTCGATCTGTTCTTCTTTGAATACTTGTGCGACAGCTTCTTCGTCGCAGATGTCCGCGTGGACGAACCTGTAGCGGTCGGCGTATGTGGTGTCGAGTCCGGCGAGGTTCGCCTGGCTGCCCGCGTAGGTCAGGGCGTCGTAGTTGATTACCCGCAATGACTCGTCGCTGGCCAGCAGATGCCTGACGAAGTTGCAGCCTATGAAACCCGCTCCGCCGGTGACGAGAACGACTGCGGGTCTGTGGTTGTCCGAAGCGTCAGCCATCTGGATTCTCCCGGAAAAACTCCTCCAGGGCCTGGCGCCAGTGGGGCATTGGAGGGATGTTGTGTTTGGTCAGTATGAGATTGTCTAGCTGCGAATTGGCGGGTCTGGCCGCAGGTCTGGGAAATTCGTCGGTCGAGCAGGGGACCGGTACGCAGTCTGAACCGGACAGGCGTAGTATTTCCGCGGCGAACTGGCACCACGTTGCGTGCCCTTCGCATGTCAGGTGCACCGGTCCGGTTATCTCCGGATGGTCCAGCAGCAGTTTTATGTGATCGGCGACCGCTTCGGTTGACGTGGGGTTGCCGACCTGGTCGTCGACCACTCTCAGCGGGTCTACACCCTCGGCGGCCAATCGCAGCATAGTGTGGACGAAGCTTGGTCCGCCCGGTCCGTACAACCATGCGATACGAACTATTATGCTGTTTTCGCAGTACTTGGCGACCGCCATTTCGCCGAGCATTTTCGTCATTCCGTATACGGTCTGCGGCCCGGTCGTGTCGTGCTCGCAGTAAGGCGCATCGGACTCGCCGGAGAACACGTAGTCGGTGGAAATCGCGATAAGTCTGGCTCCGACCGCCGCGCAGGCTTCGGCGATATTGGCCGTTCCGTTTACGTTCACTTTCCAGGCGGCGTCCTGGCTTGTCTGGCAGTCGTCGACCGCGGTCATCGCCGCACAGTGAATAATCGCCTCGGGCTCGAATTGCGATACGGCCTGCCGGGTCGCCGCCGGGTCGGTTATGTCGAAATCGCTTATGTCAACGCCCAGCAGTTGGTGTTCAGTGAGCCTCCTGGTCAGCGTTCTGCCGAGCATGCCTCTTGCGCCGGTAATCATGATCTTCATTGGTCAGATCCCTCCCCGAAGACAGGCAGATCGCGAGGGTCCATTTCCGCCAGCGGCCCGTATGCGGCGTCTTTTGGCGACAGGATGGGCGCCGCATCGCCCAGGGGCCAGGGTATCGCCAGATCAGGATCGTTCCAGATTATTCCGCGTTCTTCGTCCGGTGCGTAGAAGTCCGAGCATTTGTACGCGAACTCGGCGATATCGCTTATCACGCAGAATCCGTGCGCGAAGCCTTCGGGCACGAAGAACATTTTCTTGTTCTCGTCCGACAGCTCTGCGCATGCCCATTGCCCGAACGTCTCGCTGCCGCGCCGTACGTCAACGGCGATGTCGTAGACCTCTCCGAGGGTGACTCTTACGAGCTTGGCCTGCGGTTGGCCCAGTTGGTAGTGAAGTCCCCTGACCACGCCGCGCGTTGATCGCGACATGTTGTCCTGCACGAACTCGTGATTGATTCCGATCTGCTCAAAGGCGCGTTTGTTGTACGATTCCATGAAGAATCCGCGATCGTCTCCGAACACGTCAGGCTCGATTACGCACACGCCGGACAGATTGGTTTCGATTCGTTTCACTTACTCACAGCCCTCTTGTTTCAGGCGGTCTAGGAGATACTCTCCGTAGGCGCTGTTCTTCATCGCCATCGCCTCGGTGCGCACCTGGTCGGGGGTTATCCATCCCTTGAACCATGCGATTTCCTCGATGCATGCGATCTTCAGGCCCTGTCGCTCTTCGATGGCCTGCACGAAGCTTCCGGCCTCCAGCAGGCTCTGGTTGGTGCCTGTGTCGAGCCAAGCGATTCCTCTGCCCAGCCGCTGCACGTTGAGTCGTCCGGCGTCTAGATAGACCCGGTTCAAGTCGGTTATCTCCAATTCGCCGCGGGCGCTGGGCTTGAGTTCGGCCGCATGCTGCACGACGTCGGGTCCGTAGAAATACAGCCCGACAACGGCGTAGTTGCTCTTCGGCTCGGAGGGTTTCTCTTCGATGCTGATCGCTCTTTGGTCGGAGTCGAACTCGACGACGCCGTACCGCTGCGGATCCTTGACGCGGTATCCGAACACTGTGGCGCCTTCTTCGGTTGCCGCCGCGGCCTGGACGGCCTCGGTTAGTCCTTGTCCGTAGAAGATATTGTCGCCGAGTATCAGCGCCACCGAATCGTCACCGACGAAATCCGCCCCGATAATAAACGCCTGGGCCAGACCCTCGGGCTTTGGTTGCGGTTCGTAGGAGAACTTCATGCCCAGGTTGGCCCCGTCGCCCAGGAGGCGCTCAAATGCGGGCAGATCGTGGGGCGTGGAGATTATCAGGACTTCCCTGATACCAGCGAGCATCAGCACGCTCAAGGGGTAGTAGATCATCGGCTTGTCGTAGACCCCGAGCAACTGCTTGGACACCGCCCGCGTAAGCGGATACAGACGCGTCCCGCTGCCTCCGGCCAGTATGATACCCTTTGTTTTGCCTGCCATCTGAATCTCCACGGACCGTTATTATCGGCGTTGTTAGTATGATAAGCCCGTGCCGCCCAGAATCAAGCGCGATGCTGTCTGGCGGTGAGTAACCGGTTCATTTGATTTTCGTCTGCCGCCTGACATCCGGGTCGCGATGATGGTTCTGTAATTGCCTGAGCGCTTCATCATCGAGGTCGCCGCTGCGGATCTTTTGGATGTTGCGACTGCTGTGACGATAGAGCAACGCTTCCATCGCCGCGGCCAGGGCCTGCTCGCCGCATTCCTGGATTTGGGCCGCCATCGCCATGTCGGTGAGTACATTGGCGTGTTGGTGCATTTCTGAGTCGCTCATGACCGCCTGCAGTGTAAGGCGGTCCTTGTGGCCGAGGGTCCAGATCTTTTCGGCGATCGTCCGCAGCAGGGGGTCTGTGAAGTCGCCGGGATTGAGCTTCTCGCTGACGTTGTGGAACATTTCGCCGTCGTTGAGCAGAACTTCCAGAACAATTCGTTCCGGGTCGCGGGTTATCATCTCGGCGTTCCAGGCTCCCGCCGGTCCGGCCGATGTTCTGGCGGTGCGCGTCTGTCGCGACAGTTGCTGCATCTGCCGCTGCAGTTCGGTCGGCGGGATGTTGAGTATGTGCCCGATATGCTGGGCCAACTGACCGCGTCGCATGTCGTCGATGGCCCCGTAAGCCGCCGATGTGGCGATAAGCCGCAAGAACTCCTGGGCGACCTTGTGTTGCTCAGACGGGCTTCCGCCGGCTGAGCGATATTCCGACAAACGCAGGTTCCATGCATATTGCATGGCGTCCGGCGCTTCGGCGATCAGTTTTTTGAGGGCCTGGGGTCCTTCGGCCAGGCAGTAGTCGCACGGGTCCTTGCCCGCGGGAATGCTCGCCACGCGGATACCGATCTGTTGGGCGAGGAACACTTCCATCGCTCGCTGGGCTGCGGTCGCTCCGGCCTGGTCGGCGTCGAACACCAGCACCACTTCCTTGGCGTATCGCCCCAGCAGGCGGACGTGTCGGTCGGTCAGCGCCGTTCCCAGCGAAGCGACCACGTTGTCGACCCCGGCCTGGTGGGGGATCAGCGCGTCGAGGTATCCTTCGACGACCACGGCGGTCCCGCCGGATACGATTCTCTCCCTGGCCCAGTTCATCGCGTACAGGTTGGACGACTTGTCGAACAGGATTGACTCGGGGCTGTTGAGGTACTTGGCTCGTTCTTCATCCCTAAGGGCTCGTCCGCCAAATGCGATGACGCTGCCGGTAAGGTCGTATATCGGGAACATGAGTCGATGTCGGAATCGGTCGTAGCATCGATCGGTCTGGTCTTTCTGGGCCACCAGTCCGGCCGCCAGAAGTTGGGCGGTCGAGAATCCCCGACTTGAGGCCGCCGACAGGAGTCCGTCCCAGGAGTCCGGCGCGTATCCCAGTCCAAATCGCTTTATCGATTCGTCAGTGAACCCCCGGTCTCTGGCGTATTGCAGGGTTGATTTGGCCGACGGGGCCTGCAGTTGGGCCTGGAAGAACTCGGCGGCGAATGTTGTGACTGCCAGCAGGTCGCGTTTGGACATGCCGGCCTGGGGCTCCTGTTGGGGGGAATACTGCGTGTCCTGGGGCAGCGGTATCGCCGAACGCTCGGCCAGCGCCCGCACAGCTTCGGGGAAACTGTATTTCTCGTATAGCGTCAGGAACTTCAGGGCGTCTCCGCCGGCTCCGCAGGAAAAGCATTTGAATATCTGCTTGGCCGGCGAAACGTTCATCGAAGGTTTTTTGTCGTCGTGGAACGGGCAGAGCCCCAGGAATTCCCGCCCGCGGCGGGTCAGGGCTACGTACTGCCCGACAAGTTCGACTATGTCGACCGAGTCCAGGACTTGTTGGACAAACTGTTCGGTGAATCTCGGCAATTTACACTCCCGAGTGAATTATGTTCACTACGGTCAGGACTGTACCTATTCGGCGTCCGCGGCGTCCAGAATATTTGTCTTGGCGTCCATGGCCAGGTTCGCCAGTTTGTCCGCCGCGGTGTTCTCTTCGCGTCGAACGTGGGTGAACTCGCATTTGTCGAACCCGTCAGCCAGGTCGGTGGCCCGGCGGTGCAGCGGTTTGAGACCGGCGTTCTTTACGCGATACTGTCCGATCATCTGCCTGACCAGTAGTTGAGAATCGCTGAACAGTTCGACGTGGGTTGCGTCCATCTCTTTCGCCGCGGCCAGTCCGGCCAGCAGCCCGGAATACTCGGCCACATTATTTGTCGCCTTTCCCAGGAATACTCCGCCTTTATAGAGTATTGAGTTGTCGGCTTTGTCTCGAACGACTACGCCGGCGCCGGCGGGTCCGGGATTACCCCTCGACCCTCCGTCAATGTGAACTACTACGTGGAGCGAATCCTTGCTCATGTGCGTCTCCGTAACTACTGTGCGTGCGGATTGATGTAGAGAATGCGTCCGCAGTTGTCGCAAGTGCGAATTTCGTCGCGGAGACTTAGTATGTTTGCATGTTCGGGGTTCAGCGTCATGAAGCATCCGCCGCAGATGTAGGAGAAGGGTTCCTTGCGGCCGTGGATTTCGACCTGGGCCATCGCCTCGCCTTCGTAGTTGGCCGATATCCGTTCGAAGGTCGACAGGGTCCCGGCGGGTATCCCCTCGGTGGCTTCGATGCGATTCTTGCTGAGCCCTTCGAGCATACCGTTGAGCTTGGTCAGCTCTTTTTCGCTCTGGGCGTTGATGTCGTCCAGGCGCTTGTTTTCGTCGTCGATTTGGGAAGACAGTGCGTCGGCCTGTGTTTTCAGGGACTCAATTTCCTGGATAACATTCAGGGTGCGGTCTTCGATCTTCGCAGAGTCGACCTTTAGGGTGTTGATCTGGGTGAGAATGGCCGCGTATTCCTTGTTGCTCCTGGCGGCGTTTAGCCCGGCGCGGAAGGATACGACCTGCTGGTCGCTCTGTTTCAGATCGATTTCCAGCGAGTCGGCGAGTTTGCGTCGTTCGATCGACTGTGCACTCAGCGAGTCTCGATCCTGTTCAATTTGCTCTATCTTGCGTTTTTGAACATTGACGGCATTGTTTCGTACTCGTATTCTGCTTCTGACGTGAGCGATGTCCTGCTCTATCTTTTGAAGCTTGCGCAGTGACTCCAGCAAGATACCCATGCAATAGACCTTTTTGATTGGTAAAGTATATACGTAAAATTTAATTATCCTAATTGTTCCGCCAATAGCAAGGAACTTCTGTAAATCATGGTCGATCCGCCATGCCGGTTGGATTTAGATTCGGCCTTTTTGTCGCTTAAACAGACTCAACATATGTTCAATACTACAGATACAATTGTTGCGGTTTCTACGCCCGCAGGCTCGGCGCACCGGGCGATTGTGCGGCTTAGCGGACCTGAGGCGCTGGAGCTGGGAGACATTATTTTCAGATCTTCCAGTGGTTTGCTGTCCGAGATAGGCGGGTTTCGCAGTCTGGACGGGCTGGTGAGAATACCGGACGGCGATATCGAACTGCCGGCGAGGGCCTACGTATTCAGGAGTCCCAGGAGCTATACCAGGCAGAATCTCACCGAACTGCACCTGCCAGGGGCTCCCGACGCGGTTTCAGCGGTCATCGCTTCGCTTATAGACGCCGGCGCCAGAACCAGCGCCCCGGGCGAGTTCACCGCACGGGCATTCTTCTCCGGGCGGATCGATCTTTCACAGGCCACCGCGGTCGCCGATATGATAGATGCAGAAAGTGACGCGCAATTGCGATCGGCGATGGACGCCCTGGGCGGACGGATCAGGGGACTGTGCCAGGACGCCTCCGGGCGCATAACAGATGCCCTGGCGGGCGTCGAGGCGTCGATAGATCTGGCCGACGAGCATATAGAATTTGACCGACCCGCCGAGCTGGCCTCGCGTCTTGAGGCTATCGCCGCGGAATTGCAGGCCGTTGCACGCCAGGCTGACGATATGCCCGAAAACGCACGCAGCCCTCATGTTGTGCTTGTCGGGCTGCCTAACGTGGGCAAGAGCTCGCTGCTCAACGCGCTGACCGGGGCCGATAGGGCGATTGTATCGGCGCTGTCGGGCACTACTCGCGATGTACTTAGCGCATCGATGGACCTGGATAACGGTTCCGTGGTCCTGCTGCAGGACCTCGCGGGCTTTGAAGCGACCGGTCCGGATTCTCCGGCCGCCGCGGCCGATTCAGCGGCCAGAAGAGCTATGGGGCGGGCCGAGGTGATACTGTTCGTAGTTGACGCCTCGGTCGACCGCAGCGAGGCCGAGGTCGACCTGCTGCACGAAGCCAGACAGGCCAACCCGAGAGCTCCGCTGCTGCTGCTTGCGGGAAAGTGCGATCTTGTCAGTGTTGACGATATTGTCTCCATGGACGAATTGAGCCAGGCCGCCGGGACGCCTCCGCAAGCCGTAAGTGCGGTTAAGAATCTGGGCTTGGAGGTGCTGAAGGCTCGTCTGGCCGAGCTCGTAAGTCTTGGAGCCCATCGCGGCGGTCAGGCGATGGGGCTGCACAAACGCCAGAAACGCGCTATGGAGGCTTGCGGCGCGGCGCTGGGGCGGGCCGCGGCGCTGATCGAACCGAGCAGCGAGGTGGCCGACGTTGCCGAATTGGCGGCCGTTGAGTTGCGTCAGGCGCTCGGGCAACTCGGTCTGATCAGCGGCCAGGTTGTTACCGAAGACATACTCGGGCGAATCTTCCAACGCTTCTGCGTCGGCAAGTAGGCTTGCCGGTCTTAGCTTCTTGTGCTAGAATCTTTGAATTAATCCCGTAAGAACCCGATAGCTGGAGATACACAGTAATGTCAGTAAGAGCAATAGATCTTCGTCGCGGACTGGGCGTAAAATTCAAAGATTCGATGTGGGTGGTCTTCGAGATCAGCCACGTCGTCAAGGGCAAGGGCCCGTCATGCATGCAGGCCAAACTCAAGGACGTAAAGACCGGTCGCATGATCGAACAGCGGTTCAATCCCAACGAACGCCTCGAAGAGATATTCTTCGATCGCAAACAGATGACGTACCTGTACTCCGACACGTCCAGCCACGTGGTCATGGACGCCGATTACGAACAGGTCGAAATTCCGCTCGACCTTATCGGCGACAAGTCGGTCTATCTCCAACCGGACATGGCGATCGAAGTCACGTTCATCGAGGGCCGGGCCACATCGGCGGAACTGCCCAACACCGTAGAACTCGAAGTGGTCGACACCACCCCGCAGGTAAAAGGCGCCACTGCGACCAACCAGAACAAAGACGCCGTTCTCGAGGGCGGCGCGAAGATCAAGGTGCCCCCGTTCGTTGAGAACGGGACAGTGGTAAAAGTTGATATCCGCACGAACGAATACCTCAGCCGCGTATAGGCGGTAACAATATGACACGCGGCGCCTGTCGGGAGCAAACCGACGGGCGCCGCGTTTTTATTTCAGCATCAGTGTTGGAAGGCGTTTCTTCGCCGCCAGGCGATCCGGCCGAGATCAGCAGAACGGTGCGAACTTCTCGTCGCAGTGGTCCGTTATCGCCACGCCGTCCATCTCGATAAGCCAGGTCGGTCGACACACCGCGCCCTCGACGATAATGTACGCCGTTGATTTCGGCATGTGCTCGGCGAGGTACTCGTCGACCTGTTGATAATCGGCCCGGTCGCGGAGGTAGACGATGATCAGTTTCATGTCTTCCAGGGCGCCGCCGGATTCGGTCATCAGCGCCGAGATGTTCTCCAGCGTCCGCTCGGTCTGCTTGATAACGTCGCCTATATGAAGCACGTCGCCTTTGTTGTCAATGCTGGCGGTGCCCGAAATGTAGTAGTGTGATCTGTCGCCGAAGGTGATGCGCGTACCGCGTTCGAACGTTACGCCGTATTTATGCGTCGGGCAAAGATTATCCAAAGCCGACATAAAATGAATCTGTTGCTTGTCTAGTCCCAACACAGCGAGATAGTTGAGCATCACAAGGTCGGACGGTTTTGCAACATTGCCTTCAATCCCGGTCGAGGTGATGTAGTGGGTGTCCGTTGTCATGCCGACCTCGGCGAACCATTCACGCCTCGCGTCGACCATGCCGGCGTAGTTGTTGTCAATGTCTCTGACATAGAACCATGTTCGGATGACATTGTCTTTGACCGTACCGCCGTGTTTCGCCATTGCCTCGGAGAGAGTATTGAGGATGCCTTCGGTCTGATTGTACGGAGAGCAGTTGTCGCTTGGCTGGGGGAGGAGTTGTCCCCAGAGCGAATGGTAGGGTCCGTGGCCAATGAGTAGTCCGGTGCTGTCGGACTGTTTTGTTATCGCTGCGCCGTCGGTGGATATATGGTACGCTTCCAGTGCGACCTTTCCTCCCGAGGCCGGGGGCTGCTGTACAATCGAGACAAGGGCGTCGTCGCTGAAATCTTTCAGGCGCTGAAGAAGGTCCGTTGCTTGAGTGTGGGCGTCGCTTACATGAAAACGCAGCAGCGCCGCGGAGTCTCTACCGAGACCCTCTTGCGAGATCGCTGCATCATACCTGGCGACCAAGTCGTCGAGGGCTTCTGTAAAAGATACGCCAGGTTTGGCGCACATAGTTACAAAGGCTTCAACCCCGTGGTTGTTCCTGTGTATCGATATCATTGAACGTTCCTTGTCTTATGGGAAGATACAGATCGCCCAGCATTATAACGGAAAAGCGTGTCGTGAGCATATAGTATTTTGCGTTGTCTATTTATACAATGACGTCGGGCGGTATAGAAAACTCCAGACAGAGAGACGAACGCCATATGGGTGCAAATGGCGGCCAGGTGCTTTTCTGCGGCGTCCGGTTCGGCTATACTGTGCGTTTTGGCCCGCTCTGGCGGGTTTTTTCCCAATGGCAGGAGAATCTGATGTTCGGACACCACGGCGGCGTTCTCAAGGTGAATCTCGGCTCAGGCCGGATGGATCGCGAGCAGTTTGGCGAGGATTTCGCACGAAAATTTCTTGGCGGAAACGGTCTGTGCGCCAAATTGATCTACGATAATGCGCCGCCGGACGCCGATCCGCTCGGTCCGGACAATGCTATTGTTCTGACCGTTGGTCCTGTGACCGACACGCCGATCTGGGGCTCCAGCCGCGGACATCTGGCCGCGATCTCACCGCAAACCGGACTTTTTGCAGATTCTAATTTCGGCGGCAAATTCGCCGTGGTTCAGAAGCGGACCGGATTCGACGCGATCTTTATCAGCGGTATCGCCGACAAGCCCGTCTATCTTCTGGTCACCGAAGACGGCGCCGAGATCAAAGACGCCGCCGGGCTTTGGGGTAAAGACACCGAATCAACAATCGAAGCCCTCGCCGAGTGCGAAGGGGCCGACAGCATGGCCATGGCGATAGGACCCGCCGGTGAAAACGGCGTTCTGTTCGCCAATATTCTCGGCGGCGGAAAGCGCCCCGGATCGGCTGGCCGGGCCGGCATGGGCGCCGTTATGGGCTCCAAGAACCTAAAGGCCGTCGTTGTAAAGGGCGCCAAAAAGACCGAAATCGCCGACAGGCCCGGTCTGGTGAGTTATCTCAGGGACCGTATCGACGTGCTGAAGGAAAACGGTTCGGCGTTGCACAACCACGGTACGCCGATCCTGGTGAACATAATCAACGGTAAGGGGATTCTCTGCACCCGCAACAACGCCAGAGAGACGTTCGATCGCGCTGAGGAGATTAGCGGCGAGGTCATGCGGGACGAGTATTGGGACAGGGACACAACCTGCCACGGCTGTCCTCTGGCGTGCGGCAAGAACATAAAGGCCAAGCAGGGGCCGTACGCCGGCAAGTCTGTCAAGATGCCGGAGTACGAAACGCTCTATGCTCTGGGGTCGATGCTCGAAAACAGCGATATCAACTCGATCATCAACGGAAACCACCTGTGCGATCTGATGGGCCTGGACACGATTTCAATGGGAGTTACGCTCTCGTTCGTCGCAGAGTGCATCGAGAAGGGAATCGTCAGCGAAGACGAATTCGGCGGTCCGGTTAACTTCGCCGATGGCCCGCAAATGGTTGATCTGATCGGCAAGACCGCCCGGAAAGAAGGCGTCGGAGCGAAGCTGGCTCTCGGTTCGTGGCGCCTGGCCGATGAATTCGGCGGTGACGCCTGCAACTATCTATATGCGGTAAAGGGTCTTGAGATCGCCGGTCATTCGGCGCGCGGGCTGCGCGGGATGTCGCTTTCGTATCCGACATCGACCCGGGGCGGAAGCCACCATGATGGACGGCCCAAATACGTCATGCCCGAATCCGATCCCGGTTTTGCTCCCCAACCGGAGTATATCCGCAAGAACCAGTACTTCACCGCCGTCGGCGATTCGATGGTGATCTGCCGTTTCACCGCGGAGCGAGGCTTCGGCATGATGCTGGGTGAAGAGATCCTAAAGGCGCTTAACTACGTTACCGGATGGGACATTGGCCTCGAAGAACTCGAGACGATCGGCGAGCGGGTCTACAATCTGGAGCGGATGATAAACGTTGCACGAGGAGTTTCCAGAGAGGACGACACGCTGCCGTATCGCGTGATGAACGAACCGATCCCCGAAGGGCCCGCCAAGGGCAGATATTGCCCGCAGCAAGATCTCGACGCGATGCTTGACGAATACTACCAACTGCGCGGCTGGAGTTCCGAAGGGATTCCCACCGACGAAAAACTCGCCGAACTTGGCTTGAAATAGAGAGAAATCATGACAAAGAAACCATTGGACGACATCCTGGTGCTCGATCTGACTCGTGTTTTGTCGGGTCCTTACTGCACGATGATTCTCGGCGACTTAGGAGCCGAGATCATCAAGGTCGAAACTCCCGGCTTGGGCGATGACGCGAGAGGTTTCGGTCCGTTCCTGGACGACGCCGGCCAGCGATCGGCGTACTTCGCAAGCATAAACTGCGATAAGAAGTCGCTGACGTTGAACCTGAAAACCGATGAAGGCAAGAGCGTGCTGGCCGATCTGATTTGCAGGGCCGACGTGCTGGTCGAGAACTTCCGCCCCGGTACGCTGGCGCGGCTCGGTTTCTCTGAAGAGCGGATCAAGGAGTTGAATCCTTCGATGGTCTACGCCAGCGTCAGCGGATTCGGATACTCCGGCCCCGATTCAACCAACGCCGCCTACGACATGGTAATCCAATCGCTTTCGGGTCTGGTGTCGATCACCGGCTCCGAAGACGGCCAGTGCGTTCGAGTCGGCTCGTCGATTGCTGATATTATCTCGGGTCTGTACACGACTATCGGGATCGTAACGGCGCTGTTCCGCCGCAGCGAATCGACCGACGACCAGGGCGCCCGCATTGATGTAGCCATGCTCGACAGCGCTGTTTCCGTGCTGGAAAACGCCATCGCACGATACCAGACCATGGGCAAGACGCCCGGTTCGCTGGGTGCGCGCCACCCGTCGGTCACGCCTTTCGATGCGTTCGCCACCAGCGATTCGTCCATCGTGATCACCGTGGGCAACGACAAGATATTCCGCTCGCTGTGTGAAGTGTTCGGACGGGAAGAACTGGCTGACGATCCGCGTTTCGCAACTAACGCACAACGCACCGAGCACCACGCCGAACTGAAAGAGATTATTACCGAATGCCTTTCCGGCGGGACAACGGCCCACTGGACCGAGATGTTCAAAGCCGCCGATGTTCCTTGTGCAAAGGTCAACACCATCGCCGACCTGTTCGACTACGAGCAGGTCAAGGCCCGCAATATGCTCGTGCCGGTCGCCAGCGAGGCGGATTTCATGGTCGCCGGAAGCCCGGTCAAATTCCGCGGCGAAGACGAACTGACCGCCAGAGGCGCAGCCCCTCAACTAGGCGAGCACAACCAGGAAGTTCTTGGCCAGCTCCTGGGATACAACACCGAAGATATCGAGAAACTGCACGAAGCAGGCGCGATCGCGTAATAACAATAGATAGGATAAACGCTTATGAAAGCTGCGGTATACGAAGGACAGGAAAGCATAGTTGTTCGCGACGTGCCCGATCCGGTGCTTGAAGACGGCGAGGTGCTCTTGAAGATCGAGGCGTGCTGCGTGTGCGGTTCGGACCGACGCACCTACCGCCACGGACACGCCAGCATTCCGCCGCCGCGCGTGCTCGGCCACGAGTTCTGCGGTACGGTTGTCGAATCGCGTGCGGCTGAGCATGTCGACATAAAGGTCGGCGATCGGGTTGTGATGTACATCGTTATGCCCTGCGGGACCTGCCAGCCGTGCAAAGAGGGCAAGGTCAACATCTGCCTGACCCGCAAGACCATGGCGTATCATTTCGACGGAGGTTACGCAGAATACACCAAGATTCCCGCCGTCGCGGTTTCGGCGGGAAGTCTCCTGAAGGTTGAATCCGACACGCCGTCGCCTCACATGGCTCTTAGCGAACCGACCGGATGCGCCATCAACGCGCACGGCCGCCTAAAGATCGGTCTGAAAGACACAGTCGCGGTCTTCGGCGCCGGTCCGGTGGGCATAATCCACGCGGTGCTCGCTCGGCTCCAGGGAGCCCAGAAGGTGTTCATGCTGGCCCATCCGGGCAAGCGACTCAAAGGCGCCGAAGCGTTCGACGTTGACGCCTGTGTAGCGGTCACGCCCGATGGTGCGCACAAGGAAGAGATCATGCGCCTGACCGGCGGCGCCGGGTGCAGCGTCGTGATAAGCGCCTGCAATAGTCGCCAGGCCCAGATAGACGCCGTAGAGATCGCCGCGCGGTCCGGGCGTATCGAATATTTCGGCGGGCTGCCCAAGTCCGATCCGACCGCTGCTCTGAACACCAATCTCCTGCACTACAAGGAGATCACGTTGACCGGATCGTTTTCCGAGAAAATGAGCGATTTTCAGGCCGCCGTCGCCCTGATCCAGAGCGGACGATTCCCCGCCGACAAGCTCGTGACCCACATGCTGCCCCTGGCCCACATGACCGATGCGTTTGACCTGATGGATGCCGGCGAGTGTCTCAAACCGTGCGTGGATCCGCGTCTGTAACGATGAAGCCGCCGACCAGAATGGCCTGTAACACTGGAATAGTTGAACTGAAATGGCCAGTTTAGAAGAACATCGCGCCGATTGTGTTGAACAGTTGGGCGAGCCTTTCACGCAAGTGCACCAGTGGCTGGACGAGTTGCAGGCGGACTACGGGCCCATGCATCGCCCGTTTCGGCACCAGACCGAAGGGGTTGAGCGGGTTCGGTCGCGGTGGGGCGACAGGGCGGCCAGCGCCGCGGAGATACACATTCGAAGAGATTGCGGCGGGGTTATCCCAACCCCCGACGAGATTCGCCGCCACTGGGGAATACGGATCGAGGATATCGAGCCAATCGACCCGGATTGACCGACCAGCGAACAAGCCTTTATACAGCGTGTCGATCAGTTCTTCTCTGTTTCCAGGACCAGGTTTCCGTCTTTGATGCTGACTCGCCGGGCGCCTGCGACTGCGGCGTTTCGGTCGACTTCCACCTTCGGCGGTTCTTTCGCTGTCGGGAAGTAGAAGGTCAACTTCACCCCGCCGACATCAACTGTCTGTCCGTCGGCCTTTCCGGTTGTCACCAGCATTACGTCGGCGCCGCTGGCTCCGGTGAAATCTATCGCCAGGCACGTTTCGTCCGACAGCGTCAGCGAACTAGTGCGGCCTTTCGGCGACCTGCGCCAGTGTTTCGCTGCTCCGGCGGCGACCTGACCCCATCTGATATGCTTGCCCATTGTGTTCAGGTGAATCGCTCGGTCGGGCTGGGACTGCAGGTAGCCCCCGTAGCCTTCGGTTCGGTTGAGCAGGACCGATATGACCGTGTCGTCGGCGTTCTTCCAACGATTCCGCCATACGTGGAAACCGTATTTGGAATCGCGATAACACAGCGGCAGCACGTCAGCGGGGTTCCTGCCTTTGGCGTTGACCGGCCAGTTTACAAACGCACAGACCGCCAGATGCGGGTACCAACTGGCGGTGTCGCAGGGTTGACCGGCCGCGGCGTCCGATGTCGCCAGGAAACGCTCGTACCACCACTTCATCGCGGCCTGATGCTCGAGCGGGACCGCACCGATGCCGATAGCGAAGTAACCGGCTCCGCTCAATCCGGCGCGCGACCAGACATTCTGCTGGTATCGCCCGCGCACGGGCCAGAAATCCAGTTTTCCGTCCCGCACAACTGTTTGATAAATCCACTTGAGCGTCAGCATCCGTATGTTGGGGCGTTGGGAGTTTACGAAGTCCTTACCGGCGACGTTCTTCCATGCCTGGATCGCCGACAGATATGCGATCTGCGACGACATGGAGCCTGTCCCGTCGCCCTCGGCGAAGAATCCGCCGTCGCCGAACCCTTCGGTAACGTTGCGAATCATACTCTGTTCGGCGATCGCCAGAAGTTTGTCTATGCGTTTCTGGTCGACCCATTTCTCACCCGACACCGCCAGCAGCGCCAGAGATGCTCCGCCAACCTGCATGCCGAAATGATTGCTGCACGGCGGGGTTTGTCGCTTACGTCGGAAGTACGGGCCGAGGAACCTGGTCCCGAGGGCCAGAACTTCCAGGTCGGACCGCAGATTCTCTCGGGGGATGGAGCTTTGTTCGCTGTATTCGGCGATGGCCCGGCCGTATTTCTCGCGGGCTGCGGCGTCCCAACCGTCGTAGCACAGATCGTATCCCACCGCATACCAGCCCACAGACGGACCGGCTCGAAGCGGTCCGCCCGGTTTGCGGAAACCGTATCGTCCGTCCCGATCGGGCGTGCCCCCGAGCGCCTTTTCGAAACACTGGCGTCCGAACTCGGCGTATTTCCTGTCGCCGGTAAGCTGGTACAGCAGTCCGTAGCCCGCAGCATGTCCGATCGTGTAGACCCCTGGTCCGTCGGGGGTCTTGTCTTGCGACCTGAAAAGCGTGGTCATGGTTTGCCCCGCTTTTCCGTCCAGCAGAACTCTCAGGCGTTTTATAATCGCTTTGCCCTCGGGGGTGCGGGCCTTCTTCCGCAGTGCGGGCAAGTCGCCGCGGCGGAAAAGCAGGCGCGGATGTTCACCGGGCTTGGGCGGTTCAAAGTTCTTTACGCCTACGCTCCACGGAGGCCCTGCCGCCCGGGCGGTCGGGATATGCAGGCAGGAAATCGAAACAAGCACTATCGACAACGTTTTTATCATGTGCGTCACGCGTTTACTCCCCAGCAGCGGGTTTGTGACGAGTTTATCACTTCTTTAGCGGCTTGTAGCGGAAGTACTCGAATCGGCCCTGGCCCTTACCGGTGGCGAACAGCGCCGGGCGGAGTGAGAACCATCCCGCCTTGGTCATCGCGACATCCATTCCCGGCTGGAGCACAACCCAGTCGCCGTCGCCGACCTTGTAGCTGAATCGCACATCCTGTTTGCTGTTGACGATCCGGATTGTCACCGGTCCGGACCCGACATTGGACTCTTTCCCGGCGCCGTACCGGCGGAAGCCTTCCTGAACGCGGCGAAGCTTACCGTCCGACGAGACCGACAGTCCTATATGCACACCTGGCGAACCGAACAACATCAGACCGGCCGAGCCCTGGCCCTCGAACGTCACCTGCGTTTCGACCTCGTAGGCTCGATGCATTGCCATTACCGCCAGCGGGAGCGATTCTGCCGGCGTTGCACCGCGTCCCTGGAGCGACAGGACGCCTTTTTTAAACTCAAACCGGTCCTTTTCAAACTGCCGGTAGAATTGCCATTGGAACCCCAGTTTTTTGCCGTTGAACTCGTCGCTTATCGTTATCTCGGCGCGAGGTGGGCCTTTCCACCCGTCAGGCCAGCGGGACGTGCGGCGGAACCAACCGTCGTCAGTCCACTCGATTGGTTCGATCAGTGTGGATCGTCCGAGTGTTCGCTGCGAGTTCATGTACCCGTGCAGCACGCAGTACCAACGCCCGTCGGGGCCTTCCACGAGAGTTCCGTGACCCTTTGACCACCAGGGCTCGTCGCGGTCCCACGTTCTGATAATGGGGTTGTGCGGTGAGTTGACCCATGGGCCCAGAGGTCCGGTCGAGCGGGCCGATACGATCATGTGGCTTGTAGATGGACCGGCAGTTCCGCCTTGGGCGCTGGTCAGGTAATACCAGCGGCCGCGTTGCATAAGCTTGGGCGATTCCAGGTAGAACCCCTCGATCGTCCAGTCGCGCGGTATCCTCCAGCCCTTGTAAATCTTCTTCGGTTTGGTTACGGTCCGTCGCCCGTCGTCAGACAGTTCGGCAGCCCAGCCGGCCGACAGGTGCACGTATTGCTTTCCATCTTTGCCTGCGACAAAGCCGGGGTCGATGCCCCCGACACCGAGCGAAGCCGGCTTGGACCATGGCCCCGTTATCGACTTGGCGGTCACGACCCAGTTTTTACCGGCCGCAGGATAGTAAATGCGATATTCCCCCTTGTGCTTGACCAGGTCCGGAGCCCAGATCGAGCCTTCCTGATTGACCACCGCTCGCGTGACCGGCTTCCAGGTCCGCAGGTCCTTCGAACGCCAGATTAGCAGTCCGGGCTGGAACTCGAAGCTCGTGTGCGTCATGTAGTAATCTTCTCCGTCCTTCAGGACGGTGGGGTCGGCCCAATTGCCGATCATTAGAGCACGAGCTTCCGTAGGCCGCGATTTGATCGGGTCGGCCGCCAAAGCCAACGCACCCAGAAGGCCCACAACCACAAGCCACAGCATTCCACACCGCTTGACGGTTCGAAATCTGCTGTTCATTCTGCTGCTTTCTCCTGCTCTGGGTGTGAAACGGTTTTCCCAGGAAAATCCAGTCACACACGGCGGGGGTTACTTGACCAGTTTGGCAAGCTGTTTTGCCGATTGGGCGCTCTGTTTCTTGATTTTCAGAAGGTACCAGCTGGCCAGGGTTATTTCCGCTACAGTGTGTCCTGATTCCCGGGTGATTATTCTGTTGAAGTGATCTTCTGCGGCGGGGTCTGCGAAGTGTCCCAGCGTCAGAGCCGCGTACGCCGACAGCTCGGGGTAGGGGTTCTTCACAAGTTTGCGTGCGATCGGCAGGACGGCTTTGTTCCTGGTTCTTAGCAGGCCCGCGGCTACCGAGCGCGTTATGGCGCTGTATCGCCCGTTTAAAATCTTCGCGATCCCGGCGACGGCTTGGGGCGTGCCGAGGTCCATCAGGAGCGTGGCGGCCTGGGCGGCCAGCAGGTGTTCGTGAGCCATCTGGTTAGTGTCAGGTTCGACCGATTCGATGAACTTGAGCAGTGGGGCACTGTAGAAGTCGGCTTTGGCGCCGAGTTTTTTGATGTCTTTATTCGCTCGTTGGAGCACGTAGTTCATGGCGATCGGGTGCCTGATCGTCAAAGCCTTTTCGACAGCTTTTGAGGCCGCCGGTCCGGGCGCGGTCCTGGCGATTTCAAAAGCAGCCAGGGGTCCTACCGGCAGTGTGCTCTTGGCGATGGCGGCAAGGTAGCGTTGCGAGTCGTCCTGTTCGGCCAGAACTCCCATAGCCGGGATCCTGAACAGCATGGACGGTGAGTTTCGCAGTGCGGCGAAGATCGCGGGCACCGGTTTTTCGGTCGAGGCGGCCAGGGCGCGGCAGGCGAGGATTCGCGTTTGCACGGGTCGTTTTGGCGAGTCGATAACAATCTGGGCCAGCAGTTGCCCGGCGGTTATCTTTTCGTCAACGATCTGGAGCATTACGAGTCGCAGGACGGCGGACTCGGTCTGCGGGTCGGACAGCAGCTTCTTCAGTTCGGGCAGTTTCGCCCGGTCGCCCATCGCCAGCAGGCCCAGCGACGACATCGCCGAGGTCATCGTCTCGCTGGACGTCGATAACTTCTTTAGCGTCGAGCGGGCCATGTTCTGGTGTTGGGCCTCTTTGCTGGCGTTGGCCAGCGAGCGGGCGGCGATGCATTGTATGTTCTCGTCCTTGAGCTTCGTCGCGGCGATCAGGACCTCCGGAGTGGCGGCCTTGAGATTCAGCAGGTGGACCAACGCCGAGGCCCGGACGGCCATCGCGCTGTCTTCAGCCAGTTGACGCTTCAGTGCTGATATCGCCTCCTCTCCGCCGAGTTGCCCCAACGCGGTGGTCGCCAGAAGGCGTTTGCGTTTGTCGTCGCACTGCGACAGGGCCACGAACACCGGTGTCAGATCCTTGTCGTCGGCGGCGTGGAACGAACTGATCACGAGAATGGAGTCTTCTTTGTGTACGATCGTTCGGGCCAGGTAGTCGTACGCTGCTTTGGTCTGACCGGATGAGGGCGCCGCGGGCAGCAGGACTCCGGCTCCGATCAATATCAGCAAGGCCGCCGGGGCGGACATCCTGCGCGGGGCGGTGCGGTTTTGCTTTGAAAGTTTCATGTTTTCGGGGTTTCAGCCGGTTGGGCTGTCTGTTTGTACTCGCCGGATTGAGGTTCTTGCACGGTCTGCACGAGCATCTCCACGATCTTGTCGGGCGATACTCTCTCGGCGTCGGCGTTGAAGTTCGTGAATATTCGGTGCCTGAGCACCGGTTTTGCGATGCCGCGAATATCTTCGCACGACACGTTGAATCGCCCGTGGAGCAGGGCCCTGGACTTGGCGCCCAGCACAAGGTACTGCGCCGCTCGCGGGCCGGCGCCCCAGGTTAGATACTGCTTGATGAATTCCGGGGCCGTTCCGTCGTCGGGTCGGGTGGCGCGGGTGAGGTTCACCGCGTAGTCGACTACGTGCTGGCTTACCGGTATGCGGCGGACGATCTTCTGCAGCGTCAGTATGTCTGCGCCGGTGAGGACCGCCTCGGGCTCGGCGGTGTGCTCCATCGTGGTGGATTTTACGATCATGCGCTCTTCGTTGCGGGACGGGTAGTCCACGTTGACCATGAACATGAACCTGTCGAGTTGAGCCTCGGGCAGGGGGTAGGTTCCTTCCTGCTCAATCGGATTCTGCGTCGCCAGGACGAAGAATGGCGGCTCGAGATCGTAAGTTTCCCGGCCGGCGGTCACGTGATACTCCTGCATCGCCTGCAGCAGCGAGGACTGGGTCTTGGGCGGCGTGCGGTTGATCTCGTCAGCCAGGATGATGTTGGCGAACAGCGGACCTTTTACGAACGTGAACACTCGCTTTCCGGTGGTATGGTCCTCTTCGATAATGTCTGTGCCCGTGATGTCCGACGGCATCAGGTCGGGGGTGAACTGGATTCGGCTGAAGTCGAGTTTCAGGACTTTGGCCAGCGTGGATATCAAGAGAGTTTTTGCTAGTCCGGGCACTCCGACCAGTAGACAGTGTCCGCGGCTCATCATCGCCTGCATCAGCAGTTCTATAACCTCGTCCTGCCCGATGATCACCTTGTGCAGTTCGGCCAGCATGCTGGCTTTTGCGGTATTGAGGCTGCCGATGATCCTGGCCTCTACTTCCGCTTTTGTTTCGGGAACTTTCGACGCCATTGGAATGTCGTCGTGCGGGACATCTGCGAGGTTCTGATCGTCGACCGGCGGTTCAGTATGTTCATCTGTCATATGCATTCTCCCGCGGCGGGCGGCCCGAACACGGTCCGGGTCTGCAAGCCGAAACGCCGCACCCGTCAGATTACTGCAACCAGCCGCCAAATGCACTACCGGATTTGATTTTGCCTCAGACGGTTACGTTCAGAATTGCCGTCGCGATCGAGAAGTAGACTAAAATCGCCGACACGTCCATTATTGACGCTATGAACGGGCCCGACGTCACCGCCGGGTCGAGCCCGACCCGTTTGAACGCGAACGGGAGCATCGAGCCGATGATGTTGGCCATCGTAACCGCCAGGGTGATCGCCATGGAGACCGCCAGTGCGATGTGCGGTATGTCTATCTTCTCATCGCCAGCCTCAGCCATCGGGGCGATCACATACGCCGCGCCGAATCCGATCACGGCCAATACAACGCCCATCGCAAGGCCTCGGAGCAGTTCGTGCTTCAGCACCCGACGCCAGTCAGACAGTTCGATCTCGGCGACGGCAAGTCCGCGGATCATGAGCCCGGCCATCTGCGAGCCGGTGTTGCCGGCCGGCGAATTGATGAGCGGCATGAAGATCACCAGCACCGCGAACAGCGGCATTACGGTGAAATTCACAAGCGTCAGGGTCGCCAGCGTCTGCACCAGCAGCAGCATCGCCAGCCACGGAAGACGTTTGCGGATCATGTTAAGGAAGTTCGTGCCGAAATAGCTGTACTCCAGCGGATCCATACCGGTGACACGCTGGAAGTCTTCGGTGTCTTCCTCTTCCTGTACGTCCAGCACGTCGTCGTGCGTTACGATGCCGACTAAAATGCCCTGGCTGTTGACCACGGGCAGGGCGACGGCTTCGTATTTTTTGAACTCGTCGATCGCCTCTTCCTGGTCTTCGCTGGCCTTCAGATACGCCACGTGTCCGTCCATCAGGTCTTCAACGGTTTCCTCGGGTTCGGCCATCACCAACTGTTCGAGGCTCACTTCGTCGATGAGTTTCGATTTGTCGTCTACCACGTAGACAATGTTGATTGTCTCTTTGCTTGCTCCGACCTTGCGGATGTGAGCGAACACTTCGGATATCTTCCAGTCCGGGCGGACCGCCAGATACTCCGGTGTCATGAGTCGCCCGATCGATTCCTCGGGATAGTTCAGCAGTTGGCGGGCGATCTGCAACTCTTCGCCCCGCAATGAACTTAGCAGCCGCTGTGCGACCTGGCCGGGCAACTCTTCGAGCAACTCGGTCCGTTCGTCCGGCGGCATGTCGTTGAGAATGTCCGCCACCCGCTCCGACGAGAGCGTGTCGAGCAGTTCTTCCTGCAACTCCAGCGGAAGGTCGCCGAAAACATCGGCTGCGTCTTCACTGGGCAGCAGGCGGAAGACCATCGCCAGTTCGGCGCCTTCCAGTTCGGTCAGCAGATCGGTAAGTTCGTGGACCTCCATCTGCGCAATAACCGACTTGAGCGTGGTGAAGTCTTTGACCTCGATAAGCTGCTCAATTCTGGGTTGGATTTCAGCCGCTGACATAATGCCTGTTTCCATACAAGAGTTTCAATCAGGCGGTATTGTCTGTCCGCCCGGTCGGTAAGTCAATGTTTGCGGTGAGATTCAATCGTTTATTTCCGCGCTGGATCGGCTATAATCGAGAGTGTCTGATGCGTGGAAGACCGCTCCGACCTTAATGGTCGGGGAGGAAAGTCCGAGCACCACTGGATCGCGGTGGTGGGTAACGCCCACAGTCTGGACGTTGCGATTAGTCGTTTCATCCGGACCGGGAAAGTGCCGCAGAAAATATACCGCCCGGGCCTGTAAGGGCTTGGGTAAGGGTGAAATGGTGCGGTAAGAGCGCACCGCGGGCGTCGTGAGGCGCCCGGCATGGTAAACCCCACCGGGTGCAAGGCCAAGCAGCGATGAGGCTTGATCCAGGCCGTTTGAATCGCGGGTAGGCCGCTTTTCCCCAGGGAAAATTCCCTTCGGAAAGAGCTCGTCTGTAAAGGCGGGTCAAGACAAATGGTCTTCGCCTTATCGCGGTGTGCCCGCCGCGACAAGGAACAGAACTCGGCTTACAGCGCATCAGACAGGGCGTTTTTTTACGGCGGGCAATTGGCGTCGGCGCAGGGCTAGCGGCCGCCGCGGACGAGTAAGAGTCAAATAACCAATAGAAGCGTCCCAGGGAGGCAATCGTATTATGCCTGATCAAGATCAGTTCCGGAATTGGCAGCATCAGCAAGAGCAGGATCGACTGGACCGGGCCCTTCAGGACCAAATGGAGCGGAACCGATTGGAGCAGGAACGCCGGGATCTGGACCGGCGGGACTTCCGATAAGTCCGGCAGGGGGATTGCGGACAATCGCGTGAGTGTACGGCACAGCGCGGTTGCGGCAACGGCTTTGTGTTCAGTGTGTTAAAAGACGTTTAGAGAATATTTAATGTGGGAGGCATATAATGATGTGACCGATGGTTATGTTGTCGGTTGATGTCTGTTGCGGCTGGATGGTCCGGTTGCTGTTCTTAAGCGAGTTTTGATAGGAATGTCAGATCATGGGTAAGGTTCTGAAAATCCTGGGCGCGGTATTTCTGGTTCTCGTTGTGGGATTCGTGGCGTTGCTCTTCTGGGCGCACGGAGAGGGTGAGGCCCAGCAACGCAGGTTCTTTGCGGCTATCGCCACGGGCGATCCGGATATTGTTATCGATATGATGGACCCCGAATCCATAGGTCCGATCGATCCGCCGATACTCAAGATGTGGATGGACCGGGTCAACGACAAGCTGGGCAAGTATAAAGGCCTGGCGGCCAGCGATTTCAACACTTCGACAGAGGCGACCGGCGTGGGCACTATCGTCGAGTCGAAAGGAAAGGCGAAGTTCGAGAAAGGCCAGGCGGATGTGCGCCTGACGCTGCTGGGAGACAAGATCGTGGGGTTTGAGGTAAACAGCGACACATTGAAGGGCAATTGGCTCAAGTTGCCGCTTGAAGGACCGCTGTACCGCGATCGGGCCAAGAAGTTTATCAAACACCTGATCGACATCGAGATCGATGCGGCTTTGGCGATGGCCCACAAGAATCTCGTCAAGAAGCTCACGCCCGAAAAGTCCAAAGCCGGCATGGAAGCACTCGTTGAGAAAAGCGGCGCTCTGAAGTCCATCAAGGTGATCGACGAGAAGTTCATAGACGGGGAAGATGACAAGTCGCTGAAGATCGTAATGCTTTGTGAATTCGAAAAGAGCAAGATGCTGTCGTACGTGCGATTCGAGTTCAGTTCGGTTTGCGGACATCTGCTGGGGTTCAAGATTCCCTACAGCGCCGAAGAGGCGGGCATAGACCCCGCCAAAGCTGAAGGCCCATCAACCGAGTGACCGGCTTGTGTCGTGTTCACGCTTTGGCGTTGATCTTGTTCATTACGGCCAGGCCCCAAAGGGCGCCGACCGCCAATCCGCCGAGGTGTGCGGCGTACGCCACGCCCGGACCGGGCGCTTCTGAAGCCTGTATCGCGGAGATCGCCTGCAGCGCGGCGTATCCGGTTAGTACGACCAGGGCGGGCACTCTCAGGATTATCAGCCGCCAGGTGAACGGAATCCAAACCACCCACCCAAGCTTGCTGCGAGCGTAGACTATCGCGTAGCAACCCAGTATCGCCGATATCCCCGCACTGGCGCCTACGATAGGTATGTCCCATGCGGATGTGACAAGTATTTCCAGCAGCAGTCCGCCCATATGCCCGGCCGTCAGCAGGCCGACCAACCCGTACCAGCGGAGGCTGTCTTCGATGCTGGCTCCGAATACCAGGAGGAAATAAGCGTTTCCCAGCAGGTGTCCCCATCCGCCGTGCAGGAAGAAGCTGCTGACGAACGTCAGGCCCATATTCCGCATTGCCTGGGCGGGGATCAGGCCCCAGTTATTGACGGCGGTCTTGAGAGATTCGATGTCGGATCCGCCCATGATCAGGCCCAACAACGCCGCGATCATGACGGTTATGGACAACGTTACGATCGGCGGTTTGCTCAGGCGTCCTGTGCTGCATTCGATTGGAAGTCCCAACAGGGCCGGAAGCAGTTTCCATCCGGTGGAGGTGACCGGGGCGGTGGAGAATATCTTGCCCATGGGGGCATGGGATTTTGGCGGCGGGGGCAGTTGGGCTTCAGACTGGCTGTCGTTCAGGAGCGAGTCCACATCGTTTCGTCTGTCGCCTTCGAACCATACCAGATCGCATAGCTGGCAAGTCTTCAGAACGATATTCGCATTTTTCCGGTCGAAGGCGTAGTTGTCCATTATCGCCGAGCACGAGGGGCACTTCCTGAATTTTTGTCCGCTCCTGGATCGGCTTATGCGACGCGATTGTTTGTAGAAATCCTGCCCGATCCTGTGCGACAGGGCGTGCCCGGTCATGGCCTGTCCGCCGCATTTTTCGCACTCCAGACCGTCAGACATGGCGTTAGAGGATTTTTCAAGCTGTGCGGAACACGCTGGGCATTGGAACATAATAACTCCCGTTTGATCGATTTAAACTCCCCTCGTTCCGGCGTCGCGGGCGGGTGTCGGGGCCAGGCGAATTGATTATACCGCGGTTTGCGTGTTACGCAAATACGGGATTCCCCGTCCGGGGCGTTGCGTTGCGGTTGCGGGCGTCGGGTTGACAGTTTGTCGGGTATCGGTGAGAATCACCGTACAGCGAGAACTTCAGATGTCCGACGCCCCCTCTACACAAGAAACTTCGATCGACGCGACTGGCCTGGAACTGTCGGTGGTCATGCCGTGCCTTAACGAAGCCGATACGCTTGAAGCGTGCATAACCAAGGCTCGCCAGTGCATGGACAGCCAGGGGATCGCCGGCGAGATAATAGTGGCCGACAATGGTTCGATCGACAATTCTGTCGAGATAGCAGAGCGTTGCGGGGCGGTGGTGGTTGTCGCTGAGCGTCGTGGATACGGGTCGGCGCTGATGGCGGGTATTGAGGTCGCTGGCGGCAAGTTCATAATAATGGGTGACGCCGACGACAGCTACGACTTCGGACAGCTCGGGCCGTTTGTCGAGAAATTACGCCAGGGAAGCGATCTTGTTATGGGTTGCCGGATGCCTTCGGGCGGCGGGACGATCGAGCCAGGCGCGATGCCTTTCCTCCATAGACATGTCGGCAATCCAGTCTTCACTCGCCTGGCCAGGCGGTGGTTCTCGGCGCCCATTCACGACATAAACTGCGGCTTGCGAGGCTTCACTCGAGAGCTTTACGACGAAATGGCGATGGTCTGCACGGGCATGGAATTCGCCAATGAACTGGTGATCAAGGCGTGTCTCCACAAGAAGAAGGTCGACGAAGTTCCGGTTACACTGCACCGCGACGGGCGCGTTTCTCATCCGCCTCATTTGCGAACGTTCCGCGACGGCCTGCGGACGCTGGGCTTCTTCCTGCTGTGCAGTCCCCGCTGGGTGTTCCTTGTTCCGGGTCTGGTGTTGATGGCCATCGGCGTGATCAGTTTCGCACTGATCATTCCCGGCCCGTTTCGCATCGGAAAGGCTATGGAGCTGGACATTCAGTCGCTCCTTGTCGGAGGGATCGGGTGCATTGTGGGGTACCAGTTTGTGATCTTCGCCGTTTTCACCAAGCTGTTGGCGATGGCTAAGGGGCTTGTTCCGCCACATACCGCATTAGTGCGTTTGCACCGGTACATCACCGTTCAGACCGGCGTGATCGCTGGTGTGGCGATGACGTTTGCGGGCGTACTGCTTGTGGTGGGCGCGATTGTGGTCTGGGGCGTCAGACACTCGTTCGGTCCGCTGAATCCGCTAAGTTTCATGCGTGTGACCATTCCCGGGGGGATCCTGCTGGCGGTGGGCGTTCAGACGATATTCGCCAGCGTCTTCATGAGCCTGCTTGGTCTCGAGAGGAAGTCATGAATCCCCTGATGAAGCTGGTTTCGGCGATTCACGGTCTGGCTGTGCGGGGCGGCAGGGCGGTGCGATTGGCCCAGGCGGTGGAGGCCCTTTGTCCCGATGGTCCGCAGAAGATGCTCGACATCGGGTGCGGCGACGGGCGGATAGCGAATATTCTGTCCCAGCGGCTCGGCCCTCGGTGCGAAGTTGTCGGCATAGACGTGCTGGTCAGGGACGGTGCGGAGATCCCCGTTACGCAGTACGACGGCAGGACCATTCCGTTCGAAGACAACTCATTCGACACCGTGCTGCTGATTGACGTGCTGCACCACACCAACAACGCTGCATGGCTGCTGAAGGAAGCCGCCCGGGTCGCTCGCGATTGCGTGATAGTGAAGGATCACGTCTGCGAATCCGGAACCGACAGGCGGTTGCTGAGTTTCATGGACTGGGTGGGAAATCGTCCAGGTCGGATCGCACTTGAGTACAATTACCTGAGCGCCGCGGATTGGGATGACTGTCTCGCCTCGGCTGGTCTTGTCAGCGAGCACCGAACAACTGACGTGAAACTTTACCGCTGGCCATTGTCGGCCGTCTTCCATCGCCGGATGCACGTTCTGATGAAGCTCGTCGCCGGTGGTGATTGAACCTGCAGCGACCTGTTCCCCTGCTCCCCGTCCGCCTCCCGGTTGGCGGACTGTTATCTTGCGGTATTTCGCCCTAGCGCATCGTTCTGCGCCGGTGTTGGTTGGATTTTGACACAGCCAACAGCAGAATGCATAGAGCCAGCATTAATGCCGGATCCAGCATCCAACTATCCATAAGGGCGTTCGCCGGTGTTACATATCCTTGAGGTCCGCCTCCAGCAGAGGAGACTAAACCTCCCAAGGGCATGCAAATCAGGCATACCGCAACCAACATGAATATTTTGCGTAGCATGATACAGCCTCGAGTCTAACGTTCCCCGCCGCAAGCCCGACACGACGCCGTGCACACCCGCCTGCGACCGAACGGACCAGGCCCCAGGCCTGATAACTCCGCATTTGAAATATGGTTCTAGTCCCAAAAAGTTGGTGTTAATGGTTGCATAATAATGGACATCGCGTGATCCTTGGTGTGTCAAGACACTTTACCACAAATACTTGAGCACGAAAGGAACAACGCGATGTCCACGCTGAGTATATCACA
>PVBE011948608.1_pt1 | contig 29719 bp, 18 predicted proteins | sample 1631181 | NCBI WGS metagenome assembly PVBE01 (sample SAMN08397723, study PRJNA350692) | Marine metagenome, whole genome shotgun sequencing project. | isolation source: water | place: Pacific Ocean | collected 2012-04
GACCACACACGTTTCTCTTCATCAGTTATACGATTTTGCACGTACTTCTTCTTCTCATTTTGAGTTGGACGAGAAAATGCAACAACGATTCCTCCAAAGGCATTCATTCTTGCAAAGAAACCACTCTTCTGCAGTTCCTCCCATTCATCCTCATACAGATAATCGTGGAGTGCGTTTCTACATCCAAAAAACACAAGCACGTCTCCTACTGGGCCTTTATCGCTTGCCTGTGACTGAAACAACCGAGTTCGCACAAAGGAACGGAAAGGGGCTATCCCGGTGCCTGGTCCTATGAGAATCATGGGGACGTCAGGGGGGGGTAGACTAATGTTCCCTTTACTCACGAAATATGAGATTTTTGTTCCTGGCGTTAGGGAACTCAACCAAGATGAGCACAGACCCTTGCGTTTACGCTTCATGGGTGTAACCCATTCAACTGAAGCAACTGTAATATGCGTTGCTCTTGTCTGGACGGTGTCGTAAGGTGAAGACGAGATTGAATACAGTCTCGGATGTAAGTGCGGAGCAACTTGGAGAAACCATTCAAGAGAAGGCTTCAAGGATGGAAAGTCGTCAAAGATTTCGAACACAGTTCTTCGTTCACGCTGATTGTACTTGTATAAATCCACTGCCCCCTCGCCTGAGGCAAAGTATTGAAGGCGCTCCTTTTCATGCTCACTCGCCGTGAAGTGACTCATCACTTCGAAAAAGTAACGTCTAGGAGAAGCAGAGTTGACATCAATTCCTCCTGCGATCAAATATTTTAACGGTATGACAGGAAATGAATCTCTTTTTTCAGGAGTTGCCAAAGGGTAAATTCGCACTCTCACGTTTGGAGCGAAGCCCATGCGTTTCAATAAGCCGGTCAGATTATCATCATCTGGATGCAGTGAATGTGGCAGTACGCCCAATACATCTCCAGAATCGTATGACGTCGATGTTGAAGAGTCCATTGGTTCCAACTCCAGATGGTGAACCTGCTTTACCGCTTCCTTGGTGGTCAATTGGCGATTCGCACAAACTACACCACTATAATATGTCCGCCCTTGAGACTGGCGTGCTCTATGTGCGCTCTGAGAAAATGATAGCGCGGCATCGTGAGCATCGGCAGCCGCGACAGCCAGTCGAAACGCCCAATACCCCTCCATCAGCTGCTTGCCGTGCTCCTTGCTCCCGGAGTGCTCCTTGCTCTCGTCAAGGTTTTCTAATGTTTCTATCACATCCACGCAGAATCTCGATCCAGGGAGCGGCAGTTTCGAGATTTCGTCTTCACTTAGCTCTTTCAAATACGATGGTAAAGGAAACATCTGCCGCATCGATTTCCAGACTTCTTGCAACCATGGATTCAAGGCGGCCTCGTATCCGAGTGGGTGCTGGTCGTCACCAAGTCCAAGTGGCTGGATCGCGCGTGCACCTAAGCTCGACAGCCGTCTGAAGAGTTTTTTTGCCGTGATGTTAAATTTCTGGTATCCCGAGTCCCCCAAACCAAACACGCAGTACGACACATTCGTGAGAGAAGTTTCAGACAAACTTTTTCGCAGCAAGAATCTCCAAAAACTCTTCATGTTCCGCGGCTCTTCGCCTTGACCAGTCGTGGAAGTTACGAAGACGACGCAGCTTTCATTTGGCAACGTTTTGATGTCATAACTCTCCATAGACATCAATATCGGTGCGTAATGCTTCAGTTTGGCTTCGCGAACGATGCGCTCCGCCACGTCCTGAGAGTTGCCAGTTTCTGAGCCGTAGAGTACTAGCACGCGACGAAATGGCCTATGAAGGACCTCCGCATCACTTGAGCTCAAGTCTTTCATTTTTGAGGACCCGCGTGTCAGCAGTATCCGACGATGTGCACCGCAACCTGACGGTGCTGCGACCGAGTGAAAATGAAAAACCGTCAGTGTGAGGTAGGCGGTCGTGACGCTCGTCGCGAGAGAGGACATAGAGTATCTGAGTATGCGTCGAGATGGACGAGTAGATCCACACCCCTTGCTATCTTCGGATCACGCGTTATCTCAACGATTTCCACCGGTGAAAATACGCGCGGCCTCTCTGGAAAGCGTTCAGGCTAGAGCCGTACATCACCAATCGACGGACGAGATTGTAAAGGACCTACTGAAATACAACGAGGTACCGGGGATCAAAAACTTTTCACAGGTTGCTTTGCCCCCAGGCGATATTATTGCTCGACACTCTCACCCGAGTAAATATGAAATCTTCTTTGTGCAGAGTGGTGCGGGAGTTCTTCATGTGTGGCCGCAAAAGCCAACTGAAGGTGTCGGTGCGCGTGAGATGATGATTGAACTGAAACCTGGTATGAGCGTCCACGTCGGACCAGAAGAATGGCATGAAATCACAAATCTTGGCGATATCACAGAACCACTCGTAATGCTGTATTTTGGTATCATTGCGCCTGACTCACCCACCTGGTCTCATGAGACGAACTGAGGTGAGGTGAGTCGTTTTTCGCTCATGCGGGTGACGATGATGATTGATATTGATGTGCAACAGGACCAGTCTGACTCTAATCCAAACCTGGCATAACGATTATGATTGAGACTTCGGCTGATCACATTGCGCAATTAACATGGGCGAATGTGTTTATTGTGAGACCCTCATACAGTGTTCATCAAAAACGAATTCTTGAAAATTGAAGTCACACTTGTCAGAAATTAATTTCCTAATTTTCCTGTAAAGATTTGATCCATGCTTCGAATCTTAGTTGATAGGTACCCAAATTCCGCGAGATATTGTTGCTGAAGTAAACGTGCTTCAGCCATCCGTTGCAAAGAATGCAGCCGACGTGTCCACAGGTGCGCTGATACAAGTCGATGAATTAATTGTAATTAATAAGCGTTGCTGAAACGAGATTGAAACGCACTTTCCATCCTAGCACACCCCCCGAACAGGTAACGATATTGATGTGCATCGCTCTTCCCAGCTCGTTGGACTAAAACCACAAAGATAACAACTGATATCATTGACTGTGGCGGACGTCTTTTCATCAATACTGTGCCAAGGATTCTTCGATGCTACAAGAAATAAGTTTCACGATATTTCTCACGAATTTCGTGTCTCAATCGTCACGTCAGTGCCGCACAGTTGTGATGAACGTAGTTTGCGATCACTATCTCGATATCATCGCGCCTATGCTTCGTACATGGAAATCAATAATTAATTAATTAGTTAATTAATTAATACCGTGGAACTCGCTGACTCCTACCTCAGCGTGCACCCTGTGGCCCCTAGTTGTCGCATAATGGTGTGTCCACCGTAAAAGCAGGCTCGTTGAATGAGTTGTAAACAGCTGAACTGCGGTGAATTGGCAGAAAACATTCTGCTTCGGATTTATTTCCTGAGACAAGAAATTATGTGCAGAAGAATATCATCACCTAAGTTATTTCGCCTCGCTTTGAGCTGAGTTAGCATTGAGAGAGCCGTCTTGAGCTATCTCAAGTGAGCACAATTTTCTGTGCTAGTTATTGCCTAACCCATGACGCGTTTGGCATGAAATAAGAATGAGAATAAAATAATTATTGATGAAACGATTTTTCAGCGATAGTGAGTGGTGACTCATTTCTACTGAGATAAATCAATCTTCACTTCGATACTCACAGGCGAATCGCACCCACTCACGATCCACCTGTACTAAAATGATTTCCATCGTATATACTATCGGGAGTTTTTCTTTTCTGGGAAGGAGCCAAGCTGTAACTTGCAATCGAACTTTTCTTTGCCGGTCTCTTCCACCATGCAACGGCAAAGAGTTGACTTCCATGCACGTTTCGATCGAACACGATTTTTCGATCGGCACGTGATATTACAAAAATAGAATTTCATTCATCTCACGTTCCCAAATCACCTCTGTAGTCTCGATTCTCCATAAGCGCCTCTAGCTTTTGCAGTGCGTCAAGAAGTTCTCCAGTGAGTGCCCGCTCGTTGTCGCCTAACAGTTTGATCACATCATCACGCCTTTTGATGACATCAATATTTTTGCGAATATTAACTAACTTTGTTTCGAATACCGTCGACCACACATTGATATCCTCCGTGGAGTTCTCCACCACAGAAACGTACTCGTTCAACGAGGCCACTGTGCCACCGGACTTCTCCAAGGCGCGGGAAAGCAACTTTTCGGTATCTTTGAGCTCACTCCACAGTACCCTATCGAGGCTTGTAATACCAGGAATCGTGATATTATGCAGGCCTTCAAAAAGTTCATTGATCTCGCGCTCCTCCTCATCCGTGAATATGCGAGTGGGCGCAACCCGCATCGTGTAGTTCGTTGGTGGGGACCAGACCCGTTTTTGGAATGATACGACTCTTTGCCTCTTTCTGCGTCGCAACGGGCACTGGATGGTTGTACTAGTCGACAGTGTTGATGCCACACCTGTCTTTTTCCTTTGTCGGGCGATTACGTTCAAGATGCCCCGTTCGAAAATCAGCGTCAAAATTTCGCTCCGCGCGGAAGTGGCGTTGTGTTCATCATTTCACGACGCGATGATGGACGATTCGCGCGAGTCGAATCGTTCTGACAGTGCAGTGATGGTAAGGAGTGGTAATGTGTGCGAACTTTCTGCACTTCACCCCCCACATCAGCCTATGTGTGTCGAGGTGACCTCGCGCGAACTCCACGAAAGACGAGCGCTCGAGTCGGTCCGCCGAGCAGCGGTGACATCAACGTTAGAGGAATTGAAGAAAGTGGCTCGAGGATTAGATAGAGACACATGGATGTATCTCTGACCTTCTGTAGGTTGAACTATAAGTAGAAGCGTCGTGCACGGAACGTGACGTTCCACAGCGTTCAGCTTTCGACCCCGACTAAGATAGTAATAGTTAGTAATTGTTTAATCGCCACCAAATAGTACAATATATGGAGTAAATGTGAAATAAATGTTGTGAACGACCGCGGAGAGTACGAAGGGGAACGATTTGTTTCGCGCGCCGTCCAACGGCCTCCGCACTCGACGGTGCGCGCGGACAAGCATGTCAGGGATATTAACCCCACATAACCAGAAAATTAAACGCGGTGGGCGAAAGAAAACTCCACTGAGTAGCTCGCCACATCCTGTGGGCTTACTTTCCCCCAACGATGACCAGCTGGAAAGGCAGAAATCGCTCTTGTCTCGAGAAGTGACGGAAGAGCTGCGTCGAGAGTTCACCGCAGAATTGGATACGAACGCGGAATCCATTCCTCTAAAACAGAAGGTGAGCAGGCTCGAAGAACTGACGGCTGCTCCTCAGCCCCCAGCGAAGCCGGTCAAAAAGCTTTCTGCAGATGCGGTGCTGAACCTGTACACCAACTGCATCAAGCTTGCTTCTGAGAACAAAATCAATGCGAAAAACACCTGGAGTCTGGCACTCATTGATCATATTAGTGACATCGTACAGAACGAGCGAGATGATGACAATCAGACCAATTTTCAAAAGGCCAGCTGCACTCTTGAGGCCGGTGTAAAGATATATGCATCACGTGTGGACTCTTTCCACAGCGAAACTTTCAAGATGCTTGGTGGTATGAACAAGGTTGCTTCAAATGATGCAGAAGACGATCGACGGCAAGGTCTCGGCGACGGCGCAGAAGGGAGTCAAATACCGGCAGACACCGAAGGCATGCGTGTGAAAAAACGTCGCGCGACCGTAAACACGTTGGAGGTGCCAGAAGCTCATTCACTCAAGCAACTCGATGAGTCGCTTGTCGTTGATCCTTTGTTCCAAAAGACCAGTGCCATGTTTGATGAAGGAGGTGCTTCTGGTCTTTTATTAACAAATCTGGCCGTACATAAGGGTTGCAATATTTGTTTTGACTCAGAAGAGGTCCCAGATTATACTAAAGGTGAAGATGCACCGCTCGCAGGAACGCTAGACCTTTCTTCCCTACGATCTTCAGTCGAAGCGGCCAGTTCAGCACTGGCAACCGCATCACGGATCACCCCATCTGTCGACGAAGTTCGCAATATGCTAACCGAAGTTACTGGTGTGGTCTCTACCAAAGTGGATGAACAAGGCACTGATGGTACTGGGTCGTTCTTCACAGGTTCCTCATTGGAAGGAATCAACTTTGCAGAATATGATGACGAAGATGAAGACGTCGCTGCGGAGGATCCAGAAGATTGGAACATCGGTGCAGATACGTTCGATGAAAACTGGCTAGAAAGTAGCGATCAAGGCATGTCTAAGGAAAGAGATGCGATCTTGTCTACACAAGAGGATGGTCTGGAGTGGGTTGTCTCATCTGCCTTGGGCGGTAAGATGGGTTGGGCTGGTCCAACACATTGGCAGTTTAGGGCACCATCTCGCCCAAAACCTTCAGAACATGCACCAGATTCGGCTGAAAATAGAGTTCAGAGAAAGCGAGGCAAGGGGGAGCTCTATTATGACTTTGAAAGCCCAAGCAAACTTGATGAAAAAAGATTTGAACTCGCTGTTGACGAGGATGATTTATTACTGGCATCGGTACCAAGTGCTTCTGACACCCTACTTCCACCAGATCTGGGTTATGAAGGATCAAACCTGATCAAACTCTTCCTTAAATCCAAGAATGTGACAAGTCTCGTGAACGATGATTCTACGTTGGAAAAAAATGAAGAACATGACAGTCTATTCAATGCAGAAGAAGACGCGCCAACCTATGGAGATGATGAAGAATTTGTAGGTGAAGCCGGCGGTTGGTACGAACCTGGAACACAAGAAGATGAAGATTTCATTGATGCACCGAGAAGAGTTGAAAAGATTGAGGTGAATTATGCTAGGACCACCAAACAAGTAAATGTCCGTGCTCTGAAACAGACACTTTGGGCGAACCTTGAAAAATCGGACACGTCACGAGAGGTGCACTCTTTCAATAAAATGCTTCGCGAGTTCCCGATAAATAATCCAGCTGGGGATGTGGAAGATATCAGCGTTCATATGGCTTTCATTTGTGCACTTCATCTAGCCAATGAACACGGCTTAGTCATCACAAGTGTGCCAGAAATGAATGACTTGGAGATCAACTTGGACAAAGGTTCCGACTAGACTGACTTGCGCTGTGGCGTTGGTGATGGCACTGGAGAACCAGTTAACCAGTTAAATGTTGTAAACGTGCGTATGATAGATTTAATAATCAGCGCGTAGTCAATTAAAATATCTAGCGGACTACGAAAGAGACCCTCAACCACGTGGACTTCCTTTTCACTGTGCAGCAAACTTGACTCACCTTGCCCCCCTCCTTAACCAACAGTCTTCATTGCATCCTCCTCTGTCTTCCATGCCTCACTGGAATGATTCACGAGAGCACGTACGATATCCCCTTTGGCGCAACCCGCTTCATTGAACTTAGCGACCGCTGCGTCTGCGTCATCTTTCCAGGCGTCCACAGCGCGAGCGTGCTTCACTTGCGACTTCTCGTACAAGACGTTACCCCAGAGAATCAAAATTTGCGCTTTGACTCCGTTGGACTCTTCGCTCTTTTCCGTAAGAACAGCGTCTCTCTCAGCTGGGGGCAACATACCCATGGCATCTTGATACTTGGTGATGGCTAGAGCAAACATTTCATCAGAAATCTTTTCTGCGTGACTCTTCTCACTGGCGTCCACTTGTTTTGAAAGTTGATGATAAAGCTTGCCTCGCTCAAACGCCTCCTGACCCCATGTGATCGGGGCCTCAAAGTATGTCGGCTTGATCTCAAGAGCAGCGGTCAAGCGCTCACAACAGGCTTCGTAATCTACGTCAAGAGCGGCCATGTGCTTTTTTGCGGCTTCTGCGAGCGCTTCATCGCTGGAACTGGCACCATCTTCATCGGGGGAACTACACGAGTCAACAATTCTCCGAGAGTTGCAGACGTACACGTTACCCCAGTTGAAGACAGCAGTCGCTGCAGCTTCTTGGAACTTTTCACTGGCTGCAGTAAGCAAGCCATGTGCCTCCGGCATCGCGACCGTCTTTTCCAACACTTCGCAACACCTTTCAAGACCAACAGAACGGAGTTCAAGAGGACCATCCTTGGGTACCTCGTCACCGAGCACTTTACGGAAGAGCGTGGCAAAACTAAGTAACCACTCGTCGATTTCAATCACGTCTTCGTTGTACTCGTCATTTTCTTGGAGCTCTTGCGGTTGAACCTGCTCTGGGGTCTCTTCAACCTTGACGTCGGATGCAAAAACAGTAACGTGAATTACTGGTATCTCAGTTTCTTTCTTTTCATTCTTTTCTTTAGCCTCTTGATCAGCGATTGTGGCAAAGTTTGTCAAAGCCGCTCTTAAATCCATACGAGAAGTGATGGTTATCATGTCCCCATCGAAATCTTTGTACTTGAGCTTGATGTGATGTTCAATATCAAACTCCTTTTTGATGGCTTCCGTCAGGTCGTTATATCGTAACGAGACTGGAAGTTGAATCGTTTTTGTCTCACCCTCGTGAGTCACGCTAAACGTGAATTTGGTTTGATTTGCCGCTTGTTGTTGACGTATGAACTGTTCTCGAATCGCGGCAATCTGTTCCTTGGTGTACTTCTGGGTGTTCTGTCTTCCAACACCACCTCCACCCAACCCAGCAGGCCGAGCCGCTCGCTTCACCTGATCGGCTAAACCCCTAATTTTGTCCAGGCGATTCTTCACGCTTTCATCGGAGGGATCCAAGGTCAAAGCTCGCTCGATATCAGCCTTCGCTTTCGCGTAATCCTGAAATTTTTCATATCCAGTCGCTCGTCTGAGCAAAGCCGGCTTGAAGTCTGGCTGTACCTCGAGAGCCAAATCACACTCTCTGATGGCGGCGGTGGGATTTTGGGCTTTCAAATGAACAGCGGCTTTATTTGCTGCGATTGCGACGAAATCAACGCTGTCTCTAAGAGCGAGTTGTTGGGCCCTGTTATACGTGTTCAGAGCTCCTCCAAGATCGCCTTTGGCGAAGAGTACATCAGCCTCAAGTCGCAGTTGCTGTGACTTCTTCGCAAATGCCGCGATTTCGCCCGTAGGTCCGTTCTTTTTCTTAGAAACGGTCACCATTCGTCGGAGTTATTGTTCTTTTTGTTCGCTGAGTTGGTCGAACGCTTTCTTTGCGTTGTCGAGCTTACTGAGGACGTTCTCGAGTTCGTTGCGGGTCAGCTCGAGGGATATTTGTCGTGTATTCGATGACGACGACTCTTCAATTTGAAGTTGAACTCTGACCAAAGATGTATCAGAATCCGCGATTTTGTCACTAGACAATACTCGATGAAGCTGCAAAGGGAACGACTGTTGGTCAGTCCTAGAACTTCTCTCTTTTCTTCGTCTGGAAAACGAATCTTAACTGCAACTCCTGTGTAGCGTCCTTCGACGTGCGCGTTCGCGTGCCGTCGAAGTCGTGGATTTTAAGGTAATTTTAGCGCCATGGAAAGGCCCCAGAGTCCACGCTCGCACCCTATTTTCCCACTCGATGAAAAACACTTTGGGAGACCCTACGTGTCGAGGGTTCCGCGAGCTCATCCGCTCACTTGCAGTCTCACGGGACGAGAACGCGCTGGCGCCCGAGGATTCAGACGGACGCGAAGTCGTGGAACATAATTTTACCTTCCAATCGATATCTGCGAGAGTACAAGATTGGCGCCCCTCTGACTTGTAGTCTGGCATCAACCGACACTCTTTGTCGACGCGTCTTTGTTGGTCTGCCCCTTCTTGCTTGAATGAACATTTTTTTACAACGGGTTCATGGTGAATCTTTGGGTTACGTGGTGCTAAAAACCGTCGATGGAGTTCCAAATATCACTATGTCAACACATGGGTCATGAACCGTGACGGTGGGGGCTGAATCCGTAGGGTTTGGGGGGGAACCCTGGAACGATTCAAAACTTGTCAAGTTCCGAGCTCGTTCATTGCAGAATCCCATCGTTTAACGATTCCAGGGATGTGAGCAGCACCACAAATCATCAAGATGGTGATAGGACTCGATGTGATAGGTGCTTGATTTCGGCCCGAGAAATCTAGTGCAGGAGTGTTGTAAGAGTATTCAAATGTGTGACTTGTCTTCAGCTGGAAACATGGTCGATCAACAGCTTCGCCTGAAGCAACTTTCCAAAGACAATCGAACATCACATCATCGCGTCGCTTGATGAACACATCATGCATTGCAGGTGGCATATCAACAGCCCCTGTGTGCATCAACTCTAAGCGTTCAGTTTCTATTGCCCCCAGCAACTGGTCTCGTGTTTTGAAATTGACTTGGAGCAACGCTCTGAAAGAACTTGCGAAGTAACAGAATAAAGATCTTTTCGTTCCTGGTGCGCTTTCCTTGACCTTTTCTTCGAGTAATTCGAACGTTTTAGACATCTCCAAATCGGACAAACATATTCGCGCTGTACCCATTTCAAATGCAGTTGAGAGTCCAGCGACAATTTCTGCACCATCTTTTTCTTCCAACTTACTCGTTGTCGCCACCTCGACAAAGCTCATGAATTTTCTCAGAATTTTAACAATCAAAGATGAGAATCTCCAGATATCTACATTCAACAATACCTCGCTGAATGATAGTGATAGTGCTTGATGAGTGTCTATGACAATACTTCCATTCTGCTTGTATTTCCATGCGTCTCCTCTATTTTGTACGCTAAGCGTTATCATGCTTGTCTCCTCATTCGCATCCAAGACGGCTGTGTGGTGCTCGGGATCTATTTCGTCTTGAAGAGCCAGTAATAATGACCCATGCAGAGCCGAGGTTTGCCAGGCTTCCATTTCACCTTGCCCTCCACCGCAGTCACTCTCATGGAGGAGTTCTGCTGCACGGCGCACTACTCGAGTCTCAATGTCACTAGAGTCGAAAACAGGGCTTGAAGCGTGATATTCGTTCCAAGCAAAATGAATATTTGATGTCAGGTTCGCAGTAACTGGTTTGACGGTAAAAAAAATTTCCGAAACGGAGACCTCAAATATTGCCCTCCCTTCCCTCCAGACAAGTGCTCGCTCACCATCCTGAATGTTTTTATTTACGTGCACGTGCACTGCTTCAAACAGACCCGTTTGCACTAGTAGTTCCGCATCCTTTTCCAGAGTTTTTCTAGATACTTTCGATCCCCTCTTAGTATTCAAACGTGCTAATAAACTCTCTTCTCTCACCCCACCAGGGAGCATTCCCGTCGGTAGCCCGCTAATTCGTACTGAGGAGGGTATCATAACGTCTTCCTCAAACGTCCTAAGTCGTTCCATCACACCATTTATGCGCTCATCGCACACTTCTAGAAGTAGAACATCTGGTTGAATCGTTTCCAAGACTGATTTAGCGTCGAGAGCTGACTGTGTACCGACGTGAGCAGTGGGTAACAGAATCACTCTTGCCCCAAGACGCTCAGTCGTGGACGGTTCGTTTAAAACTATCGTCGGTATCGATTCGCGCTCGGAAATGACAAATTCACCGCTGTACTCATGGGAGCACGTGCGAAGATGTCTCAGTCCATGGAACCAAAGGCCCTCACGACGTCGCTCGAATCGCCTTAGCGGGGTCCGCCAGCGGGGTCCGACAGGTCGATTCCTCGGGGTACACGCTGTCTGGGCAACCTCTCGAATGTCGGCTGACAGATGAACGTGAGCTATCCCCACAGACATGGAATACCACAGCCCTACTCTAAGTGCTAATTATATCATGAACGTGCGCGTGCGTGATACTGGGGAACTAGACGCGTGCAAGCGTTGCCTTCCAATTTCCGATTCCACGCGAACAACTCTCACTCAAGCGAAAAAAGTGGTCGTCGAGGACATGGGGACTCGTCAAAAAAGGGATGATGGAGAGCTTCAGCGGAATCAAATCGCCTCAGTGGGTCATAGGTGAGCATACGGTTCAGTAGCTCGAAACCTTTGTCAGATAAACCAGTCGTGTCACACGGAAACTTCTGACGCAACTTGTTGTAAGGTTGTTCGACAAAAGTCACTTTCTGTGTACTCGGAAGTGAAGGAAAGTCTGGCCATATTCTCTCATTGGGTGTACCGAGGAGTTTGAAAATCTTCTGAAGTTGATCAATTTCAGTTCGTCCGTTAAACAAAGGAGCTCCTGCGAGAAGTTCACCAAATATGCAACCAAGACTCCAGACATCAACAGCAGCTCCGTAAACAGTTGCACCGAGCAAGAGCTCTGGAGCTCGATACCACAGTGTAACCACGAGTTGAGTGTACTTCCCTGGACCACCGAACTGGCGTGCCAGTCCAAAGTCACAAATTTTCAACTCGCCAGAGTTTGTCACCAGAATATTGGACATTTTTAGATCTCTATGCATGATCCAGTTTTCGTGCAAATACGAAATTCCGCTTAGAAGCTGCAACATTAAAGCTTTCACTTCTGGGATTGTGAACTTCGGGTTCGTCGATTCAGCCATCTGATCCATTACTCCTTTGAGATCATTTTCAACGTATTCCATCACCATGAACACAGAGTTTAATTTCCATCCGATAACCACCTCATTGACATTTACGATACTTGGATGGTTCAAAGAGAGGAGAATGTTAACCTCTCTCAATGCAGTCAACGGAAATCCGTCACCGCCTTCGTCCATCTTCACCCTCTTAAGTGCAGCGATCTCATTCGTTCTCTTATCACGAGCTTTGAAAACAACCCCGTAAGTTCCTTCGTCGATTTTGTTGAGTCTTTCGAATTCGTCAACTGATCTACAAGCTGCCACCATGTTTAGTGGACGCTTTTGTAACTGACTTGAGCTCATTTCTTGGCCCGATGCTGGTATTATGCTTGTAGGTTGAGTGTCGGTTTTTGGACCTTCGCGTTCCACTATGTGAGTTGTCGTATGTAATTCTTTCCTATTTACGACGTCGCAGCCACCTGAATCCTTTTTTATGTTTTCGAGTGTGCTTGGTCTTTGGGGTCCTACCATGGGTTCATCTTCGTTATCGTCCTCAAGCTCACCGTCACATGGTGAAACAGCATGTGTTTGTTCGGTCACGCCTACAACATCAGCTTCGGGAGGACCTCCGCGTCGTCGCTCCTCGCTCCCATCTGGAGAATGACAGACAAGTTTCTCAGCACGCGTCTCTGGCGTCATCTTCTTTTCATGACCCACGACGCCACCGCACTGCTGGCGCTGCGCTGCTGCAAACAAACTTGCTTCACCAAGCATCTTTTCCACGTATCCCTGACTAGTCGGTCTGTCCGCTGTCGAATGCGATGCGATTGGCATCAAAGGCACGGTCGAGCCATCACCGCCATCTCCAGCACCCTTTTCATCTTCATCGTCGTCAGATGATCCCCATCGTGAGTCCTGTATCGTCCCGCCTGACAGCTTCGCCCGTTTCACCGGGTCCGTTGGGCCTCCCGGCGACGCTTCGGGACCACTCGCACCCGTCAACTGCTCGCCCGACCTGTGCGACGTCGATGGGTTTCCAGCAAGTGTTTGCGCCTCTTTCTGTTTCCGTGCCAGTGCCGCGCGCGCCGCTGCTCTGATACTCGACATCGGCAGGTTAGGGTGTGACGTGTGTGTGCACATTGCGCCGCGGAAGTACGGCGACAGCCAAACGCAGCGAAGAGCCCTCTGCGGAACCAATCATCCGTTAAAGAAATTTTCATCCAAAATTTTCCGTCTTCACTTTCGTGGACGCCTCGGAACGAGAAACGCGAGAAAATGCGTGGCGAAAACGCACGGAAAACGCCCGACTCCTCACAGTCGTGCTCGCGCGCGCGCCCAAGCTGATGCACGCTTACAACCCGCTCTTAGACGAAGTAAGTCATGGTGCTAAACAGACAAAGGTGTGGGAGGAGTATAAGGCGGAGCGCACCGCGCGAGAAACGGAAAATGTAGACGATGAAGCAGCTGGGAGCGACTCTCGGTGTGCACACAGGGAGAAGAAAGCATATGGAAAGCATTACCCAAGCGTTTGGACGAAGGACCCTCACGGCGGAGAGTACAGAGTTGATAAAGGTCCTGGCTCACGCAAAGGTTATGACGCTTTGGAGCAGCAGAGCGATGGCCGAATGATTGAGCGTCCACTGGGATACGAGAAACCGCAAACTGGACCGACAACAAACTTTGTTGGTAATCACATGACACAAGGAGCAATTGATTTAGTCCAATATGAACTCACAAAAATTGACCCAGACCAAGAGGTGAATCGGGATCGTTTAGATCAAGCTCGTGGGGTTCAGAGAAAACCACCAGAGCTGATTTCAACAGCGAAGACGAATCAGTCAGACAAAGTGTCAAGAATTGAGAACTTTACGTGGTGGGATGCCGGAGAGGTCGTTCATATTCAAATCGACCGGAAATCTCTACTTGAAGCAAGGTACCGAGAAACCAGTTGCGAATTCAATGAGCGGAGCCTCACGGTCAAAGTTCCACGCTTCGCAACAAGTTCGCAACCTAGACACACATTTGTGTTGCAACTCAGAAGATTATATGCGCCTGTTCGAGTGGGAGAGTCCTCGTTTATTATTACACCCGAAAATCTACAAGTGGATCTAGTTAAAGTTGACGTTTCGGAATCGTGGGAACGCTTGGAAGAGCCACCAGCCAAAACTCTTTCAAGTAAATCAACTTTGAATTCAGCAGTAGTGCCACAACATGATCTCGATTTACACGCACTACGCACGAGATTAATAACTCAAAGAGAAGGAAAAATGTCTGAAAGTATGCAATGGCTCAAGATGTCACATCAGAAGCAATCAGATGTAGAAAACGAAAAGATAATGTGCTCCACTGAAACACGAAACTGTGTTCCTGCGTATTTTGAAAGAGGCGACTACGCCACTGTACTGTTGTATACTAGTCATGCTCTCCACGATGGTGAGATTTCTTCACAATCCAGGTACGAACTATTGCACTATCAAGCCCGAGCGAATATTCAGCTTGGAGCATTGAAGAATGCAGTATGCAACTACACAAATATGCTGGAAATACGGTCAAGTGCTGAGGTACTCAAACAACGTGGGGGGATATACGAACAATTAGAAAAGTATGGTGAGGCTCTTCGAGACTACATCGCCGCTTTGGATTCGAACAGGAATGATTCAACACTGCACCAAGCCATAAGACGAGTGCGTGGTCTCGCATGCGAGGAAGATAGAAAACAGGCAAAGGCTGAGCAAGACAATGTTTTTCGAAGTGTTCCGAGGCCCTGCTTACCCCAGTTCGAGAATCGCGGGAAAGCGGGCGCGTGCTTTTAGTCAAAGCTGTTTACTACTCTCTAGCGATGTATTACTATTTCTAATCATCTAAGTCTTATCTTTTCCCTCGAGCCTTGATAGAGAGAGTTACGACGGATCCATTCCTCAAGTTGTAGTAGGCTAAACTTGCTGTGTCTTTGAGGAAGCCCAGACCGGGAGTGCTCAATTTCTGCTTATTCTGAGGCAAGTCCCCGGCAAGCGGTTTGATCGCTCTTTTGAGATCAACAATCTTATCACTGAGAGATTCTACCTCTACTTCAAGGGTTTGTCCATTTAGTCCGGTTTGCCCGTCCACCGCTGGGCAAACCACCTTGATGGTAGCTCTGCCAGGATGCGCCGCGAGAAACTCGAACTCTTCGTCAAGCTCAACTTCACCAACTTTTAGCTTTTTCGGTTCTGGTTCTGGTTCTGGTTCTGGTTCTGGTTCGTGTTCCGGCTCCGGCTCGCGCCGCTTTTGATGCTTGAGTTGTGGTGATTCCGCTTTACCAACGTTGGGTGCTCCCACAGCAGGTGGAGGAGGTGGAACCACCGCAGGTGGAGGAGGAGGCACAATAGACCCACCACCTTGAATAGACATCTGACGACTTTTACGTAATTCCGCGTTAATTGCCTTCGACATTTCATCGTCTGAAGAGCCAAAAATATCGGGGCGGTTGCGCGCCAAGTTCAATACGTTCGCAGCGACATCCTCGTGAGAGGCCTGCGTGCTTCCACGAAGCTTCGCCATCATCGCTTCTTTCTGGACTTTCCATTTGGGATCAATTAAAGAAATGCGCATATGCTCTGCCATTTGATCAAGTGGGATCATTTCTCCCGTGATTGGAGAAACCACGAACTTGGTTGAATCCATAGTCGGTACCTTTCGCTCTTCAGGTTTCTTATAGTTGCGAACAATCTTCATACTTCCAACTTGTTCAACAACCGGTGGTTCAGGATTTGAATGCATTTGTTGCTGTATCTGATTCATGCTTTGTTTTGCCTCATCATCTAAGGTCGCCGTGACCGGATGAGTGATATCATCGCTAGGCCCAGACTCTCCACCTGGGACGACCGGTGCTGCGAGCTCGCTCTTTCGCATCGCCTCGATCACTTCGTTGAGTTTCATAGGTGGTGGTAAGTCAAAATCTTCAGCCTCATTAAAGTCCAAAGTTTCCACCACGACGAAACTATGCCAGTCGATGAGGGCCATCTGAATACGTTCTTCTTCCTCAGCGTCTTCCTTGTCCTTTTTCGCCTTATCTTGGGCCGACTCCCACTCCAACCGCTTCAGAATGCGTTGAAGCGCAACACTTTTAACACAACCTTCAACCAGAGATGCGAGAGTCGAGTCATCTGGAGACAAGATCTTCTCGTACGCATCGGCTAAAGCTGTGAAAAATGTAAACATTGAGTGTTGTGGTCTCAAAAAGTTGAATTGAGGGTTGGCATGCTCTTTGCTGGCCAGCGCCGTCACAAACTTCTTTCCGTTCCTGGCGGCAAACTGCGCTGTCACCTTGATAACGTCAAGATCTAGCGCAGAAATTCCAGCTGGAATCGGAATCGTAAACTCATCATTCTTTGGTGGTTCTAAAACTACTGGTTTGGCAGTACCAGTGCTCGCCTTTGTCACAACAGGGGGTCCCGTTTGCACTACCGCCGAGGCTGATTCCATCCCAGCTGCTTGTGCCTTTGCCTCTTCTACTTTTTGCCTGTAATACGCATGATAAGGATCATCAGTGATCAAGAAGTTGAATTTCACATTGTTCTTTTCAGACGCCAGGATGCGCTGCTCAAATTCTGGGCCATTCTTCCCCACAAACTGCGCCGTCTTGTCCACGATCACACGTACGTCCGGCGGCGGGACGATCACTCCCACGTTCTGAGTGTGGGTTTCCAGAGCGATTTCGCGTCCCCCATCGACCTTTACGCTTCTATCGCCTATACCCGTATCAACGCTCGACGTAGCGAGTTCCATCGTGGCCTTGGAACGCTCGCGATACCGCGCAGTGCGTGGTGTCCCGTCCATTGGAAAATCGACCCGCTGGGCGAAACAGAGGTCCCGGGCTCGACCCGCGAGGGTTTAGGTTTGGGTATGACGAATCATGAACCTACGAATAGTACACAGAGAAAAAAACGAGGAGTTTTCTTCGTATTCAGTGAGTGAGTGCAGCCTTGAGCACGTCTTTCGGGCGCGACGACCGCCGACGACAGACGCGAGCGTGCCGTGCGCCGTTGGAAGGTGTGGTTTTTCCCATGGACGCGCAAGCGCTCAAGTCTCGAGGGAACGAGCTATACCAAAAGGGGAAATTTGGTGCTGCGATCGAAGCGTACACCGAAGCCATCACCTGCGATCCGCGCTGGACGGTGTTGTACATCAACAGAGCTCTGTGTCATCGAAAGAAGAAGGACTGGGCAAGCGTGAAGAGGGACTGTGAGACCGCGCTGCATTTCGATAGAAACAGTGTGAAGGCGCTCTACATGCTAGGGCTTGCGCTGATCGCGGAAAAGAAATTTACCGAAGCGGCGAACTCTTTACAGAGAGCGCTCGAGGAGGCGCGAGAGAGCGGTGACACCATTCAAGATGATGTCTGGCGTGAACTCGCTCGAGCAAAATATTTGGAATGGGAGCTTTTAGCAAGCGATCGAGCGAGGCGATACGCGCAGTTGGAAGACTCCGTACGAACTAGCGGCTTGAGCCTCTGCAAGGAGGATATTAGCACATTGGGAGAGGTTATATCATGCGCAAGGGAAGCTGATGATCGGTCTTGCGAACCACCTGATGCTTACTGCTGTAAGCTGACGTTTGAGGTATTCAGAGATCCCGTCATCGGTCCAAGTGGACACAGCTACGAGAGACTAGCTATTTTGGAGCATTTAAAAAAAGGTTCACAATTTGATCCAATCACGAGGGAGCCTTTGAGACCGGAGCAGTTGGTCCCTAACGTCAACTTGCGGATAGCCGCACACACATGGTTGTCAAATCATGCTTGGGCTTTCGGTGATATTGTTCGACCAAACGCGCCACTAGAATAGAATGGTAATAACAAAAAACGATGTATTATGCCTGTCGTATTTGCTTGGCTTCCATTCATGCAGATTTAACAAAGTAGACTCGAACTGACTTACCACACTTTTTCAGCTGTTTGAAAACCGCGCAAACGTCAGTGCTACGCGCTCGGGAACACGTCGGAACTCGAGCAAAGCTATGCCGGGCATTCTCCATGGACGTTCAATGCCCGTGATTGCCGCTCTATGGACACTGACACTCGTTCTCATCGTCCAAGGAACGCGAACCGAAGGATCTGGCCTGATCGACTGGGCACGTTTATGGGTTTTGTTTACGCGGATCAACCCGTATTTCTTCGCTGCCCTGGGAATCGCTGCAGCGGTTGGTCTCAGCGTTGCGGGTGCGGCTTGGGGAATCTTCATCACAGGAAGTAGCCTACTTGGAGCTGCTGTACATACTCCTCGGATCACAAGCAAAAACTTGATCAGTGTAATCTTTTGTGAAGCAGTGGCCATTTACGGTGTCATCATCGCAATCATCTTGAGTACAAAACTTGAATACGTTCCACGTGATGCAGATACCGGCACATTTCATGCGTCGACCATGATGGCGGGGTACGCAGTTTTTGCAAGTGGGTTGACGTGTGGGCTAGCAAACTTAGTATGTGGGATATGTGTTGGGGTCGTGGGTAGTTCTTGTGCGTTAGCTGATGCCGCTAATCCAACTCTATTTGTTAAAATCCTAGTGATCGAGATTTTCGGGAGCGCACTTGGTTTATTCGGCGTCATCATAGCGATAATTCAGAGCTCGAATGCTGTCTTTGAGAAATTGTAGCGGGAAACACTTAACGGGAAACGAACCTTAGGCTTTTCTAAATAATAAATTAGATCTCACTAAAATCATTCTAGAATCCTAGGTGTACTGCGCATTCCCTAGTCCTTTTGTACAAAGGCGGCCTTGAGCTGGCTCTTCTTTCTACGCGACGGCAATGAAAACGAAGCTTCCAAGTCACTCTGGCGTAGACGCGCACGTGCTATTCTCCCATCCTTGTAAACATGAGGAACTCGGACAGTCTCTACACCCTTTTCAAACATAATCAATGTCGGCAGCTGTTTACTCGTTCCGGAAACATCAATGCCGAAATCTTGTCCTGTCTTCGGCCACCTTGTAACGTCGAACTTTGCGAACTTCAGCTCTGAAGACGTATACTTACAGCTCAAACCAGCAAAGGTAGGTTCTAGGTTTACACATGGCGGTGACCAGGACGCGTAAAACTCTACCAGCCACGATACTTTTTTATCGTCATCTTTTGGTTCAAGTACCAGACGCTTCAGTGATGCCGGGTTCAACCACTCAATTTTGCTCGGTCCTCTGTACTCTGGTTTTCTAACGTAGACGAAGAGCATCGCGTACATGACGCAGTACCAGCTAAAGATGCGCTGATCCATCATCCAGGATAAGAGCAGAATAGCAGACTTCGTGAACATGAGTATATCTGATACAAACGAGTCGATATTTGCCTTGCGAAAGAACTTTACCGCCGCCATGATCCCCAAGGTCGACACGGCCTGCTTTTCCCAACCTACGAGCACGGGCGCCGCGCGCGGATATTCATGTTGAGCCCACAAAGAGAACAATGGGTAAGTCGCTATCACTGCGGTATTCAGAATGTAGTAAGCGCTCAAGAAGCGTGACATTGTTACAGTGCCGTTGAGTGGGGATCAGTGTGCGGTTCGTAGTTGAACCTTCCGGTAAGTTACGAAGAGCGCGCTCACACTTGGACACTGTTGGACAATCACAGTACGTGCAAAATCATACTTCTGAGTTAGTTCTAAAGAGTGATGTATTACAAGTACTGCATGGTTAAGTCAGACCCCAGTCTTCGTCAATGTCGCTGTCGTTTAGGCCCTCTTCTGTACATGTTTTGGGTGACCCCGTGTCAGATTCTGGTCTTTCAGTTGACGGCAACTGTTTGATTTTTGTCCAATTATTCTTATCGGAGCTTGAATCGGAAGAGAATGCCTCCTCATCTGTCCCTAGAGATGCTGCTCTGCCATGGCTGCCTTCTTTGGAAGGCGAACAGGAGTCACTTTTAGTGTCAGCATGCTGTTGAGTTTCTTCCTCTACAACAAGAATCGGTCGTTCCCGTTGGCCAAATTCTATGTCTAATTCGTACAAGTTGAAGAAGTACCGACGCCAGAACGTATCTCTGTCCACAACTGCAGGTACAACTCGAGCGAAAAGTTCTTTCACGAACTCATTGCACCTCATGGTATTTGCTATTTCTTCTTCGTGAGCTGTCATCGTAAAACCTTGGTTGAAATGCTTGAAAAGAATAGTATCGTGCGGTTCGTCACAATATGTTCCAGAATCTCGTTGAATCGCCTGTACACGGCACTCATAGTCATTGCGTTCTTGCCTCAATTTTCCTACATCCCTTGTGACGAAGTGACCTGACTCCCTAATCACATCTTTAGTTTCTTTGATAGCATCTCTCGTTGTTTCTTTCACATGAGTCAGTAGATTCCCTGCTCCAACGAACATTCTCTGACCAAAGAGTTCAATCTTTTCACCAACTTGCTCAAATTTATCCTGGACGAGTGCGTCTACAGTACTTTCATCGCCATCATTGGATAATATCACATCGCCATCCACGTATACGACTCCTTCGGCCACATGCTGCTCTTGACTTGTTTTACCCGCGTCGTTGGCAGCTTCACCCTCGTTTTCTGCAAGTGCCTTGAAGTCCTCTCTAACCTGTTCCTTGATTTCACTTAGCCCAACAGAGAGCTCTTTCCCCACGCCTCTCGAAACATGTTTCAATTTTTCGAACGTCGATCGTCCGAAGTCCATTGCACTATGGACCAGTTCGTCCAACTCCTCATTGGCCTTATTGGCCTCTACCTCGCGGTTGCCGTGCACGGAATCAACGTTTTCGCCGGTAGACGAACGAGACTCCTCAGTTCGCCCAGGCTCGTCTATCCCCCTCTCGAATTCAGAGTCGGATTCGGATTCGGATTCGGATTCGGAGCCAATAAGAGCGTCACCGACAGCGTCACCGACTTTTCGGAGAAAATTCATCGTCACCGCGCGACACACTGCGGACACTGGATTGTGATGGATGCTGAGCGAACTTACACAGTCTCACAATTTTTGCTTCGTTTTTTACACAGCGCTCGGTAGCTCCGGGCGTTCGCGAGCTAAGAATATGGAAATACAATTACTATATGTCAACACAGGCCAAAGTTTTTGAGTCCCTCCAATATGCCGAGCGCTTCGAATTCTCCAGCCAAAAAGATGCGACTTGACTCAAGTTGATTTTCCGACTTGAAAGTGTTCGCCCATTCTCGGAGCTCAGGCTCTGCATTGCCAACAACGACGGCCCTAGACTCTCCAGACATCATCAGGATGTCGTTACCGCTGTCTCCACATGCAACTGTTTCGCAAACTTCAAAGCCCAACTGTTTGCGAATGTGCTCAAGACTTTCCAGTTTGCCCGCTCCAGTACTAACACAATCAATGACCTTCCACCCCCCCGAGCCACTGATGATAATCTTGCATTCTAACCTGTTGTCGTCGCACGCCGAGCGTATAGCCTCATTAACATCGTTTACAAACTCATCTTTCACACCAACGGTGAGTTTATATTTATTCTGTTCGTCCGGTGGCCTGAAGTGGATATTTTCACACCCAAACTTATCCATCACCTGCTGCAATATTTCACGAACAACATCGCACGACCAATTCACATCTAAGGTTTCAGTCCACGCTTCATCTTCGATCCACGCATCATCCGGAGTACCGCTGCGAAGAAACACCTTCGTCCCAACTGCACAGATGAGCCCATCAGGCTCGATGAGGATGTCTCTTTTAGATGTTATGAGACCCAGAAAGGATTCGAATGAGCGTCCCGTAGAGTAAACCAGCTTTGAATCCTTGTGTCTAGCGTCTGATTCCCAGAACTTCCGGAATTCATGCGTGTATTCGTCGTTCCCAACCATCGTGCCGTCGAGGTCGGATACCAGGAGAACGCGCGAAGTGTCGGTCACAGCGTTCTCGAGTGTCGAGCTTTTGCTCAACACTACCCTCCTTGAACTGAATACGCACCGTTGGGTGAGTGAAGAAGCTCCCAGCATGGTCGTCGACTACTCTACCGCGAGTGACGGCCACTTGTCGAGCACAGCCGAGGTCAAGAGGCAAGAACTGACTCCGTATTGCTCAAGCGCTGCACGGGTACTGACTGCAATGAACAAGGTCTCGTGAAAAATTCTTTACAACTCTCATACATGGACAGAAGAGATGACACTATTCGACTACTCAAAGCTATGACGATGACGCTCCCTCAGCCGCCGCACGCTTGGCTTTCACATCTGCCACTGCGGTGCGTATAGCATCCTCGGCGAGCATCGAACAGTGCAACTTCACTGGCGGTAGGTTCAAATGCTTAGCTATATCTTGATTCTTGATGGTGACTGCTTCATCTACATGAGTACCCTTGATCCACTCAGTGGCGACAGAGCTCGACGCAATGGCGCTACCGCACCCAAACGTCTTGAAGCAAGAGTCCACAATGTTGCCCTCTTCATCTACCTTGATCTGCAACTTCATAACATCTCCACATGCAGGAGCGCCAACGACGCCAGTACCAACGTTCAAATCCGTCTTATCAAATGATCCTACATTTCTTGGGTTCTCATAGTGGTCCACAACCTTCGTAGCGGTGAAAGAAATCGTCAATAATTAGCACGAGCGGCACTCACGGGCTCGAGATTACGAAGAGAAAGCGTCGTCGTTACCTTTTTGTCATAAGCGCGAGATGTAATTCGTGGAGAAAGAATGTATCTGATCGTCGCTACCCCTCTTCGCGCGTGTCGTTCCGTAGCGCGCAGCATGGCGATCCGCGTTTCAGAATGAGGGGTGTGGCTCCCTGGGTGGCTCTTTTTTTCCCACTTTCTTGTGTGGGTGTGTTGATAACACGAGACGGAAACGCCTACACAATTTTCCTCGTGTAATACAAACTTTACCGAGAAGGGAAGGAATTTTCTCATCAACTCTGCGCCGTATCTAGCGTAAAACTAAACATTATCTACATCGCCTGTACGACGATGGCGATCCATCGACGAACTGTGAACGAGTTTATCGACGATCGATTCCTGCACAGGCACATCCGCGGGCGTTCTCACCGAGGTGATAGACTGCGCTGCCTCTGTTCCTGCAGTGGCTAGATCAGAAAGAACAGAGGCAACTTTGTCCGGAAAATGATCACTGAAAAAACGATGCTGAATCATCATTCCTCGATTCATCAATTCGCGCGCTTCCACAAGTCGTGGCGCATAGGATCCGTCTGGAAGTCTGAGCAAGTGGATGAGTTGTCCAGGGGGGTGAAGTTCTGCTGCCATCATGGGTGTCGCAGTCACTTGTGCCTCCGCGAATCGTTTATAATCCTCACGCAACGTCGTAGATTCAGTTGCCGGTGAATCTTCGTCTAGGACATCAGAGGTCTGGAGCTTATTACCTCGGAAAGTCATTCGCATCAACAGTGAAAATTTATTCAACTTTGAATGCGTTAAGGCGTCCATCATGTCATTTCGCAACTTGAGCAAGACTGGGCCAGATAGTCTACAAAACAGGTCGCAGTGATGTACAGTACTATATGTCCAGGCTTTCGTAATTTCGCTCAGCTTGGGGCTCAACACTCCACCCGGGGGTTCTATGCACCACACCTTCAAGCTCGGAAATTGTTTGCGTAGGTGCAAAGATAATACGGCGGCAACACCCGCTCCTAATGAATGTCCAGTGAGGACCAAATCCCAACCTTTACAATCAGCGGCAGAACTAGGGATCGGCGCACTTGTAGCAGTTGGCGTCTCTCCAAGAATCGTTTGTTCCAGAATTCGATGTCCATTCAGATCAGATAGAATAAAATTGGTTGCTCGGAGGACACCAGAGTGCACATGAAGGTCTGCACCTGTCAGTGTTGGTTCCTGTATTGCTTCTGCGTTTAACATTGATGGTTTATACATACTATCCGTAACGCAATCAGCGATACTTAAAGTACCTCGAATTGAAAGAACGATAGCTCTTCGACGAACGTCGCGAGCAATGAAGTACGGTGGTTCTCCAATACCATTAGCAACTGAAACGTAAAATAAGTCTTCAGATGCAATGCCAGCACATTTCTTCAAGGCTTCTCGATCTAACTCGTGAGGATCGTGTGTTTTCTTAAGGCATCGGCGACAGCCACACGCACTCATGCACGCTGTGGCTGAGCATATCATCCTCATACCAGACCGAGGATCTGCCCACGCAAATAGTGCCCAACCATACGCAGCAAGTGCCCAGCGTGAGTGATGTGCACCATCCTCATACATCTCTATTAACGAATTGTACGGTGCTAGAGCATCCGCATCATTCAACAACGCCTTGCCGATTGGATCGTTCTCAATCATATGTCTATGCTGAATAGCAAGTAAACCCAAACCTGCTGCTATGTCACTTGGGACTACATCAGCACCCTGGAATACCTCCGCAAAGCAGTTTGCTATGTGTCCCAGCGCTCCTTGCTCCGCTAATTCTCTATCTAATTCTGGATCATGCTCTTTTTGTCGTTCCTTCACACACAACATCGTCGAAATAACGTTGAAAATTCGATACCATTTCTGCTCGCTTGGCAGATTACCGAACATACTAAACATAAAAGAGATACCGATGAAGTGGAAACCAATGACGATAAAATTTCCAATTATAACACACAGCACCATTGATCTCACTCGTGCCCGATACATACAGCCACCCATGTCTGAATCCACAACCGTTCCAAATATTGTGAATATGATATCTACACACAGCAGTAGCAGGTGTACGTATAAAAGGTATGGTATCCAAGCTCTCTTTGCAGGTTCCATGATTCTTCCGCGTAAAGATACATGAAGCAGTACTGCTTCTATACACAATGCCATAAAATAACAAACGAAAGTCCCGAACAACCACGTCATCGCTTGCTCACCACCAGAGCAATTGTGTCTCAGCGTCCGATGCGCACGCTCATATACCACGAGAATGATCACACACCACATCGTATGTATCGTCATCAGTCCCGCCATGGGAAGTGGCAAATCATCGCTCGAAAGTAACCACTGCCTACCGAATAGACGAAGCGCGGGCATACTCGTCGGACCAACGACAAGAGCTACGCCTCTTCTCGTTGGCTAGGCTTGTCCGTCCTCGCGGCGTTCGTCCAACGACTCAGCACTTCACAGCGCGTGTAGCTTCTCAATCAGTCGCTTGGGCCGGTTTTTTCGACTTCCACCCTTCTAGCTTCGAACTCTCCGGGCCGTACGTACAGTCATGCGGTCGACGCTTGCGGTGGCGAGGGGTGTTGTGGCGAGTCCGATGCGGATGAATTTGGTCGGTCTCCACAACCTTCTGCATGCAATCCTTCCATACAGTGATACATTGAATCTCTATTTATAATACAGCGCCCATCTCCCTCTGCTCCAAGAAAGTTCAGAGAACGAAGCCGGAGCCGATGCCACTGTCGGACGTCGGGTAGACGAAGTGAATGTCGTCGCGGTGGGCCGTCACACCATTGCTAGACGCGAGAGTATTCCGAGGAGGTCCGCGACGCCGAAATATCCGTTCAAGGTGCGAAATCGTAAATTTGATGAACGACAATTCTTTTTCAAATTTTTCTTCCCACTCGCACTTCCGTGCAGAAGAGGAAGTTGATCGATCGTGGTATCTCCTCAAAGCGCAATGACTAACGATGCCGTATGCATTCTTCTATGTAGACAACGGAGCGGACAGCTCGATGCTCGAGCTTCGAGAGCCAAGCCACTGAGAGCGACAAGACCAGAGTCGACGCTGCATGGGGTCGGTGGGACAGAAATCGATAATGGTGCAGAAGTGCCCGACGGACGTGAATGGTATACTTTTAAACGCGGTGAAACTATAACGTCTTTACTGGAGCAGTCTGGCTTGGATCGTGTCACTTTGCAGAAATTAAACCCACACGTCAACTTATCTAACGTGTTCCCGGGTGACAGAATAGTTATTAAGGGAACAGCAAATTTGAGGCCCGATAACCATTCTACGGTGGCTGTGGTGGGAAGTTCAGCATCACAAGTAGTCTCGTCATCAACGAGAACGTTAGTAAACCTGGGTTCACCCCTTATGTTGGTCCTCGTGTGTGCCCTGACAGGAGCATCTCTTGTGGGCAAAAAACATCTTGCTACAATCATCGCTGGTCTCAAATATAGCGTTGGCTCACAGCTGGCCGATAACAATGATGAAATTGAAGAATTGAGATCTTGTCGTGATACCGCAGAACGCGAGTTGAAAGAGTTGCGAGAAAAATCACAGAGAAATGAACAGGCACTCGTTAGCTTGCAGCAGATGCTTGATAGCGCTTCCAGAGCTGACGCCATGTTGAAGGATCAAATTGGCATCCTAAAAGAATCTCTCGATTTAAAGAATAGGGATATCAAACGCCTTGAAGATTCAAACGAAGAAAATAGGATCTCGACGGCACAATATAAAAATGAGCTTGCAAGTACGCAAGCGGCATTGAACGAGTTGAAAGAAACGGAGCAAGGCACGATGCAGCAACTCACAGAAGCAACGGAGAACTCCAAGCATTACGAAAATGAAATCGCTATGTATAAAGAAAAGCTACTGGACACCGAGGCTGAACTCATGTCGCTTCGAGAACTGAGTGGTCAGTATTCTGCCGATGCTGTGACATCGAAGGAAAAGTATAAGGAGACACTTGGTGAGATTGAAAGAGTCAAAGCATTGAATGTAAACCTTGAGACGTCTCTCTTGAAGTCTAACGAGCAAATCACTCTCAATCTAGGCCAAATTGATTCGTATAAAAAGGATCTACAAGAATTGGAGCTCAACGCAGCGTCAACTGCAAATCAACTTGCAGACCTGACACTCAATTTTGACAGCGCAAACATGAGAATTAGATCGCTTGAATCTGAGCTGGAAAGTAACCGATTGGAGGTATCATGTATTTCTGAAGAACTAGTCTCAGTCAAGTCAGAGCTTGAAGCATCTAACAGTGAGCTAGAGTTCGCCAGAGGTAATCTTGACTCATCTGAAAATACTGCAAAAATATACAAAGACGAATTGGCTGCTTACCAACAGAAACTTGATGAAGCACGAGAGGCACTTCAGACTTCTCGACAAGAAGCGTCAGACTACTGTGAAGATATGACTTTAGTAAGGGCTGAACTCGAACACGCGCGAGAAGAGGTGGAATCGGTTCGTCAGGAGCTACAGGCTTCACAGAGCAGTCACGTAACGCTATCTGAAGATCGTAATAGTCTTCAGAGTCAAGTACGAGTTCTCGAAGATGAACTATCTTCAGCAGATCGCAAGTCAACTTCGTTGTCTGCGGACCTTGCTGCAACTTCGAGTAAGTTGAATATCGTCCAGATAGCCCTAACTGAATCACGTGATGAAGCAACCGAGTACAAAGGAGAGCGTGATACCTCAAAACAAGAAGCAGCCGAATTGTCAAATCAACTTGCAGGACTGCAGGTGAAGGTAGCAGAGTTGGAGGGAGCAATCAGCTCAACCAATGGCGAGTCATCATCTTCATCGATTGAGGTGGCAGGATTAAAGAGTAAGCTGACGATCGTGCAGGCAGCTCTGGATCAGGAACGCTCAGTCGCATCTCAAAACTGCGATGAGCTCGCGCAGGCTCGCGCGGCGCTCGAAAGTGAGTTGAAAGAGAAGGAATCGATGGAGGACAAGTTCTCTGCTCTTTGTGAAGATTTGTCGCAGCAGAGCATGACCGCGAGCGCCGAGGCTCAGCGACTTGAAGGTGAGCTCGCGCAGGCTCGCGCGGCGCTCGAAAGTGAGTTGAAAGAGAAGGAATCGATGGAGGATTTGCAGCGCTCTTACCTGGTTGACCAACGATGTCAATTGCAAGTACACGAAAATGCTCAGAGAATGCATTGATTTGATGCCTCCATAGTGGTGCACATCCAGCCACACCAGGAATCAGAAGAACAGGTTTTTGATTGGCATCTCCAGCCTCAATGATATGAGTCTTTCCAAATCTTGTATCTGCAAAAATACTTTTATGATCAACTGTGATCTCATCTGAAACTCTCTCATACCATGACATCATTTTCTCATATCCCTCTTCAGATTTATAAAGAGATAGATCAGGCTCGCAAAGAAAATTAAGCAAACGCAAGACGACGCTCGCGAAGCAGCTTCAGAAGCAACTGAAGACCAGAAGGACAAAGATGAAGAAGACTTGGACGAAATTGCTTCCGCGATTGTCAATAAAGTCTCCCTCGCTGCGAAGAAAGACTCGGCTCAAGAAAAAGCCGAAAAAGAGAAACGCGAAAAGGAAATTTCCAACGCACTTCTCGAAAAAGAGCTCGCGAAGAAGTCGTCCGAGAATTGGAGACGGATGCAAAAGATTCGAGAAGGCTTACCGGCGAGGGAAGCTCGAGCAGAAGTCATTTCAGCCGTGAAACGGTCTCGAGCGTGTGTCATTTCAGGCGCAACCGGGTGCGGTAAAACGACGCAAGTGCCGCAGTTCATCTACGAAAACGCCGTACTCGATGAAAGAAACGGCGCAAATACTTCAATCATCATTACGCAACCGCGGAGAATCAGTGCCATGGCCGTCGCGGAACGCGTGGCGGACGAACGCGACGAGCAGATTGGTGATACCGTCGGCTATTCGATTCGTTTGGAGTCTCGACAAAGTTCCAAGACGCGAATGTTGTTTTGCACGACGGGGGTTCTGTTGAGACGTTTACAACAAGATCCAGACTTGATCGGCATCTCGCATGTTGTCGTCGATGAAGTCCATGAGAGAGACGCGCTTTCAGATTTTCTGCTCGTCATTTTACGAGACGTGGCGTCTCGACGAGACGATTTCCACCTGGTCGCGATGTCTGCGACTGTCGATGCTGACTTGTTTGGGGGCTATTTCAAAGACGTCGTTCCTGGTGAAATTCCAAGCGTTTCAATGCAAGGTAAGACGTTCCCGGTGGAAGAATATCGATTGGAAGATGCCATTGAAGCGTGCGGATATATATGCGAACCGAACTCTGAATTTTCAATTTCTGGACAACAAGCAAGGAAGAAAGGCGGTTCGGGAGGAGGAAATCGAAGGTCAAAGCAAATGGCTGCACTGAACGACGCTATGGGAAGTTTTGTTGATGAGTCCATAATAACAGACGAAACGAGGAAATATTACAGCGAATATGACGAAACCACGATGCGCCAATTACAGATTGTCGATGAGAATTGCGTAAACCTGGATTTAATCGAACAGCTCGTCACACACATCGCCGAAGATTACGAGGAAGGTGCCATTCTAGTCTTCCTCCCAGGGATGGGCGAAATTAAAGCGTTGCACGATCGTCTCCGAGCTTCGCTGTATGAAAACGAGCACCGCGCTCCAAGCTCACAAGAAGACGACGACGATAAGAACCCTCCACCAAAGTATTTGCTCGTTCCTTTGCACTCCACACTGACCGCAGAGGAACAAAAACGAGCGTTTTCCAAACCTGCTCCAGGTGTTCGTAAAGTTGTCATGTCTACAAACATCGCCGAAACGTCGATCACAATCGACGATTGCGTATTTGTCATCGA
>PVBE010708561.1_pt1 | contig 29704 bp, 23 predicted proteins | sample 1631181 | NCBI WGS metagenome assembly PVBE01 (sample SAMN08397723, study PRJNA350692) | Marine metagenome, whole genome shotgun sequencing project. | isolation source: water | place: Pacific Ocean | collected 2012-04
CTATGGAGGTGATGGCCCACCTATCATCTTTTGTCATGCGACAGGATTTCATGGAAGATATTGGGACTCTGTCTGGTCGTCACTTATAGAAAATTTCCGCTGTATCTCACTAGATTTTCGCGGGCATGGAAATACGGTAACCCCTGACGGTACTTCTATGAAGTGGTCCGGTATGGCTGAGGATCTTCTTTCGGTAATAGATCATTTTCGTTTCAAAGAGATCTTTGGTGTCGGTCATAGTATGGGAGGCGCGAGTCTTCTATTAGCGGAGAAGCAGCGTAGGGAAGCATTTAAATCGCTATGGTTGTTTGAACCAATAGTGATCCCCACAGGCCCCCTTGCGGATAAATTATCTCGGGGTAATGACCTTGCGACTCTGGCAAGGAAACGAAAGGAAAGATTTCCATCTCGTGAAGATGCATTTCAAAGATACGCTTCTCGGCCGCCTTTCTCCACCGTGGATCCAGATGCTCTGAGGTCGTATGTCAATTATGGATTTGATGATCATAGAGATGGCGATGTTATTCTCAAATGCAGTGGAGAGGTAGAAGCGCAAGTGTTTGAGAATTCCTCAACCGGGCTTTTTGATTCACTTTCTGAGGTAAAGGTAGAGTCAAAAATTGCCGGAAGCACCGATCAGCAAGGCCCAGCTCTTCTAGCTTCTGATATAGCCGAAGCGCTACCCAATGGAACGTATGAGAAATTTCATGGAATGACTCACTTTGCACCAATGGAAGATCCGAAAAGGATAGCGACGTCAATAAGCAGTTTCTTTAATTAGTGCTTCTTGAGTGTTCTTTCCGGTATTGTCAAAGATGTGGACGCAAGAAACTGGTTAGGACTAGAACCATCTCATAACCCTCATAGGTGGCATCTCCCTGTTTCTCGCGGGATATCTACAGGGCATAGAGCGATGTTTGGTGGAAGCGGTTTGGGGGCTGCTATCGCGGCCATGGAAGGAACTAGCGGTCGGCCTCTTGTATGGGCGACCGCTCAGTATCTTTCTTTCGCCCAAGTCGGAACGATCGTCGACATCGATGTCACTCTTGCGGTTCATGGACAAAAGACTACTCAAGCAAGAGCAGTGGGACATGTGGGCGGAACAGAGATCATCACAGTCAATGCGGCTCTTGGATCGCGCTCGTTTCCGCGTGATACGACATATGGTTCCCCGCCAGAGGTAGAACAGCCAGACGAGTGTCCTCTTCGAGAAAGATTTTCTGAGGTGACTGATTCACTAGATTCTCGAATTGAACAAAGATGGGCTTTGCCGGTAGGGGCTAAGCAGCCTTCTGAACTTGAACCGGGACGTATAGCGGTGTGGAGCAGAATGCCAGAATTGCTCGAACCATCAGCGGCATCTTTTGCGGTCTTAGGTGATTATGTTCCGATGGGTATCAGCTTTACACAGGGTGGTCAAGCTGGCTCAACTAGCCTCGATAATACTTTGAGAGTGATTCAAGCCGTATCGAGCGAGTGGTATCTTCTGGACATTCGTGTCGATGCGGTCTCAAACGGTTTTGGCCACGGAGTCATTCATATCTGGTCCATAGAAGGAGAGTTGTGCGCTATAGGAAGTCAATCGTGTATCGTCAGGAGTCGCAGACCGGGAGAACACTCACCGCCTAAACGTCTCGTCGAGGCCTCAGATCAGTCTTCAACAACGGCGGAGAAAGAGTAGCGTCGAGGTTAGATAGTTTCTCGAAACATAGAGGGATTTCTTTTCCCCTTCGGCTGCTTGCCTCGCTCATCGAATAGGTCATAATGAAGTGCTACTTCTGCCGTTGTGAGTACTTGGCCATTTCGTTCTCTGCGTTCTGGGTCGCATGCAAGAGCAGCTATGACTCTCCCTGTATATAGAGGAGTTTCTGAATTCTCCTCATCAAGCTCAATATCTCCTTTCTCTATGCTCTCGACGATAAATTCTGTTAGCACTTGACTAGGCCAAAGGCCTACAACACAAAGCCCGTCTTCCTTCCCTTCAATGGCAAAATCCCTAGTTAACCTATCCGTTCCCATTTTTGCTATCCCATAACTTGCACTTAATGCATAGCGTTCTGAACCGCTAGAAGAGATATTCACCATAAATCGTAAGGAATCGGATTGCTCCATCATTAAGCGTGTCGCATATACGCTCGCAACATAAGCGGACCTTAATCCTATCCCTACCTGATCATCCCAGATTTGAATTGGGTGCTCCCAGAATTTCCCTCCCCAAACAGGTGGATTTGGAATTTTAAATGCATTATTTACATGGATATCAAGTCGCCCATGAGACTGGCGTATCTGGTCGTATAACGATTCGATTTGATCGTCGTGTGCTAAGTCAACCTCAACCGGTATTCCTATACCTCCAGCAGCGTCAACCATTTCAGCAGTTTCATTGATAGTTAGCGGGCCACTACCAGCCGATCTCCCAGTTATATATACAGTTGCGCCTAGTTCTCCTAGCCCTATAGCAATGCCTCTTCCGATGCCACGGCTGGATCCCGTGACTACAGCAATCTTCCCTGAAAGTTCGCTACTGCTCATTACTCCTCCTCCTAACCTATGCTCCGAAGATCAACAACGAAGACAAGTGTTTCATTTGGCTCAATTACCCCTCCTGCTCCTTGCTCTCCATAGGCCATATCTGGTGGGATAACTAATTTTCTTCTTCCCCCGACTTTCATTCCGATACAACCTTTGTCCCATCCTTCTATAACTTGTCCTACCCCTAGCTGAAAGGTGAATATCTCGTTTCTAGACCAGGATGAATCAAATTCTGCACTATTTGACCAGGAGACCCCAACATAGTCCACGCTTATGAGTTGCCCTGCAGAACTTTCGGCCCCATCTCCTATATGAATATCTTCAATTAGGAGCTCTTTGGGTGGGCTATCTGATATACCTTCAACAACGGGCTTTTCAAAAGTGTTCATATCTTCTCCTAATAAAGGCTCTAGCTCAAACCGGCGTGGGTACAGCTTAGTTAGGTAATGAGGATAATCTAATCAATGATTTTCCTAATGGACCTTTTATCCATTCTTTCAATAATGGAACTTCTGCGTTCTCCGAGTTCCTTCCAAGTAAGCGTGGACACATTGTCGCGAATTCCAGCTACTCTCCGGAACGTAACATCTGACACATCATCGGCGCTTAGAGAGAATCCGATTTCAGTAGCTACACGAACACCATTCTTCCCAAAAAAAGATGCCGCTACTTCAAGAAATTCCTGAAGTAAATCCATTTCTGGATCTAATTCCTGCATTACTGAGGAAAGGTAGGCAAAGTTTTTCACAAACAGCATTAATTCCTTAGGGATTCTTGCCCCTTCTGCAAGTAATCCCTTAATTAAATTGCGGAATTCGTCGATAAATTCTTCCTCAGAAAGGTCCAGCGGATCAAAGTCGTTTCTTTCTAGCTGAAACTCAGAAATAATCTGTCCAATATCAGAATCTACCGGGAAAGCGCCAAGATCTTTGATCCCTCCCACTTGAGATTCAACATCTCCCGTCATTAGCCCCACCACATAGCGAAGAAAAGCTAAACGGCGTTCACCTTCTAGACGGCCTGTGATTCCAAAATCTACAAGACCTATCTTGCCTGACGGACTTAAAAAGACATTTCCAGCATGAAAATCTCCATGGAACACACCATGTATTACTGCTCCTTCAAGAAGTCCTTCGACCATTTGTCGAAAAATCGTTGAACTTGTTTCAGGTTCGATACCTGAAACAATTGCTTCTCCCAGCGAATGGCCGGAGACTTTGCTCATAACAATCACTCTCTCCGTAACCAAGCTAAGTACAGGATGTGGTATTTCCCAATCTTGCTTTTGGTTAGCAGATAGTACCCTTTCGATTTCGTATAAATTGGCCACCTCAAGCTTGAAATCAAGCTCTTCACATATTGTTTCCGCAAATAGTTCAACAAGAGCTGGGGGATTAGCTAACGCAGCTACTGGAATTTTCCCAACTAGTTTTGGAGCAACCCATGCCATCACTTTTAAATCGTCGGTTACTTTTCTTCGGATCCCGGGTCTCTGTATTTTGATCACTACGTCGGACCCATCAACCAGCTTTGCTTCATGAACCTGGGCTATAGAAGCTGAAGCAATTGGTGTTTGGTCTATAACGTTTACTTCACCGAAATCAGGTCCAAGTTCTCCTTCGAGGACTTTCGAAATCCTTTTCCACGAATCAGGAGAAACTTGATCTCGACATTTTTTACATTCTGAAACCAAGGCTTCAGGGAATACGCCTTCAGCTGCCGATATCAACTGCGCTAACTTCACGTATGTCGGCCCTTGAAGCTCAGCTGCTCTTCGTAGACGCGCATACAGAAGTTCATTGCGGGTTTCCGGTTTCATCTTTCTAGATTTGAGCTTCCAACCGATATAAGCCCTACCGAATCTAAATACTGTGACTAGTAGCCTTCCAACCGGTGGGAACTTTGGTTTTCGAATGAGGTCTGGGATAGACCCCCTGAGAGCTTTTCTTGATGCGGCAGCTTCTCGTACCCATTGGTCTATCTCAGAGCTATATGCAATTTCAGTATTGTGAACAGGTGTTTTAAGCGTTGAAATATATTTCTCATTTACGGGCGTCGCCGTTCTAGATTTGGGATTTTCTAAGATTTGTATTTCAAGTTTTGAAGGTCCCCATATCCCCATCGATAGGGGTTTCCATGAAACCGGTGAGATGAGTTCATACGCCGGAACCATTTCAATGAAGGCGCTAAGTGCTTCTTGTAGCTCAGCACGAGCCAATGAGGCACCTAAGCAGTGGTGAGATCCGGATCCAAATGCAAGATGAGGGCAGCCGCTTTCTCTTAAAATATTAAAGTCGTATCCCTGTTCTTCTGCTTCGGAGAGACCGCCAGCATGGAGCCCTAGCAAGACAGTTGATCCAGCCGGGAAAAAAACTCCGTCGATAGTTTGGTCTTTTGATGCAAGTCGACCTGTTGTCCTTACCGCACTTATATACCTTAGTGATTCTTCAACAGCAGCTGGAACGAGAGATGGGTCTTTCCGTAAAGCCTCGTATTGTTCGGGATGATCAGCTAGAACTGCTAAGAGTGCGCCAAGTTGGTTTCGGGTGGTGTCAGTTCCCGCAAGTAAGATTGCTTCGACCATAGCGCTTAATTCATCATGGGAAAGCTGATCTTCGTTGTAGTGGCTATGAACCAAATCAGTGAGTAAATCGTTCTCTGGGCTTTCGACGCGTTTTGCGATCAGATTTTGTACGTAAGAGTCAAGCTCTCTTTGGGCGCGTGTTATTTCGCTTAGGCGCCCGATCACAGATTCAATGTCCGCGTCTAGCGCTGAGAATATGATGTCAGCCCATTCGTCAAATAGTTCCCAATCAGAGTCATCAACTCCAAGTATTCTGCAGATGACTGGTACAGGATAAGGCCTGCAGAATTCCGATACCATTTCTGCTTTCTTATTTTCCGTAATGTCGTGCAAGAGGTTCCTTGCATGTTCACGCATGAAACCTCTATGCCGGTTTGTATTTCCTGATGTGAATGAAGAATTAACAAGTCTCCTGAGCCGTTTATGGTCCTCTCCTTCGACAGATAGGACATTAGGTCTCATCTGAACAGTTGAAGGAACTTCAGGGATGATTCTTTGGGCTTGCTCGAGCATTTTATTTAGATCTGGGCCTCCGTCTTCCATTTGGTCAAGCATCGAGAAGCTAGATAAAAGGGAAATCCATTCAGGGTTTCTCAGAATAGTTTTAATCTGCTTGTAGCCAACGACTAGTGGCCCTGCTGGGGTCATGACCACCCACCCTTTGTCAGCGATATCTTTCGTTACTGATAGGATCTCTCCGAAATTTGAAGTAGTGATGTCGACATAGGGTATAGACCCAGGCTCACTTATGTTGATCAGGTTTGTTGATGCTGGATAACTAGTTTTTTGACTGGACATATTCATAGCCTCTGGCTAATGGGGTTTCACAGTTAGTTCTTATACGTCGGCCGAGCAGGTAATCACCAATAGCCGAATTCATGTACTTAAGAATCCAGCCAGTTGCTATAGCTGCAATAAGAGTACCAATTCCGAAGGCTCCGCCAAGTAATATTCCGATGCTAAGAATAATAAATTCCCATATAAGACGGACAATTTGTGGATGCCAATCTCTTCCTTCAGCGATTCGATGGCAAATAGATTCATATGCCCCCATGCCAATTCCGGCACTTGCTCCAATTCCAACACCTAAAGCTATTACAAAGAGGCCTGTTATGAAGTAAATCAATTGAGCACCGAAGTTGTGCGGATTGGGGATAATGCTGAATGAGTAGATGAATGTAGTTGATACTGCGAGAGGAATTACTATGGTTCCAACTCCTACCTTCGCCCGTATACACCCTAAAAGGAGGAGCAGAATAGTTAATAATCCAAACGAAGCTGCAGCTATCGAAAGCCCAGTCTGATGGCTAATGCCGGTTAGGAGCACATCTGTTGTGGTAGCTCCGATATCAGCCAAGATGATCATCGTTGCTCCGACTGAAATTAATACCCCTCCCGCGATGTTGAGGAAGATCTGGGCTCCAACGCTCGGGACGCTTATTTTTCTGATAGCAGTGAAGTTGATTCTTCTGCCTAGGCCAAAATTAAGGATGTTCTTGCTTGTTTTCCAAAGAAATCGCTCAACAGCAGATAAGAATTTTATTGTTATGGCCTGTGTTCTTAGCAGGCTTTTCCTTAATGAAAAGGTGTTAATCATTTTCTTAAATAAGACTGCATTTCTTCTGGTTAGCAGTCAGAATAATCTCTGCTAGCTTGCGGCCCGACTTAGTGCTTCTTCAAGAATGTTTCGAGCAATACTTGGACACTCGGCGAGAAGAGTATTGAATTCACTTCTCGTCATGGCCAAAATTGTGGAGTCCTTTGCGACACGGACAGTAGCCCCTCGTGGCTCATTTAGAATAACAGCCCGTTCACCTACAACAGCTCCAGGAGAGGCAGCGGCGATAAGTTCTCCATCGCGTTCGATGAGGAGTTGTCCTCTGACCAGCAGGAGAACTTCGTTGCCGAATGCTCCCTCTCTCATCAGAACACTTCCTTCTTTAACGTCGATCCTTGTACTTAGTCGGCTTAATACTTCAAGTTCGGATGTGCTTGCACTATCAGCAAATGCAAAATCACGGTACTGAAGGTAGTGGGGTTCTTTTTTAAACATCGGTATCTCTTTTCTGCTTCAACGTTCTCAGTGGTCTAGTGCGACCATTCCATTGTGCTCGATTTTTCTCGGAATAGCTTTGGAAATATGCGTGTCTTCTGTCACTTGTGATGGAAGTCACAGAACACCACGGAAACACTTTTGGCATCTCCTTTTGAAGGAGCTAACTTCATAAACACACCACCGGACGGGATACAATCGCCTATTCTTAGAGCATGGATGATGGTCTAATGGATTTTGTTGACGCCGGAGAGTTTGTGTCACAACAGGACTGGTTGGAAGCCGTCAGGAAAGTCCTAGGCGAAAATGATTTTGATGACGTTTTGGTGAGCAACCTGTCCGGCGGTATCCGAATAAATCCTTTATATACAGGTGATGCCTCACCCGTCAGTCACGAAACTTCCACTGGGGGACCACTTCCCATACGAGGCGTAAATCGACGTGCTTCAAATATCTCAGGACGCCTTAATGGGTGGGAGATTCGCCAAAAACATTGGCTTACGGACCCGAAACAAACCAACAAATCAATTTTGTCAGATCTGGAAAGGGGAGTGAACAGTATCGAATTGATCGTCGGCTCGGCAGGCGAAAAAGAATTTGCGGACGCATTGCAAGGAGTTTTGTTAGATGTGGCTGCTATTGCGCCTCTCGGTCGTGGGGATAATGTTGAAATAGCCAGAAGTTTTCTTTCATATGCGGAGAGCGCTCATGTGGAGAGCGAAAACCTCTTAGCAGATTTGAGTTGTGACCCTATAGGGCGGTTGGCTTCTCAAGGAGGAATTAGCGATGGGATCCAAGCGTCCCTCAATCGAGTTGGGAACTTAGCTAGCGACGTTTCGAAGATGTATAAGAATGTGACAACAGTTCGAATCGATGGGACCGTTTACGCAAACGCCGGGGCTGATCCGGTAACTGAATTAGCTGCAATAGTATCGACAGGGATAGCTTATCTCCGAGCTTTGAGTGACGCTGGTCTTGATATCGAAGAAGCCTTTCGTCAAATTCTGATAGTTGTAGGTGTCGGTTCTGATCAATTCCTTGAAATGGCAAAAATCCGTGCCCTACGAGAGGTCTGGGGATATGTTGGAGACTCGTGTGAGGTGAAAGAAACCCCAGTAAAGATTCAGGCCTCCACTTCATCATCTATCATCACCAAAGTCGACCCTTGGGTAAATATACTTCGCACCACTGTTGGATGTTTCGCTGCTGCTGTAGGAGGAGCTGATTTAGTTACAGTCGAACCATTTGACAGCGCTATAGGGATTCCAAACGATTTTGGATTTCGTCTAGCTCGCAACACTCATTTGGTTTTGATGGAGGAAGCAAATCTTCATCGGGTGATTGACCCTGCTGGGGGTTCTTGGTATGTCGAATCTTTAACAGACCAACTCGCAGAGCTAACTTGGGAGAGGCTGCAAGCCATGGAAACCAATGGGGGGGTCATAGACGAGCTTAAAGCTGGGATTCTGCAAGACAAGATATCCTCAACGAAGAGAGAGACCCAAAGGAGAATTGCCGATACGGAACAGGTCATAGTTGGAGTAAATCAGTTCACATTTGATGACGTGAATGCACTTTCCCGAGACCCTTATCCTGATATGCCTGATGTACTTACTTTCGAAGCTGAAGTAAAACCAATTCAGCCTTACCGGCAGGATGAAGGATTCGAAGAATGATGCTGCAGATATGTTGCGCTCGGAGGGATGAGCCATGATTCCAGATTTCTCTTCAATTCCTTTCCGTCCGAATCGGCCTTCGCTGAACAGCCTTTCTGAATGGGAGAAATCCTATGCGGAAGATACAGGCCTAAGTGCAGAAAGTCTCATTTGGGATACGCCTGAAGGTATACCTGTTTCCCCGTTGTATCTGGAAGAAGATAGAAACCCACTGAGTTTTCCGAATTCATACCCTGGGTTTAAGCCATTCCTGCGGGGGCCGTACCCTACGATGTATGTCAATCAGCCTTGGACAATTAGGCAATACGCCGGATTCTCTACCGCTGAAGAGTCGAACGCATTTTACAGACGGAATCTTGAAGCTGGCCAAAAAGGATTATCCATCGCATTTGATCTCGCTACCCATCGAGGATATGACTCAGACAACCCGAGAGTGAGCGGAGATGTAGGGATGGCTGGGGTCGCGATTGATTCCATCATCGATATGCGCCAACTTTTTGCAGGTATCCCCTTAGACAAAATGAGTGTTTCCATGACCATGAACGGTGCAGTGCTTCCCGTTCTCGCCCTTTATGTAATTGCCGCTGAGGAACAAGGAGTCAAGCCCAATCAACTTGCGGGGACAATCCAGAATGACATTCTTAAAGAATTCATGGTACGTAATACCTTCATTTACCCACCAACCCCGTCTATGAAGATCATTTCAGACATCATCTCGTACACATCGCAAGAAATGCCAAAGTTTAACTCTGTATCGATTTCTGGCTATCACATGCAGGAAGCAGGAGCGACGCTCGATTTAGAGCTTGCTTACACCTTGGCTGACGGAATTGAATATATTCGTGCTGGTCTTGGAGCAGGACTCGATATAGACCAATTCGCTCCAAGGTTAAGTTTCTTCTGGTGTATCGGGATGAACTTTTTTATGGAAGTTGCAAAGCTACGAGCTGGAAGACTGTTGTGGTCGAAACTCGTAGAGGCATTTGAACCCCAAAACCCCAAATCGCTCTCGCTTCGGACCCATAGCCAAACCTCTGGATGGAGTCTCGCAGCACAAGATGTTTACACGAACGTTATAAGGACTTGCCTGGAAGCTATGGCCGCAACACAAGGGCATACTCAGTCACTTCATACCAACTCATTTGATGAAGCTCTTGCTTTGCCATCTGACTTTAGTGCAAGAATTGCGAGAAATACTCAGCTGTTTCTCCAACATGAATCTGGAACATGCCGCGTGGTCGACCCGTGGGGTGGATCGTTCTACGTTGAGCGCCTTACACATGACTTAGCTAGACGGGCTTGGGGACATATTCAAGAAATAGAGGAGGCAGGTGGAATGGCAGCAGCAATTGAATTGGGAATTCCTAAGCTGCGCATAGAAGAAGCTGCCGCACGAACACAAGCACGAATTGATGCCGGCATTCAGCCAGTGATCGGTGTTAACAAATTTCGACTAGAACATGACGAACAAGTAGATCTTCTTAAAGTCGATAATGCTGGTGTACGGTCGGCCCAGATAGAGAAACTCGAAAATCTCAAAAGAGAACGTGACGGAAACCAATGCCAGAATGCCTTGGATCAGTTAACTAATGCCGCCGAAAAAGGAGTTGGAAACCTTTTAGAGCTGTCTATTAACGCCGCAAGGCGACATGCAACTGTCGGAGAAATCAGTGAAGCACTAGAAAAAGTGTACGGTCGACATAGGTCGCAAATCCGGATTATTTCTGGAGTCTATAAAAATGAAGTAGGGGAGAACAGCGAAGTGATAGAAAAAGTACGCGATGCAACTGAAGCGTTTGATCAAAAGCATGGGCGAAGGCCCAGGATACTTGTTGCCAAAATAGGTCAGGATGGGCATGACCGAGGACAGAAAGTTATCTCTACAGCATTCGCAGACCTTGGGTTTGATGTTGATGTGGGTCCGCTTTTTCAAACACCTCAAGAAGCTGCGCAGCAGGCAGTAGAAGCAGATGTCCATGTGGTAGGCGTATCATCTCTAGCAGCAGGCCATTTGTCATTAATTCCAGAGCTTAAATCAGCTTTAGAAGAGTTAGGCCGTGAAGATATCTTGATTGTTGTTGGCGGCGTCATCCCTCCTCAAGACCACGAAGAGCTATACGAAGCGGGAGCAGCGGCAATTTATCCCCCAGGAACAGTAATCGCCGATGCGGCTCTGGAACTACTTGACAAGATAGGTTGATGAAGTGGAAGCATCTGAACTTGATTTGATTGTTGCTGGAGTTCTTGCCGGTGATAGGACATGGATTGGTAAGGCAATAACACTCGTCGAGAGCCGAAATAAGGCTGATTTCGATCAGGCCGGAATGCTACTTGAGATGCTTCTACCTCACTCTGGTTCTTCAAGTCGAATTGGTATTACGGGAGCCCCAGGTGTTGGGAAAAGTACATTTATTGATGAATTAGGCTCGCGCCTCACAGAGAAAGGGTACCGTGTAGCAGTCTTAGCTGTTGATCCTTCAAGTTCTATCTCTGGGGGATCTATTCTTGGAGACAAGACACGAATGGATCGATTGTCGTCGAATCAAGCAGCATTTATCCGCCCCTCACCAGCTTCGGGGCTTTTGGGGGGAGTAGCTCAAAAAAGTAGAGAGACTATTGTTGTCCTAGAAGCAGCTGGTTTTGATGTTGTCCTTATCGAAACAGTTGGAGTCGGCCAAAGCGAATCTCAGGTTGCTGATATGGTTGACTTCTTTCTAGTTCTTCTCTTAGCAGGAGCGGGTGATGCTCTTCAAGGTATAAAAAAGGGAGTGCTGGAAATCGCTGATTTACTTGTAGTTAATAAAGCTGATGGGGAGAATGAACTAAGAGCACGACAGGCAGCTAGGGAATATCAATCTGCCACAGAGCTACTGACTCCTACGAACCCCAATTGGATCCCTCCAGTCATGACATGTTCTGGTTTGACTGGTCAAGGGGTGGAAGGGATTTGGGAAAAAATTTCTGAACATCGCGATCTAATGATTGCTGGTGGCGACTGGGACTCACGTCGCTCAGGTCAAAAAGTAAAGTGGATGTGGGCTTTGATCGAAGACCGTCTTATCCACCGGCTACGCGAAGACCCAAAGATAGCTGCCACCATAGGAAATTTGGAACAGTATGTGAACGATGGTTCTATGACTCCCTTTAATGCGGCAGATAGGGTTTTGTCTGCATTTAATGAAATAGAGTAACAAGCCTATTAATACCCAAGCCCGACGCCAGAGGCGCCGGGCTTGGTTGATCCAGTTGGGGGACTGGAGATCTTTTAGAAATCTTCGTCGAAAGTAACATCTCCTTCGACGCCTACTTGATATGAAGTAACAGTTTTTTCGAAGAAGTTAGTTAGTTCTTGAACATCTTGGAGAGCCATGAAGTCAAATGGATTTTTTGATCGGTATATAGGTTCAAGTCCTAGCTGCATTAGCCGCTGATCAGCGACGAATTGCAGATACTCTCTTGTATCTTTGAGGCTCATACCATTAACTCCACCACCTAAAACATCTTCTGCAAACTTCATCTCACATTCGACAGCTTCTTGGAGCATATTTCGGATGTCTTCCATAAGTTCAGGTGTCCATAGTTCCGGTTGTTGCTTTCGGGCTGTGCTCACTACTTCGAAGGCAAAATTCATATGGCAGCTTTCATCTCTGAAAACCCAATTCGTTCCAGCAGCGAGCCCGTTTAGCAGGCCTTTACTTCGTAAGAAATAAACGTATGCAAATGCTGCAAAGAAGAATAGGCCTTCGATACAGGCAGCAAAACAAATAAGGTTTAGAAGAAAAGTACGTTGCTCTTTTTCGGATCGTACTTCTTCAAGGTTTTCCATTGTCCCCATCCACTTGAAGCAAAAGTCGCCTTTCTGCTTAATGGATGGAATATTCTCGATAGCTGCGAATGCCTGCTCTCTCTCCTTTAAATCAGGAATGTAATTATCAAGCAAGGTCAGGTAGAACTGAACATGGAGTGCTTCTTCATAGAGTTGTCTGCTTAAATACATCCGTGCTTCTGGAGCGTTTATATGTCGGTAGAGGTTAAGGACGAGATTGTTGGCGACAATTGAATCTCCAGTTGCGAAAAATGCCACAAGGCGATTGATGAGGTGTTTTTCAGCTGGAAGCATCTTCCTTAGATCTACCAAGTCATCTGAGAAGTCTATTTCATCAACGGTCCATGTATTTTTGATAGCGTCTTTGTACATTTCAAAGAACTGCGGGTATTTCATAGGTCGAAGAGTGAGGTTAAACCCGGGATCAAGAATATTATCCGGCCTTGTGGATACGGGCAGGGGAGACGCTTCTACTGTATTCGTAACTTCTGATTCAGGTATGATCGGGACAGCATTGTCTTCTGTTAGGGCCAAGAGTCTTTCCTTTCTAATCTATTCGCAGGCTTCGCAGTGTTCGGGGTTCTCTAGAGAACAAGCGAGCGCTTCTGCATCTTTGAATCCTTGTGCTTCTCCATCTGGTGGAGTTTGCGGATTTGTACTTACTGTCGTTTGATTGATTCTTGTCGCAGGTCTCGACCGGAGATAGTAGGTAGTTTTTAATCCTTGTTTCCATGCGTACATGTACATCGAACTCAGTTTGCCGATTGTTGGAGATTCCATAAATAGATTCAAAGATTGGCTTTGATCAATGTAAGCTCCTCGATCAGCTGCCATCTCTATCAGGGATTTCATCGGTATTTCCCAAGCTGTTCTGTATATTTCCTTAAGATCATTAGGTATCCGATCTACATCTTGGACTGATCCTTCGTTGACTATCAGGTCTTTGCGCATTTCTTCATCCCATAGTCCTCTGCTTTGAAGTTCCTTGACGAGATATTTATTGATTTGCATGAACTCTCCCGACAGGGTTTCTCGTTTAAACAAGTTAGAAACCTGCGGCTCTATACACTCGTAGCAGCCAGCTATAGAGGCGATTGTTGCTGTTGGAGCAATAGCAATCATTAGAGAGTTGCGTAATCCATGTTTCTCTACTCGATCTCGAAGTGTTTGCCACCTTTCAGGGTCGGTGGGTTCGACACCCCATAAATCAAATTGAAGGTCACCTTTTGCCGCTCTGGTCAAAGCGAAGGTGTCGTGCGGGCCATTTGCTTCTGCTAGTTCAGATGAGGCCCAAAGAGCATTGAAGTAAATTTCTTCACTTATTCTTTTCGATATTTCTCTCGCCTGTTCTGAGTCAAAAGCTACACCCATTTTGAAGAACACATCCTGGAGTCCCATAAGTCCAAGCCCAACAGGACGCCATTGGTTATTTGACGTGCTAGCTTCACCTATCGGGTAAAAATTGATATCTATGACCCGATCGAGAAACGGAACCACCTGACGAACGGTTTCGCCAAGTTTTTCGAAATCAAAACCAATTTCTTCATCTTTGGTTACGAAAGATCCGAGGTTGACAGACCCGAGGTTACATACAGCCGTCTCAGATTGATTTGTTACCTCGATGATTTCGGTGCACAAATTCGAAAGATGGACAACTCTTGCTATTTCCTCTTTGTCATTGGCCTTAGCTTCATTACCGGTTTGGTTGCATTTGAGGTTCGAGGCATCTTTGAAAGTCATCCATCCATTACCGGTTTGGGCAAGGGTCCGCATCATTTTTGTATAGAGGTCACGGGCGGAAACTTGCTGTTCGAATAGTCCAGCTTCTTCTGCTTCGATGTAGGCTTTCTCGAATTCCTCTCCGAACAAATCGGTGAGGTGAGGGACTTTCTTAGGGTCGAAAAGGCTCCATTGCCAGTCATTCTCTACCCTGGTCATAAATAGATCAGGGATCCAATTTGCGATGTTGAGATTATGGGTTCGTCGAGCATGGTCACCCGTGTTATCTCTTAGCTCTAGAAAGTCTTCGATGTCGTCATGCCATGTTTCTAGGTAGATGCATGCAGCTCCTTTTCTTCTTCCTCCTTGGTTTACCGCTGCGACTGAGCTATCAAGTGTTTTCAGCCATGGAACAATTCCATTAGATAGGCCATTTGTTCCTTGTATCAGACTTCCTTGGCTTCGAATTCGATGCCAAGCAACTCCGATACCGCCGGCAAATTTTGAAAGTTGAGCGATGTCTGTGTACCTCTTGTAAATGCCCTCCAACGAGTCCTCAGGTGAATCGAGGAGATAGCAACTCGATAATTGTTGGTGGGTAGTTCCAGAATTGAAGAGGGTAGGGCTAGAAGGAAGGTAAGCCAAGGAAGACATCAGGTCATAGAATCCAACTGCTTCCTCAACGTTTTGTGAAAGCCCGCACGCTACTCGAAGGAAAAAATATTGAGGAGTTTCAATGACTTCCCTTGTTTCGGGGTGGCGAAGTAAGTATCTGTCATAGACGGTTCGTAATCCGAAGAATTCAAAGTTCTGGTCTCTGCTTGAATCAATAGCAGCATTGAGTGTCGATGCGTGCTCCAACACGAAAGCCAGAGCGCTATCCCCAATTACTCCGAGTTCATGACCGCGGGAGACGGATTCTGTAAACCATGGAATATTTTGGTTTCTAACCTCTTTATCTATGTAGGTGGCGAGAAGACGTCCAGCTAAACGGGAATAACGAGGTTCTTCGACAATAAGTCCCGCAGCGGTACGTATTGATAACTCATCCAACTCGCGTGTTGTAGCACCATCTGCGAGGGCGGAGATAGTTCTTGTGGCAACTCGCATTGGGTCGACTCCAGGTAGGCCTTCAGCGCACCGTGCTACCGCATTTACAATTTTATTTACGTCCACTTCCTCTAGGTCGCCGTTGCGTTTCTTCACACGCATGCTGAGGTTGGATTCAATCCCGTCAACGGTGGAAGCGAGGCTTGGGGGGCTGTCCATAAGATCAGGAACCTCGGCTATGGTCCGTTCTGTTTCTACAGATTCTCCATTTTGTATTTCGTCTGTTTTTGCCTTGTTCTCAGTATCTACAGATGGTTCAGAAAGTGCCACTGAATTCTTCTCCTCAATATCCCCCAGCTTCAACCCAGAATTTCTTCGGGTTCTGATTCCTGAGACACCTGCAACAAATTCTCTGGTTGCTTAGTGGCCTCAGTTCTGGCTTCGTTGTTTCTCTTAAGAAACCTGCCAGACTCTAATTACACCCTTGTAACTACACCTGTGTCAATAGTTATTGAAATATTTTTGAAGAAATTTTCTATAGAAGCAGATTCGACTTAGAAACGACGACCCCATCGGAGTCCGCATAGATCCAATATCCGGGATTTATTGTGACTCCTAAGAAACGAACTGGCTCTCCAATGCAGCCTTTGTCTTCTTTAATGCTTCGTCTAGGGGTTGTTCCTAGTGCTCTAACTCCGATAGGGATACCGGCTATTACTTGTGAGTCACGAATGTAACCGTGGACGATGACTGCAGCCCATCCGTTATCGACGGCTAATTGAGCAAGTTGGTCACCGAGAAGGGCGCAAAGCGAAGATCCTCCACCGTCAACGACAAGAACTTTGTTTCCCCCGGGTTTCTCTAAGGACTTGCGAACAAATGAGTTATCTTCAGGTGCTATAACTGTTTCAACTTGTCCATAGAAACTTGGCTTGCCTCCAAAGGGGGAAAGGCCTGGCGAAAGGACTTCGCTCTCAGGGAATTGATCAAGTAGGTCGGCTGTAGCGAAATCTTCCATGTCTTCTTTTTAGCCCAAACTTCCTTTAGGGGTGACATTAATTTCATTTGCCTTTATTGCTGCCCAACATTTTGTTCCGAGGCGTAAATCAAGATGATCTAATGACTCTTGTGTGATGATTGCAGTCGCTTCGAACGGTCCTTCTATTCCCACTCGGACTATTTCACCATCTGAGTGAAGGGTTTTAACTGTAACTTCCCACACATTTCTAGGGGACCCATCAGGAGGATTTGTGTAGAGCGAGATCGCAGAGGATGGGAAGCTAATATTTACTCTTTCGTTCCACTTCTCTGCAAGTCGAAGTGATCCGCCCCCATCAATTTTTGCTTCGAATCCACTTGCGCTAGCTGTGAGAATGTTCAAGTTGAGAAATTTCGCTACCCATGAGTTTGCTGGTTGCGTCGAAACATCAGCTGGCGTTCCTTTCTGGATAATTCTGCCATTGTCTATGACTAGTATCCTCTGGCCGATAACAAATGCTTCGACGGGATCGTGGGATACAAGGATAAGTGTTGTTCGGAGATCTTTTAGAAATTCATCTATCCATGATGAGGCTTCTATGTCGATTGAAGAAGTAGGTTCATCAAGTAAAAGAATTCTGGGGTTAGCTGCAATGGACCTAGCGAGCGCAACCCTAGATAACTGACCTCCTGAAAGAGTGTGGGGGAGGCGGTTTCTTATCTCAGAGAGTTGGAACCGCTCGAGAGTTTCTTCAACAGCTTTTCTGATCTTCTTAGATTCGGTTGTCATCTGGCGAAGTGGGTAGGCGATATTTTTTGCTACGTTGAGATGTGGGAAGACTGCGCCAGTTTGCAATTGGAGAACCGTAGGCCTTTTATGAGGTGGGAGGAAAATATTTTCCACCGGAGAATCCACTGTTTGCTTATCTATGGAAAGAGTTCCTGTAGTCAACGGTAAAAGGCCAGCGAGAATACGAAGAAGTGCGGATTTCCCTGCCCCATTTTGTCCTATTACTACTAAATGCTCGCCCTCCTCCACTTGGAAACTGTATTCGAGTGGGGTAGAGCCTAGGACTGATTGTCCATCTAGTTTCAGCGCGCTCATTTTTGACCTATCCATCTTCCCCTGAGGGTAATAAGAACGCCGAGTGAGATGATTATCATAATCATTCCAATGACCACTGCTCGATTGGGGTCACTCTCTAGAGCAACGAAAAGTTCCAAAGGGAGAGTTCTGGTCCGGCCAGGGTTGTCCCCAGCAAATGTTATCGTTGCCCCGAATTCTCCCAAAGCGCGGGCCCATGAAAGCGTCAATCCAGCAATGAGACCTGTTCTGATCAGTGGGACAGTTACAGAAAAGAAAGTACGAGTGGGGCTTGAACCTAGACTCATAGCGCTTTCCTCAAAGTCGCGATTAAGGTCGTTTATTGATGTCTCGATTGCAAGAACAAAAAATGGTAGTGAAACGAAAGTTGCCGCAATGATCGCTCCAGTCGTTGTGAAGGGAAGTGTTATACCGAACCATTCATCTAGTTTTTGACCAACAAAGCCACGTCGTCCCAATGCAAAGAGAAGGGCGGTTCCTCCAGCCACTGGAGGAAGCACCATCGGCAAGAGCACTATCGCCCTCAAGAGTCTCATCCAAGGGCTCTGTGACCGAGCAAGGATCCATCCGAGTGGCAGTCCAAGTATCAAGCAGATAAATGCCGATACAGATGCAACTAAGAGCGATAGGGAGATAGCGCTTCGAACTGAGGATTCGCCAAGTATTGAAAGAAAAGAGCCCCATGGAGTTCGTTGTGCCAACCCAATAAATGGTACCAAAATAAGCAGCATCGCAAATGTGCCGAATATAGCAATAGGTGGTGGTATCAGGGTCGGCTTTCTAGTTCTCATATGGCCTTTCAAACCCGTAACGCCCAAGGATTGCCTGCCCAGCTTCCGAAAGTACAAAATCTATAAATCCGACTGCTGTTAAGTCAGCACCGTTTATGACAGCAATTGGATACATAGTTGTAAGAGATTCCAGTTCAGGTATCTCGATAACTTCCAATTCGGCTGTTACGTCGGTTTTGTAGATTAGGCCAGCATCCACCTCTCCCAGCTCGACCTTTGTTCTCACAGACCGAACGTTCGGTTCGACTGAAGCCGGATTAAGTTCGATGCCTTCCTGTTCGGCAAAGGCATAGGAAAGAGACCCGCACGGGACCGCTGGGGCGCACACAGCTATTTTCTTTCCTGCAGTGTCAGCAAATGAGAGTATGGATGCAGGATTTCCCAATGGAGTAACTAGCACCAGCTGATTACTTGCGAAAATTTGAATTCGATATTCAGGCGCTACTTGCTCGGAGACAACTATTCGATCCATTGTTTGCTCATTTGCCAGAGCTATGACATCTGCATTAGCTCCTTCGATAATCTGTGTTGCTAAAGTTGCGCTCCCCGCTGAGTAAAGTGAAGTTTTGAGTCCGGTTTGTGCTTCAAAGGCTTCTGTGATCTCTAAAAAAGCATCAGAGAGAGAAGCGGCTGCCATTATTTTTACGTCTGTTTTGTCTTGGCCGCATCCCGTTATGGCACTCAAGAGAAGAGAAAGAATTGCCATTCCTACGGCTACGGAGCGCAGAAGCGGTCCTCTGGCATTCTTTAGGTTCATGTGACGATGCCAAACTATGGAAGCTCTATTACAACGTTTGTTGATTTAACGACTGCAGCGGCAAGAACTCCCTGTTCGAGTTTCATCTCCCTAGCTGCCTCGGAAGAGATGAGTGATACAAAGCGATGGCCGCCGGCTTGTATTTCCACTTGGGCCATGACGTTGTCTTGAACGACTCTTGTCACCAGGCCAACGAAACGATTTCGAGCTGAGATACGCTCCCCATGTTCTGTCTCAAGATCAGCGCTTTGCTGGAGGAATTCAGCAAGATCTTTCCCATCGATAATTCTGTGTCCTCCATCAGATCGTGTAGCGGCGATCCGACCTTCATCTATCCAAGTCCGAACGGTATCTACACTTACTGCAAGCAAAGACGCTACTTGGCCAATACGGTATGTTGCCATATAAATCCTATTCCTATGATATTTACAGAATTATATAGAAAAATATGTGAAATTTATATATTTATATTCCTAATATCTGTCTACTGTGTTTTTTCTCTGACCATCACTGAGGTTTAGGCGAAGAGTCTCTACTCTGTGGGCATGAGCACACACTTACTAGCTTTTCTTCAAAACGCTGAAAACGAATCCGATAGCCTTATAGATGCTTGTGGAAACAACCCAGGCCAAATTTGCGAATGGGTCTTCAACGCATCGAATAATAAGAATCTCGCATCAATAGTTGACTGGGCAGTTGATCGACCTTTGAAAATCATAATCGTTTTCATAGCTGCATTCATCGTCTCACGGATCATGAAGAGAGCTGTGAAACATTTTGGCGAGAAGCTTACTGACGATAAAAAAAATAGGGCATTGGAGCAACTTAAAAAGGTAAAGGCTGGAAAGTTGCTTGTCGATGAGCAACAAGAGGAGCGAAATAAAGCAAGGACAGAAACTCTCACCTCAGTTCTCTCTAGTGGCGCAAATCTTGTAATTTGGACCGTCGCTGTATTAATGATCCTCGGGGAGTTAGGAATAAATCTTGGACCATTGATCGCTGGGGCCGGCATTGTCGGTGTGGCAGTTGGCTTTGGAGCGCAATCGGTCGTGAAGGACTTCCTTTCGGGGATGTTTATGCTTGTTGAAGACCAATACGGAGTTGGAGATTCAATTGACGTAGGTCTTGTCTCAGGAACGGTTGAGCGCGTCACGCTTCGAACGACGATCCTTCGTGACGGGGATGGAAGCATCTGGTACATACCAAATGGAGAGATCGCTCGTGTTGGAAACCGGTCCCAGGTATGGGGAAGGGCCTTGTTGGACATTGACGTTGCGTATGATACGGATTTGAGGAAAGCCCAGCAGGTTCTCAAAGATGTAGCTATAGGACTTTGGGAAGATGAGGACTTTACAGCTGGAGACATTATTGAAGAACCCACGGTTCTGGGTGTTCAGAATCTTGGTGCTGATGGGATCACATTACGGCTTATTGCAAAAACCGATGCGTCTGAGCAATGGGCAGTTGCTAGAGAACTTCGACTCCGGATTAAAGAGGCATTCGACGAGGCTGGTATTGAAATGCCATTCCCACAGAGGACAGTCTGGATTAATTCCGAAGATAGCGAAAAGTCTTAGAGCTACTCGAGCTTTTCAAGAGAAGCTTGAGCTGCGAGTAAGTCAGCTTTTGCCTTCTCTAGCAGCGATCTAGTCTCTTCGATCAGCTCTGCTTTTGCATTCTTTAAATATCCAGGATTCGCTAAGCGAGATTCAAACCCCTCAATTTGTTTCGTTTTCTCATCGATGAGTTTGGTTAGCCGGTCTCGCTGTGCCTGTAGATCAACGGAATCAAGCAAGCCTGCAACAAGGATTTCCGAACCCTCGAATGTCAAAGGGCTAGTGATCTCATCGGAATAGTCAGAGATTGTTTTAATCTCTCCAACTCCAGCTAGGACTTCAACAAGCCCGCCAGTATTTGAAAGAAGTTCCTGTGTTCGTTCTGGAACATAGAGCATTATTTGCTGCCTCGGCCTTACATTCTGCTCGGCACGAACGGAACGAATAAGATTTACAAGAACAGCAGACCGGTCAAATAGCTCTAGAGTCTCAGAAGAGTTTAGAATTTCGTCCACGACGGGCCAGTCTGCCGCAGCCAAAAGTTCAGATTCCTTCAATTCGATACCACTTATCTTTCCGCAGCGAGCTTGTGTTACATGTGGCCAGAGAGCCTCAGTGATGAAAGGACATACTGGGTGCATAACTCTAAGAACCGCATCCAGTACGCAGGTCAGAACAGCTTGTTGTTCAGGATCCTTGTCGATTGATGGCTTGATTATCTCAAGATACCGGTCGCACACATCATGCCAAATAAAGTCATAAAGTGTGTCAGCGTAGACATTAAATTGGTAGTTCTCCATAGCCTGCTCAAGCTTTGAAATCGTCTGTGCCAGACGAGCAGCAATCCATTGATCGGCAAATGGTCTCGTGTCGAGATCTATAGGTTTTTCAATAAGTAGTGTGTGATCTGTTCTCTTTAGAGCAAACCTTGTAGCATTCCACAACTTGTTTGCAAAATTCCTGCCGAGATCGAATTTTCCAGATGAATTTCTTGCTAGTGGCATTTGTTCGCTTGCAGAGACGATGCCTGCAGCTACACCGTAAGCGCTAACCATCTTTTTCGAAGGGTCAGTTGGGGAAACTTGTTCCGGAGCGGCAACGATCGCCCCAGAAGGGCCTGTAACAAATTCAGGGGTGAAAGCTTCTCCGCTGTGTGGACAGATCATCTCCACAGGCATTCGAACATCTTGAGTGTCCGTTGTCATCTGAACCAAGGTAAATCTCATTGCATCGGCACCATGGGTGAAGATAATGTCTCGCGGGTCTACACCGTTTCCTAGGCTTTTTGACATTTTCTGTCCATGGCCATCTTGAACCATTGCATGGATGAAAACATCAAGAAATGGGAGTTGCCCATCAAGAAAATAACGATTGAACATCACCATTCTACTTACCCACAGAGTTATGATTTCTCTCGCAGTTGACAGTACAGAGGTTGGATTGTATTTCTCTAAAAGTCCGACAGCCTCAGGAAAGTCCTCAGGCCATGGCCAGCCCATCGTTGACATAGGCCACAATGCTGATGAGAACCAAGTATCTAGAACGTCTGGATCTCGTATGAATCCGTCCTTTTCGAGCATATCTATCAGGTCAGTTTCAGAAATAGCGGTATCTACGGATGCTCTTTGAAGAGTGGTCTCTGGCGGGACACATACAGCTTCTTCAATCTCTGATTCATTGATTCTCCGAACCATGTGTGCCGCTCCTAAAGAAACCCAGTTACTTTCAACTGGAGTAGCTTGGTCAAGATCTATTTCGTTTAAAGGAATTGGGCTATTGGCGGTAGCGCTAATCCGGCTCCAGACGGGAATCTGATGACCCCACCAAAGTTGACGAGAGATACACCAGTCACGTATTCCGTCATGCCATGAGTAGTACGTTCTTGCATATCTATTGGGATAGAAAGTAAGTTCTCCATCGCCTGATGAGGAGCTACGTTCGGAGACACCGTCCGGTAAGTCAGGTACTTGATCAGGTCGTTGAGCTCGTAATGCAGACCCTCTCAATCTGTCATCTGTAACAGCGACATACCATTGATCGCTCAACCATGGCTCTATCGGAGCATGGCTTCGATAAGAATGGCCTACCGAGTGGGTGTACTCTCTGACTTCGGCTAAAAGATCATGTTGATCAAACCAATCAACTATTTTCACCCTGGCTTCATCTCTCGATAGCCCAACAAACTGCTTTGCTGTAGGAGAGACATCATCCCAACCGTATTCTTCAGAGATACTGCCATCGGGTCCAAGAACATTAATTACATTCAGGCCATGTCGAAGCCCTATATCCCAGTCATTAGGATCATGGGCAGGAGTGACCTTTAAGAACCCTGAGGCGAACTTAGCTTTGGGATCGTCGCTTTCTTCATCCTCCATAATTACATAGTCGTCGGCAATTATGGGTATAGCTCGATCAGCAATTGGGAGTATGACTGTTTTCCCAACTAATGCATCAGCTCTAGGGTCCTTCGGGTTGATTGCGACTGCGGTATCTCCCAACATCGTCTCAGGTCGGGTTGTGGCGACAACAACATGACCTGACCCATCTTCGAGTGGGTATCTCAAGTACCACATATGTCCTTCAATTTCTTCCATTTCAACTTCGTCATCAGCTAACGCTGTTCTAGTAACTGGATCCCAGTTAACCAATCGTTTACCTCTATAGATCAAACCATCTTGAAAGAGAATGAAGAATGCATGTCTCACTGCGGTGGCGCACATCTCATCCATCGTGAATCGTGTTCTGTCAAAATCGCATGAAGCCCCCATGGAAATTAATTGGTTGATGATTATTTGCTCATACTCGTCTTTCCATTCCTGCGTGACTTTCACGAATTCTTCTCTACCGATCTCAAGGCGACTAGTTCCTTGGGTCAGCAGACGCTTCTCAACGACAGTCTGAGTCGCAATTCCAGCATGGTCCGTTCCCGGCATCCATAGCGTCGACTTACCTCTCATACGATGAAATCGGGCCAGCACATCTTGAAGCGTATTATTGAGTGCATGACCTAAGTGAAGAGCTGCAGTAACATTTGGCGGTGGTATCACTATCGAGTAGGTAGGATCCTCGGACTCACTTGCATCAGCGTGAAAGACATTCTGCTGTTCCCAAGTAGCTGAAACAACCGGCTCAGTCTCAGATGGGTTGTATGTCGGTGGAAGCTCGGGGAGCCCTTTTACTTGTGTCATCAAAATAAGGCTAATGGCGTTTGAGGAGCGAGTGATGTTAGAAACAAAGAAAGGTGACTTTTGTTACATTTCTTTAAGTTTGAAATAAAGGTTCCAAAGGCTAATTTAATATCAGAGAAGAAAATCCTTATACAGAATGCGGCAGGAATGACAGAAGTATCACAAGAGACAAATGAAGAACAAGCAGCAAATTTTTCCCTTGAACTAAACGAAGATCAGCTAGGCATACAAAATTGGGTTCATGGTTTTGCTGAAGAAGTTATACGACCAGCAGCCGAAGAATGGGATGAACGAGAAGAGTTTCCATATCCGATAGTTGAGCAAGCTGCTCAAATAGGCCTTTATGGGTGGGAATTCATGGCAGAAGCAATGTGGAACGACCCGACTGGTCTCACCATGTGTGTGGCCCTTGAAGAGCTTTTCTGGGGTGACGCAGGCATTGGAATGGCAATCATGGGATCAGGCCTCGCTGCTGCAGGGATCGCATCCTCAGGCACACCTGAACAGGTAATGGAATGGGTGCCTCAGTGCTATGGGGATGCAAACAATCTCCAACTCGGAGCCTTCTGCGCGTCTGAACCTGACGCAGGATCTGATGTAGGAGGGTACCGTCTATCAGCAAAATATGACGAGGCAAAGGACGAATGGACTCTCAACGGCACAAAAGCCTGGATTACTAATGGAGGCATCGCAGATATTCATGTAGTGATAGGCGTTGTAGATCCAGACCTTGGATCAAAAGGGCATGCAAGTTTCGTTGTTCCTCCAAACACACCAGGACTAAGCCAAGGCCAGAAATACAAAAAACACGGTATTCGAGCTAGCCATACAGCAGAGGTAGTTCTCGATAACGTAAAGGTTCCTGGCCGCTGCTTACTAGGCGGCAAAGAAAAACTAGATGAGCGGCTCGCTCGAGTTCGTGACGGCAAAAAGGGGAATGCACAGGCTGCCATGCAAACCTTCGAAGCTACTCGTCCTGCAGTTGCAGCACAAGCGCTTGGAGTTGCCAGAGCTGCCTATGAGTATTCCCTAGAATACGCAAAAGAAAGACATGCTTTTGGCCGACCTATCATCCAAAATCAAGCTATAGCATTTATGTTGGCCGATATGGCTACAGAAATAGATGCAACTCGGATGCTTATTTGGCGTGCAGCTTGGCTTGGTAAGCAGCGGAAATTTAAAAATGCTGAAGGGTCGATGGCAAAACTAAAGGCGGGTCGCGTAGCTACATGGGTAACTGAACGGGCTATACAGATTCTCGGAGGATATGGCTACACCCGAGAATACCCAGTTGAGCGCTGGCACCGTGACGCAAAAATTCATGACATTTTCGAAGGAACAGAGCAAATACAACAACTAGTCATTAGCCGAGCCATCTCTGGAATGCGTATTGAGTAGACCATTACCTGCCGTCTCCCTTGCTGCTGTTCCGGGTAGGAGGCGGGCAACATTAGACCTTGCTACCGAGATTGAGAAACAAGGATTTTCCGGTATCTACTGTCCCAGTTTCGGTGATGCTGTGGGGTTATGCCATGGGATAGCTACAGAAACAGAAAATATTCCTTTCGGAACATCAATTGTGAACATTTATACTCGCCATGTCGAGGATTTTGCAGCTTCTGCCGCCTTCATCTATGAAATTTCAGGAAAGCGTTTCCGATTCGGAGTTGGGGTAAGCCATGCTCCAATGAATAAGAAGCTCGGCGTTTCTACCGGAAAGCCGTTAAGCGATATGCGCGCCTTTGTAGAAGGGTACAAGGCGGCCTCACGTACAGGAGACCTCCCTCCGCTAGTTCTAGCGGCCATGAGAGATCGAATGATGGCCTTAGGAGCTGAGGTAGCTGATGGAGTCGTTCTAGCAAATGGTGCTCGCAGCGCTCTACCAGTGGCAATCGATCAGATGCGATCTGCGCATGCCATTCCAGAAGATTTTTTCATAGGAGGGATGATCCCAACCTGTATTTCCAACGACCGAGATGCAGCTATGGAAGTTAACCGAAGAACTTTAACAATGTATGTCCAACTACCGAATTATAGAAACTACTGGAAAGCAGCAGGTTACACAAAAGAGATGACGGCGATTGAGGAAGTCATTGCGGAAGGTGATAGGGCACAATTGCCAGCCTTAATGACTGAACAATGGTTGGCTGATGTATCGCTTTTCGGTTCCCATACCGAAGTGCTCGATGGCTTGGAAGCTTGGTATGAGGCTGGGCTGACAACCCCAATACTGGTCCCCTCATCAACCGCCGGAGGCCAATTTCAAGCATTTAATGAACTCTTTGAGCTATTCGGTTAAAGGATCGTTCTAAAACAATGGGTTGCCGGACCACCACTGTTCAAACCGTGGTCTGATAGCAGACGAAACGAGTTCTACGATTGTTCCGTTTTGTGGGGCAAGGTAAGTCATTCCTCCGTAACCTTTTTCAGGGGATATCGCTGAAGCCAGTAAGGTCCACCCAAGTTCGAGTAATCGGTTAGTTTCCTCTTTAACACTGTCCACCCACACTCCTACATGGTGCACTCCTGAATCAGTTCTCCCGTCCCAGATACTATTCTCTGGGCCTTCTAAGAGTTCTAAGTGTTGAGGGCCTTCACATGAGTAAACGAATTTAAGCGGAAGCTCTTGTTGACCTTCTTCAGGAGTCCAAAGGCTTTGACCTGGATTCTCAACTGCTTCGGCCCATGTAACTCCCAAAGATTCCCCCATCTCATCCATAGCTAGTTGGAGATTTGGAACTCGTATTCCTATATGAAAGATTTCTTGGAAATTAAACATTGCTTCTCTATGCGCTCTCTATGTAAGGAGCGAGGAGCTTCTGAACTCGCAGATGTTCTGGGATTCGGTCTTCTCCTATTTTTTCATCTATTTGCTCGTGCAAATGCCAGATTCTTCGCTCCTGATAGTTGATGGGGATTCCGGTTAATGCTGGAGATTCTAGTGATTCTTGCATCGGAGCCATGTTGTACTTGTCCTCATCCATTATCTGGTCGAATTGTTCAGATCGGATCTTCCAGTGAACCGGTAACTCGTCTCCTTCCCAGTCCTTAGGCGCGTAATACCACCATTCCAATAAAGTATTTCTTTTATCGATTGGCCAGAAAAGAAGAACAGGGAAACCGAAAGACCCTAAAGGAATAATGTAGTTGGGGAAATAGCTGACTGCCGTGCTTGTGCAATCCAGCATGTTTAAGAAATCTGTATTTTCAGTTTGGATAGTAGCGAAGTCGCCATTGTCAAGCGGCTTCCAATCATCCCAAGAATCCATCCCTTGCCGTTTGACATGCTGTTCTGAATAGCCAGTCGTCATTCTGCTGTGTCCACCATCAAATAAGCCCATGACAGCACGACGGTTATCCAAAACAGCCCAGCCATCTTTATTTGAATGAATATGTTTAAAATGGTAAACCTCGAGAAAAGCCTCTGCGGTCACTTTCCAGTTGCAGGGCACAACAATGCTTTGACGATATACCTCGCGAAGATTTTCGCAATGCAGAGGTTCAAGCATCTGGGCTGCATCACCAAGGTAATCAAGAAGAGGGGCAGCTTCGGGGTTTTTGTTAACAAATATAAATCCTCCGAAAGTATCGCAGCTTACCCTTGGCAGATTCCGAGTTGACCGATCTAAGTCAACGAAATCACGTTCGTCGGGTAACGCTATGAGTGCTCCATCTGTTATGTCATATGTCCATGAATGGTATTGGCAGCGGAGACGTCGGTCAGATCCTTTTTCCTCTCTAACTACAGGAGCTCCACGATGTTGGCAGGTGTTATAAAAACAACGGATAACACCATCAGCACCGCGGATAATAATCATTGGTTCTTTAAGTTTTTTAAAAGTAAAGTAATCTCCTGAGTTCGGAATTTCTTCAACGCGGCCAGCGATCACCCAAGAATCGTTAAAGACATATTCCATCTCTAATTCATAAAACTCATCAGACGTATAGCGCTCTTTTGGAATGTCATGAAATTTCGGGAATCCTTCAGGAGGGGCAGTACGCGAAACTTCGTAATGGATCTTTTCTTTTATCTCATTGATCGTCTTAGAGTCCATTTCTCAGTTCCTACGCTGTGGATCCACCATCGACGACCAACAAATGGCCAGTAATAAATTCAGCTAGGTCAGAAGCAAGGAATAGTGTAGCTCTTGCTATGTAGTCCGGATCTCCTGAAATTTTAAGAGGGTTAGCTGCTATCGCAGCGTAAACATCTATTCCGCCTTCTTTAAGGGCTGCACCCTGTTCAGCTAATCCCTCGGTATCTATAATCCCAGGAGCTATAGCATTAACTCTGATTTTTTTCGGACCTAGTTCATTTGCGAAGGCCTTAGTTAACCCAATGACTGCTGCTTTTGATGTGCTGTACGCAGTGATACTTGCCCCACCCCGAAGTGCTGCAATCGAAGAGATATTAACGATTGAGCCTCCACTGCTCATGTAATTTACGGCTTCTCGGGAAGCGCTGTATTGAGCACGGACGTTGAGATCAAGCATTTTTGTCACAAAGTCATCACTTACCTCTGCGATCGGACCTGTAGGTGGATAAATTCCTGCGTTATTCACCAAAATGTCCAAATGAGATTCATTGGCTGCATGGCGGACTGCTGCCCCTAGTTGTTCGGCATCAGTAATATCACAAAGGGCAAATGAAGCTGAAAGCTCATTTGCTATCTCTTGTATATCAGGATCCATATCGGCAATAGTCACCTCAGCTCCTGCTTCTATAAGGCGCTTGGATATGGCGGCTCCTATACCTTTGCCACCGCCCGTAACTAATGCGCGCTTACCCGTAAGGTCGATCATTTCAGCTATTGCTGGGAATGTTGCCATCTGATTATCCTAATTGTCTCTTTTCGTAACTTCAATTTTAGCTTCAGCACCAACGAATTAGGAGGTTCTGTCACCTGTGCTGTGTTCGACGCTATCGTTTTATCGGGGAGAGAAAGGAAAGAGTGGGGAAACAATCACAAAGTTCTGTTAGAACTGGACCTACGAAGTATTTTTTCCTTTTCTTTGGCATGATCTTTACTGCTGTGGGGTTAATAGGAATCGCCGTACCCGGTCTTCCAACTACAGTTTTTATGATTCTTGCGGCCTCCTGTTTCGCGAGGTCAAGTCCCCGTTTCGAGCGTTGGATTCTCAATCTTCCTGTTATCGGGGTCATGGTGCACGATTTCCGGTCTGGTTTAGGCATGCCGAGGAGAGCGAAAGCCATAGCCATAACGATGATGACGTTAGCGGTAGCGTTAAGTATTGCGTTTGCTATAAACCGTCTGAGCATACAGTTCCTCGTGGGGGCAGTAGGGGTGGTAGGTGTCTGGTATGTGGGGATTCGTGTTCCGACACGTGAAAAAGTTTTGTTAAGCAGAGACCCTCAAGACCAATGATCCGGTGGCAATAAAAACTACAATTTCACCCCTGCTTGGTTGAATAACTCGGCAAGGACATCAACCGAACGCTTATAATTCTCCAGATCTCTTTGCCTTGGTTCGGGAACGAAATGCGTCACGCCGGCCTCAATGTAACCTTCAATTTCAGACATGATCTTATCTGGGTCATCCTCTAGCGGGTCCCAATTGGTTCTCATAGAGATAACGAATTCGTTACTATGCCCGAATTCTTTCAACCTATTAACTGTGTCGGACGTATCTGCTATAGAGAGAAAGCCTCCATGCCACCCTTTGCCTACCCTGCATGCTCTTCTCAGGGCAACATCTGCATGTCCGCCTATCCAAATTGGTATCTCTCCATCAGGTTGAGGCTTTGCTCGAATGTTCACAAAATCTGCACCATGCACAGGGTAAGAAGCGGTTATGTGGTCGTCCGTCCAGAGGCGCTGAAGCATCTCGATTGCTTCATCAGTCCTTGGTCCTCTTTCGTCAAAAGGGA
>PVBE012621585.1_pt1 | contig 29686 bp, 25 predicted proteins | sample 1631181 | NCBI WGS metagenome assembly PVBE01 (sample SAMN08397723, study PRJNA350692) | Marine metagenome, whole genome shotgun sequencing project. | isolation source: water | place: Pacific Ocean | collected 2012-04
CCTGACGAGGATGACATCACGTACGCTCCCGTTCGCCGACAGATTGAGGACGGGGGCCTCCCACCTGAAGCCCTCAACGTGTTTGTTCCACCGCACCACCCCGTCGTCGGTCCCGACCGCGACGAGGCCGCACTGCGGGCCTATGTGACGACCGCAATGGGCCGCATGCAGGAGCTTGGCACCGAGTTGGTGGTGTTTGGAAGTGGTGGAGCCCGCTCCACACCGCCGGGGTTTGACCCGGGCCAAGTTCCCGGGCAAATCATGGATTTTCTGCGAATGACCGGGGACATCGCAGCCGCTCACCGCATGGATCTCGTGATCGAACCCTTGTGGCGGGAGAAGTGCGACACCATCAATACCGTTGTGGAAGGCTACGAAGCTGCTTGCGACAGCGGCCACCCGCACGTGTGGACCCTCGCTGACTGGTTTCACGTTTTTTACAACGAGGAACCACTGGCAACCATGGCCCTGGCCGCGCCACGGCTGCGACACATCCACGTGCCCGTGCCTCCGCTCGCTGACAAGCCTGAGCAACCAACGGATCCCGGGTTTGACGAGTTCCTTGAAGCCATCGTAGCCACAGGCTATGACCGACGGATCAGCGTCGAAGACAACGGGAAACGGTTCAGTGATTTCGATTCTGAAGCTGGGCCAGCACTTGCCTACCTGAAAGATCGGCTCGACGGCGGCTCGTAGACGTGTCATCCGGGGCCCTGGAACCTTTTGATCGGTTCCTTAGGGACATTGACCAAGGCCATACGCCGTCGCTTGCATTTCAACCAGGGCAAGATTTTGCGACGTGGCGTGCTGCACTCGTCCACCAAGTCGAAACGCTGCTCGGAGCTCTGCCACCCGTAACCACGACTCCTCCGACCGTCATTGGTACCACGGATTGCGGGTCCTACCTCCAACACAAGCTCCTCTACGAGACGTCCCCTAACGTCATGGTGCCGGCGTGGCTGCTCGTGCCGACATCCGCGACACCGGAGGACCCTGCACCCGGGGTGCTGGCCTTCCATGGCCATGGCGATGGGAAGGACCAGCTGGTGTCTCGCAGCAACGAGCCGAACATTTATCGGAGCTTTGCCCGGCGCTACGCCGAACGAGGGTTCGTCGTGCTGGTGCCCGACGCGATCGGCTTCGGCGAGCGCGCCACCGATTTCCATCGGTACGGCCAGCGTGATGCCTGCAATGTGAACTTCCTACGCGCCGCGTTGTTCGGAATGAATCTGCTTGCGCTCAACATTCAAGATGATCGCCGTGGCCTTGAGATCCTCGCAGACCGGCCCGAGGTCGATGGAAACCGGATCGGCTGTGCAGGGCTTTCCTTTGGAGGAACTCGCACCATGTATCTCGCGGCCCTCGACGAACGCATTCGTGCAGCAGTTGTCAGCGGCTACCTAACGACGTTCACAGCCTATGCTCTCAACACTGGGAATTTTTGCGGCTCACAGTTTCTGCCCGGCATCTATCGCTATGCCGATGTTGCTGACCTTCACGGGCTTATTGCGCCCCGTCCGCTCCTGATCGAAGCTGGTCGCGCAGATCGCGGCTTTCCGATTGAAGCCTCACGGCTCGCGTATACGCACCTAGCAGATATTTATGCCGCAGCCGGCTCACCAGACAGGTTAGAGCGCGACGAGTTCGATGGTGGCCACGAATTCCACGCAGAGGCTTCAATCACCTTTATGGAGCGGAGCCTGTTGCCGATCTAGCCGTGTGCCGACGTTAGCCGAATTTCAGGAACTGCCCCTGCACCCAATTGCCATCGATAAGCTGCCACCAGATCACGCCATCGACGTTAGCCGTTTCACCCGACAGTTCGATGGCCGTGTTGGTCGCGGCAACATAGGCGACATCGCCAGTTTGGCTCGCGGTTTTACGGACATTGAGGCCACTTTCCGGAACTATGGTGGCCGCGATGGGACTAGCCACGGTCACTGGCGGGGCCGTCCCTGTAGCAGTTGTGGCCACGGTTGGGGTGGGTGTGGCTTCACCATCAGTAGCAGCCGGTGTCTCAGTGGGAGTCGCCGTCTCCGTTGCAGCCGGTGTTGGCGCTGCCCTTACCCCCAATTCAAGGTACTGGCCCTGCGTCCAGTTCCCATCCTCAACCTCCCACCACTTGACGCCATCAATCTCTTTGCTCACACCTGTGAGCGCAAGCTCGGTGCCACCACCAGCCACATACTCGATCACGCTCGTCTCTGTGTTGGGCTCATCGCGAATATTGAGCCCTTCGGCTGGGATGACCACGCCGGTGGTAGGCCTGGGCTTGGACTCCCGACGTTCGATAATCTGGGCAGGATCGGTCGGAACTTCAAGAACCTGCCCCACAAAGATGAAGTTTTCATCCGGAAGGTCATTGAACTCCACAAGGTCCGCGACTGAGACGCCAAATTGCACAGCAATGGTGAATAGCGTGTCGGTCGCTTTTACCGCATATTCAACCGGGCCCTCGGGCTTTGGCGTGGATGTAGGGATAGGCGCAGCAGTCGGTGTGGCTTCGGTCTTAGGAGCCGAAGTGACGGCGGGCGTTGGCTCTGGAACCGGGGTTTGTGTAGGTGGCACCTTGAACGTCACTACCGGCTTTATCGCGGGAGCCGACGAGTTCGTCGTCGTATTTGTGGCTGGGGCTGGCTGGCGATCAGCACCGGTTGAGGAAGCAACCGAGTTCGCCTCGTCTCCGGAACCAGAAATAGCCACAACCACAGCTACCACCAGCACTATCACCAGTACTGGCACAACCAGTAAAGTCAGGAACAGTCGATATTGCCGTAGGCTTCTCACCGTCGGCCACCATTGAACCACCGGCTACTGCTTCTACGCTCCGCGTTCTTCCGTATGGTTCCACTCCAAGGCAGAGGCTGTCGTGTGCTGAAGACAGAAAGACGTCGTACGCATTCTACATGCGCTCTGCCACGTCTCAATTGAAGGTCGTCCACAGCCAGTACAACGTCAGCCACTTCTAAACGTGACGGGGAGCGTCTCGGCAACGTTTCCGGCCCGATCAGTCGCACTAACGAGCAAAACATGCTCGCCGGGCTCAGGCGCCCATGCTGCTTCGAAGGGCGCTCGCCGGTCGACGCCAATGGTCTCGCCATCCACCACGAAGCTCACAGCCGCTACACCATTCGCGTCCGTAACATCCGCACCGAGCATTACTTTGCCTGACGCCAATTTCGCTGCCAGGCCTAAGCCTCGAACCTCTATTTGCGGTGGGCTGTTATCGACGACAAATCGTCGGTACACGATCTCACCGCCCGTGGTCGATCGGACGGTCAACCGAAGCGTGTACGGGCCATCCTCAAGTTGAATCGTGTCGATCGCGCCTAACGATCCTTCCTCGCTCGGCTTCGTCGTGAGTACGCCGATCCGCGTCCAAGTGGTTGGGACCAACCCCAGCCCGTAATGCAGCTCTGATGACACAAATTGGGGTGCGTTCGCAGCACCGCGCACTTCAAGAATGCTGCGAACTGGTTCGTTTTCCGTTGGCTGTTCAATCAGTGCTCCGGTGCTCCCTGCTATTGCCTTGGTCGTCGCAACGAACGCGTCAGGGGGAAGCCGCAGAGGAGCCTCCGGCTCAAGGTTCCGTTGCCAGGTTTCTGCTTCCGTCGGAAGGACAACATAAACTCGCTCTTCCACTTGTTCTAAAGGAGCCTCCGGGGTAGCCAGGAGCCCCGTCGGAATATGCACCCGGAAAGGTTGATGTACGGGGTCTCTTTGCGTTGGCTCAGCCCCGGCAACAAACTCTTCTTCGATCGTCTCCGGGGTGAACGGCGTCGGAAGTAATCCTGAAATGCGATCAACTTCCTGAATCACAATTGTTGGTGGGCGAGTCCATGTTCGGACCTGTAGGCCCAAATGTGCCGCTTCCATGAACTGTTTCCAGATCGGCGAAGCGCCGCGCAACCCTGTCACGTCCTGCATCGGTGTGCCATCAGAGTTTCCGACCCAGACCCCTGTTGCCAGCTGGGGGGTGAAACCAACCGTAAGTGCGTCCCTCGTGTTTTCTGTCGTTCCTGTCTTTACAGCCGAAGGTCGGCCCTTAAGCTCCAGCATGTCCCGCGCCTGGCCGAAGCCGGGTATCCGAGCTTCGTTGTCAGAAAGGATGGAGGTGATCAAATAAGCAATTTCTGGGCTCAACGCGTCTTGGCCAGAGGCAACAGAAGAGCGCGTAACTTCACGGTTTTCGGCCGCGGCAGCGCAACCATCCCCGTGTTGATCAACTATGCGTCCCAGTCCGTCGCGAATACAAAGAATGGCCACAGGCTTAATGTGACGGCCGCTATTTCCTATGGCCGCATACGCCCCGGTTAACTCGATTAGTCGGACCTCGTTAGAGCCCAGCGCCATCGCAGGGCCTATACGTGATCGGTCTGTCAGAGAACTCACGCCGAGGCGCTCCGCCACGTCAATGGTCCTGTCGATCCCGATCGCCACCTGCGTACGTACCGCAGGGACGTTGAGGGAACTGGCCAGCGACGTGCGTACGCTGACGGGCCCACGGAATTTCCGATCATAGTTTCTGGGACGGTACGCCTCCTGCCCAACGATTGGAATCGTTGTCGGAATATCTAACAGCATCGTTGCTGGGGCCCAGCCCTGCTCTAGCGCGCTTGCGTACGTGAACATCTTGAAGGCTGAGCCTGGTTGACGGAGTGCCGTGGTCACATTGACCTGCCCATCTATTGCCTCGTTGTCAAAATCGACACTGCCGACCATGGCCATGATTTCCCCGGTTGTGGGCCTTACCGCGACAAGCCCTGCGTTGCTCACCTGCTTATCCGAAAGAGTGCGTAGGTGATCGCGAATGGCCTTCTGGGCACTGGCCTGCATCTCTAGGTCTAGGGTTGTTACCACCGTCCAACCGCGGCGGCTAATCTCGGGCCCATACCGGCGCTGCAATTCTCTCACCGTGAATTCAAGAAAGTGCGGCGCCGGAGAATCCGTCTGCCGCTTCGGCACAATAACGACCTGCTCGTTGCGGGCATCCGCTACGTCCTGCCGTGGGGCCAAGCCGTGGCGCTCAATCGCTGCCAGAACTCGCCGCTGTCCCCGACGAGCGGCCTCCGGATTCACGTGCGGGTTGTCGGTAGACGGTGATGGAAGCACGCCGGCCAGCATGGCCGCCTCGGCCAAGGTCAGCTCTTCTAATTGCTTGCCGAAGTATGTCTGCGCCGCAGCAGCCACTCCGTACGCCAAGCTGCCGTAGTAATTCTGGTTCAGGTACAGGCCAAGGATTTCATCCTTCGAGAATCGTTGGCTGATCTGCCAGGCTAGTACAGCCTCGCGTAATTTGCGTTCGTATGTTTCTTCGGGAGTCAACAGCACGTTCTTAACGAGTTGCTGGGTAATAGTGCTCGCACCTGACACAACCTGACCGCCGCGAACGTTTTGCCACAGCGCTCGAGCTATAGCGCGAAGTTCAACACCAGGATTCTCGTAAAACGTCGCATCCTCCGCTGCTATAGCAGCAACCTTGACGACCTGAGGGATTTCCTCGGGGGCAACCACCGTTCTCCTGCCCTCTCCCAAGAGTTCTCCTATTCGCCGTCCTTCTCGATCACTAATCGTCGTCGTCTGGAACAAGTCGCCACCAACACTGACGACCTGTTCCACAGGGGGCAGGTCCGATAGAAATGTGGAGGCCACCCCTACCGCAATTCCAAGGCCAATGCTGGTCGCGACCAACAGTCCTGTAACCACAAGGCCCAGCGCCGCAACCGCGCCTGTCAGGAATCCGACCCAGATCCAGATGCGGCCTTTCTGCTTGCGGGCGACCGCCACGGACCGCCTATATCGTCTGGGCCTTGTCATGCTTTGCTCTCGCAACGGGTGCTCTTAATTCTACGAACCCTCAGGTCAACGTCTTCAGATCGCACATTGGGTAAAACGCCGTTCTCCTAAAATAGTGATGCCGTTTCTCCCACGAACATCTTCGCCAACACCCGTACATTGGCCTGTCTCCTTCCAGTTATCGGTGCAGGCCGCCCGCTTCGCATGATTCGCGCGTGCGACGTACGCTGAGACGGTTTCCTGTGCGGTTTTTCCGCCATACCTGTCCGAACGTGCATGCTTCCATCTTCCCGTGTCACCGTCTGGCCATGGCCCAATCTCTTGGACCCCTTGCCGCTCTGATGAAAAGGGTCCGCCTCCTCCCATCCGCGTGGTTCTCCCGAGCAGCACAAATCTTGGGCTTGGTCGCCGTCTTTGGTGTAGCAATTCTGGCGGTGGCCTTCGGCGACATTGTCCGCGAGCAGTTTGAAGGAGCGGGGTATGTCGCGGTCTTTGCGATAACCGCAGTGGCAAGCACCACAATTCTCCTGCCGGCTCCAGCTGCGGTTACCGTCGGTGCCTTTGCGCAGGCACTTGACAACATTTGGCTCGTCGGGCTTATCGCCGCCACTGGCCAAACTGTCGGTGAGCTCTCTGGCTACTACATTGGCTGGACGGGCAAGGGCACCGTTGCCCGTATGCGTGGCTACGACACCATTCGGCGTTGGATGTCACGTTACGGCTCCCTTACGCTCTTTACCCTCGCGTTACTACCCAACCCCTTTTTTGATGTCGCCGGCATGGTCGCAGGAGCCAGTCGCTTTGGCCTAGGCAAATTCGTCCTCGCGTCATGGCCGGGCCGGGCCATAAAGAATCTCGGATTCGCCTGGGCCGGCGTTGCCAGCATTGAAAACATCCTCCCACTTATTATCTGACACCCACCACCAAGGACATTTTTCGTTACACCTGGCCCCTGGCGCTTACATTGCACACGCCGCTTCAGGTTTGGCGCCCCCCAGGTGCCTAGGTGCCAGCACACCAAAAGGGCGTGCTGATTGGTCATGCATTCCACAAAACATTCCCGGCCGTAACATCCTCTCGTTTTTCCCACAGGACCCCCTCTTGAAGTAACGCCTGACGCCGGGTCGCCCCCAAGGCAACCCAGCAAGCCGCGAACCGGCAAAACGTCACACAAATAATCTCAACCTACCGAAAGTGTCCCCCATAACAGGTTTGGGATGCTTGGACCCCGCCGAGCAGCTCTGCTAGGATCTTGGCCCCTACGTCGCTTGCCAAACAAAAACGGAGAAAACCCTGCTCAACCACCGCACCTGGGAGGCTGCCCTCGGCACACTACAAGTCGAGGTTCCAAAAGCGGACTTTCTTGCATGGTTCCAGGACACAGCCTTTGTGCGGGCTGCCGAGGACAACCTCGTTGTCAGCGTGCCGACCGTTTTTGCAAAAGAAACTGTTGAGCGTAAGTATCGCGAACACATCGCTCGGGCCGTCGCTCGGGCCCACGGAGGTAACGTTGGGGTTACTTTTGTGGTGCAGGCGGCCACCGCACCGCTTCCGGTTACGGTTACCCCTGCATCGGCGCCCCGCCCGAGCCCCGAGGGCCTCCGCCTCAACCCTAAATACACGTTTGACCGCTTCATTGTTGGAGACTCCAACAGGCTGGCCCATGCGGCCGCTATTCGAGCCACTGAGTCTCCCGGCGCCGCATTCAACCCCCTGTTTTTCTATAGCGGAGTCGGGCTCGGCAAAACGCACCTCCTGCACGCAATTGGGCATGTCCTTGCCTCCAACTCTCCGGAGATGAGCCTCCGGTACGTGCCGTGCGAGACCTTTGTCAACGAACTTCTCTACGCTATCCGCACTGATGATCGGGGGGATCGTCGCCGACGCTTCCGTGAACGTTACCGAAACGTCGACGCGCTGCTTATTGACGATGTGGAATTTTTATCCCGCACGGAGGCATCGCAAGAAGAGCTGTTTCACACCTTTAACGCCCTCTACGAGTCAGGCCGCCAAATCGTGCTCACGAGCGATCAACCGCCAAGCGAGATTCCCCGCCTTGCGGCGCGCCTGCGTAGTCGCTTTGAAGCTGGTCTCGTCGCGGATATCCAGGCCCCCGATGTGGATCTTCGCCGCGCGCTCCTCGAAGCGCAGGCACGAGCCAGTGGTGCGGACGTGCCCGACACGGTTGTTGACTTCCTGGCCGATCGAGTCCGCCGGAACGTCCGTGAGTTAGAAGGTGCGCTCACACGAACTCTTATTTACACCGAATTGCGTGACCTCGCCCTATCTCCAGAAACTGCCGCACTCGCGCTCGACGGCCTCGGTCGCTCCACCTCTGATCGACCGCCTAAGCCCCGCGAGATCCTGACCGCTGTGGGGACTCATTTCGAGGTTTCCCCCGACGACTTGGTGGGAAAGCGGCGTGACGCCCGCACTGCCGGCGCTCGCCAGGTTGCAATGTATCTGCTCCGCAACGATGGGCGCGAGACGTTTCCCGAGATCGGGCGCTTGCTCGGTGGCCGAGACCACTCCACGATCCTTCATGGCTGCGGCAAGATTGCACGTCGGTTGAAGATCGAGAACAGATTGAAAACGGATCTTACCGCCATCAGGGCCTTCGTCGCTGCCCATCCGTAAGCCATCCGTCGATCCACGATGGTGGCCTCTTGTGTCTACAACCTGCCCCTCCTCTGTGGATAAAACAGGTGTTTCAACTCCTTCGTGCCGCCTCCTAGGGCCAACCCACCAGTTCTTGCCACCACCAGTCGTTATCGAACAACACGTCGTCCACAGCCATCCGCCACCCCACCTCCTCTCTTTAGAACCGAGAAGTTAGGTCGGCATCTTCGGTTGTCCACGGTTTTAACAGGACTGCTACTACTGCTACTGTTTTATTTAATATTCTCTATATTCACAGATGTTCCAGATCGTGCGAGGCTTGTTGTACACACATGGAATGTCGATTTCTTGCAGTCGCCAATCAAAAAGGTGGCGTTGGAAAAACGGCTACGGCCGTAAACGTGGCCGCGGCGTTGGCCGTTTTGGAACTAGAAACACTCCTGATTGATCTGGACCCGCAAGCTAACGCCACGGGAAACCTGCTAAACGACGCAGGTATACCTGGAATAGCGGAGGTTCTCATCGAAAATATGGACCTGCAACGTGTGGTGAGATCGACCGGACGAAAACACCTGAGCATAGCGCCCGGAAACAAGCGGCTTTCATCCTATGTGCCTGAAACGAGAATGGAATTGCGAGAAAAGATTCGATCTGGCAGCTCAAGGTATAGCTTTGTGGTGCTTGATTGCCCGCCGGCCCTTGGAGGAGCGACGGTCTCTGCGCTCGCGAGCTGTGACGAGATCGTGGTCCCCGTTCAAGCGGAATACCTGGCCCTTGAGGGTCTGTCATCGCTAATAACAGCTGTTAATAGGGTTCGGGACGGCCTTGCACCCGTAAAGACCCGGTATCTTCTCACGATGTTTGACGGACGAAACAGGCTCGCGAATGAGGTTGAGGCCGACCTCCGAAGACACTTTGGCGACAGTGTTAGCAGGGCGGTGATACCAAGAAGCGTCCGGATGGCCGAGGCGCCCGGCTTCAGGAGAACAATTTTCGAGCACGCAGCCAACAGTGGCGTTGCCGATGCGTACGCCGCGTTTGCACAGGAGGTGGCACTAGATGTCGGAAGATAGAGCCTTGGGTCGAGGCTTGGAAGAATTGTTGAGTGAAATCGCCGGGGATAGGCGCTCGGTCCCGATAAGGAATCTCGAACCGAACCCAAACCAGCCTCGGAAGACGTTTGAGCCGGACGAAATAGAAACACTGGCAGAATCGATACGCCGCTACGGAATCTTGCAACCCCTGCTGGTCGTCCCGATGAAGGAGAAGCCCGGCCTGTTTCAACTGATTGCCGGCGAGCGCAGGTGGCGAGCCGCCCGTCAGGCGGGCCTTGAACAAGTACCGGTAACAGTTGTTGCCGCTGAAGGGCAGCGTAAGATGGAGTTGGCTCTAGTCGAGAACCTCCAGCGGCGCGCGCTGGGTGCTATCGACCGAGCACACGCATATCAGGCCCTGATCGACGACTTTGGCATGACCCAAGAGCAAATTGCGGAAGCCGTAGGTGTAAGCCGGCCATCAGTCGCGAACACGCTGCGGCTGCTTCTTCTTGGAAGTGACGCACAGGCAGCGATATCGAGTGGCCGGATCACGGAAGGGCACGGACGAGCCCTTCTAACGCAGCCAGACCCTGCAGCCAGGCACCAGTTGTTGCGTCGAATACTAGCGGAGGGCCTGAGTGTCCGTGATTCCGAGCGTGCGGCGAAGCGAGAGCCCAAGACTGCGGCCGCTAAGGTCTCGCCGACAGTAAGCATCCAGCTAGAACACATAAAAACCAGGCTCCAGCGTCGGCTTGCAACAAGGGTTCGCATTGTGGGCTCTTACGAGCGGGGCTATATCCAGCTTCCATATAGGGGCAGCGAAGACTTCGACGCGCTCGTCAAGATGTTATTGGACGAGGAGTAGCCCGGCGAAGTGTTTCACGTGAAACATTCTGTCGACTAGCAATGGGGCAGTGAGACATCTAACGCCCGCTGCAGGCTTGATTATTGCTGTAAACGCTACGGTTTTCGTGCTTGAGCGCAGCGTCGAGGGCGGGGTTGCTGGGTGGGCCGGGAAGTACGGTGTGATACCGGCGGTGCTGATGCATGGCGAGGCGGTGGGCGCGCGCGCGTACATCGACCCGTACGTGCTCACGATTCTCTCGGCCCCATTTTTACACGCAGGTCTTGGGCATTTAGCGTTAAACATGGTCTGCTTGGCAGCGATTGGGCCTGTGGTTGAGCGAGAGATCGGCTGGTGGAGGTTTTTGTTGGTTTGGGTGGCCGCCTGTAGTGGCGGCGCGATGGTCCATGCAGTCACGCATGCGAGTTCTATGGCGCCGCTCATCGGTGCGAGCGGCGGTGTCGCAGGCCTCGTAGGTGTCTTATTGCTGTCGGGGCCCGCGGGTCTCGCGGCAGGCTGCTTGTGGGTTGCGATACAGGTGGTGGAGTTACTGTTGAGTGATACTACGGCTTATGGGCCGCAAGTCGCCTGGGCGGCCCACCTGGGCGGGTTTGGGGTCGGCGGCGGGGTCGCCTTGCTTGTACGATGGCGGCTATTGGGCGACGGAAGTGGCGGTCGTGAACCCGAAAGGAGCTAGGCGTGGCTGGCAGGCGACGATCAACACGAAGGCATCGACGGGAGCCCATTCGCCGGAGGCCTCTTGTTCGGGAGGATGCGGCTGAAGGGCCAAGAGCCGGGCAGGTGGCCGAAGTGGCCGAGGCCCAGACTGTTCCGAGGCCGGCACCTCTCCTGGGCCTTGCATCGCTACGGCGGGATCTCGCGACAAGCCTTGCCCTAGGACTCACGATGCTTGTGGTGGTACTTGTGGTGGCGTTTGTGGTTGAGTAGGGAGAGGTGCCAGACGCGCGGCCGTGGCCTATACTGATCGGGTCGGGCAAGCATAGGCCACGAGATATCGTGGAGGTTGGTACGACACACGGGCACCACGCGGAGGTGAAAGAGGGGTTGCACTCCTGAAGCGCGTTCGCAAGAAGCTTGGGCTTTTTATATTGCTGGCCTTGGTGGCGGGAATTGTCACAGGGCCGGCGGCGCTTGCTGCCCAGACGGCCTCGGGCTTTGGCGAGATCAGGGTTCTTGGTAACACCTACAGCACTGCTCCCGGCAACGACCTTCTCCGACACAACATTCCCCACCTGAGCGTGATTGTCGATGGCCAAGCGTTAACAGCCGACTTTAAAGGGTTTTTTGACAGCACTGGGGGTCTTAAGCGCTGGGGCTTCCCCACTTCCGAGGTGCATGTCGAGGAGTCGGGAACGCTGACCCAATATTTTCAGCGCGGTGTGGTTGATTTTCACCGACGGCCTGACCTTGGAAACGCGTATGTGTTGGAGCGTCGTCTTGCTTGGGACTTTTTTGGAGGGGGGGCCGGTGGCAGCCCCGATCTTGGCGTTGAGCCCGGAACCACAAACAACAACAGCGGCGAACTCCTTGGTCCTTGGGGGCACAAAGTGTCCAACTTCTCAGTGGGGGGGTACCCCGCAAAGTTTCTCAACTTTTTCAACGAACTGGGCGGCGTAGCGGCCTTTGGGTATCCGAAGACAGAGGCGCGCGTTGACACAAACACGTCTGGCCGTGTCTATATAGCGGCAGCGACGCCCGGGTTCGTGCGGCAATATTTTCAGTCAGCGGTCATGGAGTACCACCCCCTGGATACTGCTGAGCCCGTCAAGCTTCGTTTGCTGGGCGATGACCTTCGCAACCAGAAATACCCAGGAGGTTCCTGGCAGCAGGCCGTGCCGTTTAACGCAGCTGGCACGCCGCTTGTAACGGGCAGCGTGTTTGTTCCACAGGTTGTTGAGCCCACGACGACTACGGTCACCACGACGACTACGTCGGCAAGCACCTCTTCGATGCCGAGCGCCTCGGCGGAGCTGGTGGTCGTGGGAACATCGGCAGGAGGGCTTGCCCTGTACGACGGAAGTGGTTGGACGAGCTTTGGCCCGTCCAACTCTGGGCTGAGCACGAACGTGGTGCGTGCTGTTGTGGTGGATAACGATGGATTGATCTGGGCCGGTACCGACAGCGGCGTGTTTAGCGTTACGCGTGCAGGCGCAGTTACTGGGTATAGCAAAGCGAGCACAAACAATGGACTAGGGTCCAACGACGTACGAGCCCTCGCGGGTCGCCAGTCAGGCAGCGTGCTGTGGGTTGGCCATGCAGACCAGGGCGTGAGCCGCTTTGATAGCGGTGCGGTTACCAGTGATGTAGGTAGCGGGTGGGACCGGTTCAGGCCAGACAACTCGAGCCTTCCCAGCAGTATGGTTCGGGATCTCCACATGGTCACGGAGTCACCCGAAAGCCTGTGGTTTACGACGTCGAACGGTGTCGCGAGGCATGACCGGTCTGATGGGGCTTGGACCCTTCACAATACGGTGAACTCAGGCATTGTTAGCAATGACGTTACAGCGGTGGCTATTGACGCGACTGGGGCCTTTTGGTTCGGTACCGCCACGGCAGGGGTCTCATACACAAAGAGCCGGGCTGTATGGACAACGTACACAACGGTGGAGGGGTTGGGCAGCAACAACGTCCGCGACATTTTGGTGGCTACTGACGGTGTCGTCTGGATTGCGACTGAGGGTGGTGTCACCCGCTACATCAACGGCGTTTTCTCGAATTCAACCGTGGCAAGCGCAGGCCTTCCTTCAAACAGCGCGCGGGCGTTAGCGGAGGACAATCAGGGCGACATATGGGTCGCAACCGACGGAGGCGTAGCCCGATTTGATGGCGCGACGTGGAAAGCTTTTACCACCACTGACGGCTTGGCCAGCAACCTGACGACCTCTCTGGCGATCGTACCGGCAACCAGCTAGGAAAAAAGTGCTGGGGTTCGGCAACCTTAGGTAGGCGGTGCTGGCCCTTGGCGGCTCTGCCGATCGCGAAGCCGCGCTAGACGAGCGAACTCGAGGGTCATACGACGTGATTCTGGCGACAGAATGAGGTCCTCTGCCAGGAACTGGCTAAGGCCAACCTCAAACAGGAGATCGTCGACATCGTGTTGGGTCATCCCATAGCCGGACGTCAGGACGTGGCGCAGGTCGGCGGTGTGGGCTGGCTCACGGCCCGCCTCGAGGTCAGTGATGACCATTGCACGCACCTCAGCCCGACGGGCTGCTACTCGGGAGGCTAGTCCAGCAGCCTTGCGATGATCGCGCAGTCGTTCGGCAAGTAACGCCCTGTCCACATCAGGCACGTCAGTGTGGTTTGGGTCGTCAGGGTTAAGGGTAGAGTTGACCGCGCGGGAGATGGATCGGATTGCTGATTCCGCCACGCGGGTAATGGACTCCTCAGCGAACTGGCGACGGGCACGCGCCATATCGTCAGGCACATAGCCAGCTAAAACCAGAAGTTCACGCGGGTCGACGTCAAGCCCCTGGGCAATCGTCACAAGAGTCTGCACGGTGGGACTCTTGTAGTCGCCGCTCTCGAGTCGGGAAAGGTAGGAGGGGGCAAGCGCGCAGCGCGCGGCGAGGTCCGCCTTTGTGAGGCGACGCTGCTCGCGAAGCTGTCGTACTGCTAGGGAAATACTCATGTGGGAAGACTTACTATAGCGAGCACGGCGACGACTTCCAAATCGGGGCCCGTAGAGGGCCTCCGAGAAGCGTAAGATGCGTTACGGAAGGACTGGTCCCGTTACGCCGATGATCAGGTGTGTGGGCTTCACGCAAGGACGGAGAGATGACCGAGAGTGTGCAAGGATCAGAAGGCCTCACAAGGGCGTTGGAGCAACTGCTTGACGTGATCGCCCCCCCCATGGGAAGCCCGGATGATATTCGTCAGGCGATCCAGCGAGTGGACGAATTATCGGCCGGCCTCACACCGGATGACCCGGCGGAACTACGGCATTTTCTTGAGCGGCGAAGCTATTCCAAGGCGCTGGAGTTCTTGCGCGCTACTGAGCCCCACGAACCTGTGGGTTAGCGATGTTGGCTGGCGATTTGTTCGGCCAAGCGCATGGTCTGGACAGCGTCCTGAAAGTTCGTGACAGGCTCGGAGCCGCTTTGAATAGACTCGATAAAGTGCTGGTTCTCGTCAAAGAATCCAAACAGGTGGTGGTCAGCCATTGAACGGGCGAGGTCTCTGCCCAGAAGCTCTGTTGGGGCGTCGGCCTCTCCTGTAAACACTTCGGCTCGATGCTGATCGTCACTATAGACGGCGACATCGCCACCGTGGAATTCGAAGTGGTGACGCCTGGTACCGGAGCGTCGGCTAGCGACAAGTAGCCCGGAGCAGCCAGTATCGAAGTCGATGAGGGCCGCATACGTGTTTGGGTATGGTCGATCTACCGATCGGGCGTGGGCGGCGACCTCCTTCACGTTGCCACCGGCGATCCATCGGAGCGCATCCACGGCATGGATGACATCCGAGGTTAGGTGGCTCACCGCGCCCCGGTGGAAGCCAAAGTCCTCCGGATCGTGGTCCTGTTTGTGAAAGCTGGCAACTGTCAGATGGATGGGCCCGGCAGCTTCAACGAGCTCTTTGCAGCGCTTTAAGAGGGGCACGAAGCGGCGGTTGAACCCAGTCATTGTGAGGCAGCCATACTTGGCGGCATACCAGGCAAAGGCCTCTGTCTGATACGTGGCCGTGCCCGGCGGCTTCTCAACAAAAACGTGTTTCCCGGCCTCGAGGCAGTCAATCACGATATCGTGTAGCAGCTGTGGCGGCATTACCACATACACGGCGTCAAGATGCTCCTTGTCAAGCATGTCACGGTGATTGGTATAGCGGCCGCTGACGTTGTAGCGGTTAGCCGTAGCCAGCAGCCGCGACTCGTCGATATCGGTGATGGCTACGAGGGAGGCCGTGTCCAACTCGTCAAGTGACGGGTAGTGCACATGTGTGGCCAGATGGCCTGCGCCTATAAAGCCGACTCGGACCGGATCGGATGCGCCTCGGGGCCCCACTAGAAGCCACCACGCCTGCCCACGGCCTTGCCTTCGAGGCGAACAAGCTCGTCAAACCGTGACCTCAACCCCCACAGGCTCAGAAAACAGCACCCGAGCCTGCGAGAAAAGCTGCGCAATCCTGCGGTTGTGGGGAGTAAATACATAGGAGGCCCCACCGTGGCCATCACGCGGTGGCCTGGATAAGGGCACGTAAGTAGCCAACTGACCAGGCACGGGCCCGGTCTCGGTCATCGTTGTCTCCCAGTAAGCCGGGGTAATGATCTGGCATTACGAAGCCATCAAACCCTACTTCGTGGAGGGTACGCATTTGATCGGACGAATTATAGTCGCCCTCGTCCTGAAACACCTCCTCGAAGCGAGGAATGATTCCGCGGACGTTTCGGAAGTGAATCGCGAACAGCTTTCCCTGTTCACCAAAGCCCCGGAGCGCGGCGGGCATGTCAGCGCCCGACTCATACATGGTCCCAAGGCAAAACAATAAGCCGACACTGTCGCTCGGATATCGTGCCAAGAGGCGGTCATAGCCGTCTGGATTGATGAACGGCTGTTCAACACCCCGATAGGGTGACATTGGGGGATCGTTGGGATGGAAGCCCAGACGAACGCCGGCAGATTCCGCAGCAGGCAGGATGTGTTCCATAAACCCGTCGAGCCGTCGCCAAACCTCAGCTTCGGGAACGCGTATGGCCGACCCTGGATCCCCGACTCCCCATGTAACAAGATCGCCTTCCTGCAGCTTTGCAGCGTCAAAGGTGCGGAGAAACGTTCCGGCTCGCCCGCCGGGTTCATCAGAATATCCGCGCCATGGATGCAGGTGCTCATCGGCGTGGGCGACGGAAAAACCGCAGGTCACAAGGGAAATGCCCTCGCCTCCGAGAGCGCGGACAGACTCGCTGAGATCAGCCAGCTCTTCGGTGCCACCGGGCTCGCCCTTGAGGACCCCCGCAATGTGAGATCGGCGCAGTTCCATCCCGGCGATTTCCATGTTTAGGCCCTTGAGACGTGTGATGAGCTCGCGGAGCTTTGGGCGGTCAATACGCCCTGTCTGGGCGATCCCCGGCAGGTGGTCGATACGTACGAGCCCGCCATCGACACCTAGCTGGGCTGCGTACTGCAGATGGGCTTGCGAGGTATCAACAAAACGGAGGCCAATCTTGATCATGCACGAATCGTAGCCGCTGTAGGCATCTCTGGCCACGACGTAACATATGGAAGGACGGGGGCACTGGAAGACGGCATGTACATAATCGAAGCGGAGACGCTTAAGGCGTGGTTGATCGAGAGGCACGATGTATGCGTGCTTGATGCCCGACGCCCTGAAGAGATGGTGGCTGGCGTTATTCCCGGAGCGCAACCCATTGATCTGTACGATGCGATGCTCGTGGGCAGTGATAGGACCAGCGTCGAGGCCTATGCTGATGCTGCGGCGGATGCATGTCGGGCTGCTGGCGTGGCCAACGATGCGCGAATCGTGGTGTATGAAACGTCCTCGGGCATTCGGGCGGCGCGAGCGGTCTGGACCTTAATCTGGCTCGGGCACCCGCAGGTGTTCATCCTGAACGGAGGGCTCGAGGCGTGGGTAGCCATCGGCGGGTCGATCAGCTCGCTTGCCAAACCAAAGGTGCAGGGCTCCTTTGAGGCGCACAGGCATGACGAGGTTTTCATTACGGCGAATGAGATTGCCGGTCGTTTGCAGGACGGACAATTGCAACTGCTTGATGTTCGAGGGTCTGATGAGTTTCTCGGGACAGATGAACCGGACTGCGACCCTCGGCCCGGACGGATACCGCGCGCGTCGTGGCTGTATTGGCGAGAGCTAGAGTCCCAGGGGCGTTTTTGTACGGACGAGGTGGTACGGGCGGTGCTCACGTCACGAGCCATAACGAGTGACCAAGAGGTCGTCGTCTACTGCCACCGGGGTGCGCGCAGTGCGTATGCCTGGCTGGCGTTAAGAAAGAGCGGATTGCGCGTTCGCAACTACCTCGGCTCGTGGCACGAATGGTCCCGCCGCGAGCACCTCCCGGCGTGTGTAGGCGAGCCCGAGGCCACCACTGAGTAGGAGCGTAGTACGGTGACGGCTAGGTTGTTTGCTTAAGCGTTGATTGTGGGGAGTAGACCTCGTTGACCACCACTTCGTCGGGCCAGTCTCCTGACATGACGGCTAGCGCGTTGTCCACAGCCATGGCACCGGTGAGCTCCATGGTTTCCTTGGTGTTGCCGGCCAGGTGTGGGCTTGCGATGACGTTGGGAAACCCAACCAGGGGTGATGCCGTCACCGGCTCAGTTGAAAAGACGTCAAGGCCAGCCCCAGCAATTTGGCCCTCTCGAAGACCGGCGGCCAAGGCTTTTTCATCCACCAAAGAACCACGCGCCGTGTTTATGAGGAATGCGCTGGATTTCATCAGGCCCAAAACCCGAGCGTTGACAAGCCCGGCTGTTTCAGCTGTGGAAGGCAAATGAAGCGTTACAAAATCGCTTAACTGATAAAGCGTGTCCGGATCAACGGCATGTATGTTGGCCTCTGTGACCTCGCCTGGCTCGACAAAGGGGTCATAACCAAGGATTTCCATCCGGAACGCTGTGGCCCGACGGGCGACAGCTCGTCCAACCCGACCCAGCCCCATAATCCCTACCGTCTTAAGATGCAGGTCGTTTGCAAGGATTGGGTCCCAGACGCCCTGCTTCAGCCGCTGGTCATTAACAACCAATTTGCGTGAGAGTGCAAGCATGAGGGCCAGAGTAAGATCGGCCACCGCCTCAGCGTTGGACCCTGGCGTGGTGGTGACCACAATTCCTCGCTCTTGTGCCGCCAGAAGGTCGACGTTGTCGAAGCCCACGCCAGTTCTGGAAATAACCTTGAGTCGGGGAGCTGCGTCCATGACGGTTGCCGTCCATTGGTCGGCGTTGTGAGCGAGAACAGCATCTACGTCGCCAACCGCAGCAAGCAGTGTCCTTTCTGACAGTGTCGGCTCGTCTCCTGAAATGGCGATTTCCCACCCAGCATCCCTAAACCTGTGCAACAAGTTGGGCAACCAGAGTTCGGCCGTCAATCGGCCCATTAATACTTTCGGCACTTGAGATCCTTGTCTAGGAGGGTGATAGGTACGGTAACGAGTCGATTCTCAGGCACGGTTGGTTGCCTAGGAAACTTGCCGTGGCACGGGGACGAGCACAGAGCGCCTACGCTGTCGACCGATCGGCATCGTAGGCGCGCCTACCGCGCACGAGCAATCCAAGCTGATTATCCTTCTTGGCCTGCGCGATATTCTGCTCGGCTTCCCTGCGTGCCTTTGTAGTCGATCCTCCAATAACCACGTAATCATCAGCTCTCCGGTATCGATGGATAAAGACCGGCCGTCGGGAGTCTGAGTAGTTCTCTTGCGACCCATGGATCGTGTCCACGTGAAAAAATATCGCATCCCCAGCACGGCCGGTAATTTGCAGTGCGTCTTCCCAGGACCAGTCAGCATCATCGAGCCCAAGGTGACTAACGGTATCGATGTGTTCGAGCACACCAAGCTTGTGCGATCCGGGGACTACGTACAGCGCCCCCTTTTGCGCGTCGGTGTCCACCGCGTAGCACAAGGCGGCTACCGGCCCGTCGTACTTATGTTGAAAATAGGACGAATCCTGATGCAATTTCTTGGGATGTCCTCCAACAGGCTCTTTAACGAGACACTGACCTTCCTGATAAAGCTCAACGTTCCCCCCAAGCAGTGTCGTCACTATTGACAAGATAGTGTCGTCACTCGCCGAAGCAAAGAACGCAGCGCTCGTCCGATAGTTGCAGCCAACCACCATGACCTGTTTATCGCGCACGTAGGTTGGAGGTGCTGGGATAAACAACGTTTTGTTCGGTGTGTTCCACCCAATCCCCTCCACGTACTCGGCATCCCCAAGCTGGGAAATGGCTTCGTCGGTGATGGCTTCAATGTCTTCTCGGATCTGTTCTGCGTAGGGACACATTAAGCCACGAACGACAAACGCTCCGAACTGTTCCCAGTCACGGGCGATCTTGCTGAAATCCAAGGAATCGACATGGTGCTCGATGTCCGCCACGGGAATCCTTGGCAAGGTTGCTTTGTTGGCTACCACAGCACCGCCCCTCTCTCAGTTCTCTGCGCCTAGAACGCTTGGTGGTTTGTAACGCCAGAGCACGCTGCCGGCACCTGGGAGTACTAGGCGATCGTTTTCGACGACATTGGGAAGTGCTGAAGCAACTTCCTTGGCCACGGTGGATGGGTTTTCGTAGCCAAGGTTAAGCCGGGCACACTCCTCAGGAGGAATGGCTGTCGCAAGGCGGACATCGATTCGCGGGACTTCTTTTCCGTCACGCATTTGCCCCTCGCCCTTCACAAGAGCACTTCCGTTGAGGGCGATCGGGGTGGCATTTGCATCCTGCCATGTTGAGGGTTGTGAGAGGAAATAAGCGTAGGTGTGATAACCAATCTCGCGTATCAGTGCTCCATGGGCATCAGAAATAGACGAAAGGTCGGGGGCCAAGACGACAAGTTCCCCACCGTCAGCTACTGCGTCCTCAGTCTTTAGTACCAGCTTGGCGCCGGTCCAGAGATCTGGATACAGCCACTCGCCATCTGCCCGTCTGGGCATGGTGGCGATTAGGCGCTGCACTCGCTGGGGTACATGTTCAATATTCACCTCGCGACTGAGAGTTGCGGCCTCGGTGACGGACTCACGCCACCCGTTCATCTGGACAAACGCCCCATGAACCACGTCACTGTGGTCATCGATCACCAAGCAGATAGAGGTGATCGGAACGGGGACGTTCTCAGCCATATCGTCAATTAAGGCTCGGACCGGATTGGGTATGACCCCGTGGATTGCCCTGTTGGTTTGTAAGCTTCCGATCGCATGGAGCAGGTTGATCATCTCGGGCCCTGAAACACCAGGAAAAATTTGTTTGGCCCCGCCCGCAAACCCAGCGACTTCGTGCGGTTGGACTCGAGTGACCAACAGCAACCGGTCGTAATCGAGGAGACAGCTATTGACTCGGATGGGCATGTCGCGGTCAAACCCGAGCAGCGGGGCATGCTTTGCGTTTGACCCGAACCGCGCCAGTTGGTCATGGAGCGGCAACACCCCGATTTCAGACAAGGCGTCGGGATCATCCCAGGCGTGGTCGAAGACCTGACTGTTCGGATAGTCATCATCACCGAAGACCCATGCTTTCTTTGCTTCCGTTGGCATTGGGCTGTGGGTACCTTGAGCAATCATGGCGTCGAGCTGGTCGGCCTGACCCTTAAGGGCCGAATGCAGGAACTGAAAAAGGACGGCGACTGGAAACTTACGAGTGTCGTCGGGCACTAACGCGAGAAAGCGCCGTTCGGACGGGCCAATCTGTCCCAGCGCTTCGTGAAGGAGAGCCTGCAGCGACCCTCCTGACACCGCCGGTGTCCCAATTGCTTGATGCACCGGGCTGTGGCCTGTCATGCAATGGCCTCGGCCAGGCTTTCAGCCTCCGAGACGAGCTCGTCAAGGACCTTCACGCCTTGGGACCAGAACGCGGGGTCTCCGAGATTTATCCCAAGCGGCTCCATTAACGCGATTGGGCTTACAGAGCCTCCCTTGGTAAGCATCTCAACATATCGAGGCACGAACGCGTCGCCTTGTTCCTGGTAACGCTGGACGAGGCCCAGGACCAGGAGGTCGCCAAAAGCGTAGGCATGTACATAGAACGGTGTGCGGATGAAGTGCGGGATGTAGCTCCACCAGACCCGGTAGTCGTCCCGCAAGATCACGGAGTCTCCAAACATCTCGCTATTGGCTTCGAACCACAGCTCACTCAAGCGATCTGTGGAAAGTTCGCCTTCTTTACGACGAGCCACATGCGCACGGTATTCAAAGTTATGCATCGCAATTTGTCGAAAGACAGTAGCGAAGTGGTCCTCAATTTTGCTAGCCAGCAGGCCGAGCTTGGCCCTGTCAGAGGTTTGAGCGTCTAGCAGACGCCGAAATACGATCATTTCGCCGAACACCGACGCGGTCTCGGCTGTTGTCAGGGGTGTATGCGCCTGAAGATAGCCCACGCCATAGGACAGGAACTGGTGGACCGTGTGTCCCATCTCGTGGGCGACAGTCATGACATCACGGACGGTATCGGTGTAATTGGCGAGAATGTACGGATGCGTCGTTGTTGTCCCGCCCATGCTGAACGCGCCACCACGCTTGCCCGGGCGCAGCTCGGCGTCAATCCAGCGTTCAGTAAACGCCCGCCGGGCAATGTTTCCAAGGGTGCTGGAAAACTCGTCGTAGCTCTCCAGCACGATGTCTTGTGCGGTCGCCCAGTTGTAGGACGGCAAATCCGAACTAAGTGGGGCGTAGCGGTCATAATCAAACAACTCGGACAGCCCAAGAAGTTTTTGCTTGAGACGGTAGTAGCGAGCCACGATAGGAAAACCACTGACACACGCCTCAACCAAGGCATCGACGGAAGATTGTTCGATTTGGTTTGAGAGGCAGCGGGCAGTCATGGGTGACGGGTAGCTGCGTATTCGGTCGTCGGTCGCATGGTCTTGCAGCCGGACGTTGAAGATGTAGCCCAGAGCATGGAGATTGGTTTCGAGTGTTGCCGTCATCCCGTCAGCCGCTGATTTACGGGTAGCGCGATCCGGGTGGTAGCTCAGCGCTAGCGTTTCAGCCTGGCCGAGGGTTTTCATCTGCCCGTCGACAGTCACATCAGCTGTGAGCCGGCTGGTCACTTCTTCAAACAGTCGGCCCCACGCGCGACTGCCAGTGTTGGCCTTTTCGTCCAGAATCTGCTCTTCACCTTCAGGTAACCGATGAGGCTTGTATCGGCGCTCGATTTCGAGCAGGTACGCGAAGTCCTTGAGGCGTGGGTCCTGAAGGAGCATTTCAGCCTGCTCGTCGTCCACCTGTACCCACTCGAGGTCGAAAAAGATGAGATGTCGATTGATCCCGGTGCTTTTTTCTTGGGTGAGAGCAACCAGGCGGCCGTGCTCTGCTTCATCCGTCTTACCTGCGTGCAGGAGGTGAGCGTACATTGCCGGCGCGTCTGTCAGTTCACGGAGGTCCTGCATTTCGATCAGGGCGTCACGTAAGCTGGCCGCGTCAAGGTCAGCGACTTTTCCGCGGTAGCGCGTTTCAAACTCAACGGCACGATCCAGTGCTAACGCCAGATCCGTCCCGAGTTGCTCATCATCGGTCGCGGCATAGAGTGGACGTAAATCCCAGACAACACCGTCCGCACTGCTGCTGGGCGCCATGTGGTCAGTCTTCATCAAAAACGAGGACTCCGGCTTGTTGGGCTCTGAGTGTCAATCGCATTGTCGCCCGTCTAGAGTCTCGACGGAAGGGATGACCATAAAGCTAGCTGCTTGGCAGTTCCCGTAATCGGTCAACAATGTCTCGCATGCCTTGTTCTGGGGAAGCCCCGCCAAAGACGATATCACCGATGATTCCATTGGTGATCACGCCTAGCTCTCGTCGACTTACGGAGGGATACACAGCCTCCAACATTTGGGTGTAAACCAACTCCCCCCCCTCAGGTTGAAGGGCAGGCACGCGGCGGACCACTTCGTTTTGCGTAAGTTGGTTGGCCGGGAGCACAGCATTCGCACGAAGCCCTTCGGCTAAATACCGCATCGCGTCATAGGCGAGGTCAGGATTCTTTGCCTCGGCGAGTACGCCTACGAGGAGATGTGCGTAGGCGGGATGCCCGGCGCCTCCCAAGGCCGGGAATGGGTAGGCGTCGATCGAGCCAAAACTGGACGCGAAGCGATCTAGAGGCGCGAACGCAAGATATGTCTCAAAGAGACCGATGCGCTGTTGCTGAAAATAAGGCCAGATCGAGCGGTTATCTGTGATGGCGAATTGATGATCTTGAACCCAGGCTCTCAGCAAGCGGGCGGTCTCAACAGCCGGACCGGATAGTAGCGGTGCAAAATCGTCAAGGGGTCCTCGAAGATCGCCCGTAGCGGAGAGCAAGAAATTCAAGGGAGCGGGCGACGCGGCGTAGTCACCATTGCTATTTGGTTCGGGGGAGAAGATTGACAACATGCCCAACGAGCCAATCCCGCCAGTAGGGGGATCGGCAATATGGAGATCCCCGACAAGCTTCAGAAAGACCTCACCGTTGAAGCTAAGAGGATTGGGGTCTGGAGGCTCGATGTCCAACTCAGCAGCCAGCTCCCTGTTGAACAACAGAATGCTGGGCGAGGCTGCTACGGGGATTCCGTACTGAACACCTCTGTGTTGACCGAGTTCCAGGAGGTTGGGCCAAAACCCTGTTGGATCAAAGGTTTCATCTGACACGAGATACGGATCAAGATTGACCAGCCTTTCGTTGGCGACAAGATCAGCGTGGTCGATTTGGAGATAGAGCACAAGATCAGGCGCGGCAGCAGCAACCGCATCAAGGGCGGAGCTAAAACTGAAAGCCGACGATGTTGTGGGGCCGGACATGCCACCGGGAAAACCCAGCGAGGCATCCTTGTAGACGTACCGCCGATCGGAACGCTCCCTCGCAGTGGCCATGGCATTCACGAGGTGACCGAAGAACTGGGTGTTCCCCCAGCCGAGATCTGCTTTTGGGAGCGTTGCTACAGTGACTTTCTGCTGTGCATTCGGTTGCGGTGTGTCTCCACGGCGCTGGGGGCGACGCTCGATGGAAGTTTGAGATACCGCGCGAGCCTTGTTCAGGTCCCGGGCGAGCCGTTCGCTAAGGTCTTTCGGTGGCGAAGGGTTGCTTGATGGCTCGCCACAGCTGGCCAACGTGGCTGATCCCAGTGCTCCTGCCAGCGTAACCAGAACCGATCGACGTGTGAGTGGCTTCCCGTTTGGATCCATGGACTAACCAGTGAGGGCTGCTATCGAACTCAAAACTACAGGATTCCTCGGGTGTGGTGCTATGTGGTGGGATGGGCCTGTGCAGAGGGCAGCGCCTTTGTCGATCATGATCCGGGGGAGGGCCGATGCCTAGCCGAGCGAGGGCATCGGGATTGGTTCATCCGGTGTGAGAGCAGCAATTCCATCAGCGTGCGCTTTTCCGATGGTTGCTACGACTTGATCTCGAGGTATGTTTTCTGCGTTCTCGTCAGTGCGGGCTTTGAACTCCACAGCTTCTGCCGCGAGTGTTCGCTTGCTGACGGTGAGCCGTAACGGAATCCCGATCAGATCAGCATCGTTAAACTTGACGCCGGCACTCTCGGACCGATCATCCAGCAAGACGGAGAGGCCGGCTGCTTCGAGTTCGCCAGCAAGAAGCTCAGCACCCGTAGACACGGCGCCGTCTCCAAGCTGGACCACGTGTACGTCATAGGGGGCTATTGATGGGGGCCAGATGATGCCGCCGTCATCGTGATATCGCTCTACCACGGAGGCAGCCAGTCGCCCAATGCCGATGCCGTATGACCCCATGACGATCGGGTGTTGCGACCCATCGGCTGCGAGATAATTCGCGTCGAGCTTTTCGCTGTAAAAGGTGCCCAGCTTGAAGGTGTTGCCAATCTCAATTCCGGTTTGAAGCTCCAGAGGCTCACCGCTCTCAACCTGCAAGTCTCCTGAACGAACCTGTGCCACATCACCAACAAGCGTCGCTTGAAAGTCCCGAGGGTAATTGACATTCGTCAAGTGAAAATTCGGCGTGTTTGCGCCTGCTACGAGGTTGGTCGAGGACTCAACGGAGTCGTCGACAACGATTGTGACACCTTCGAGTCCAACGGGCGACGCGTATCCAGCGACGATTCCAGCCACCTCCAACTCTTGATCTGCCGCGAGACGTATTTCCGGCACCCCAAGGAGGTGTCGAAGCTTTGCTTCGTTGACGGCAAGGTCGCCACGAATTGCGACAAACGCAAGCGAGTCGCCGGTCCAGTAGAAAACCGCCTTGAGTGTTTGGTGGAGCTCAAGATCCAGAAACGCAGCCACTTCTTCGATGGTCGTTTGTCCCGGAGTAGCAACTTTGGCTATTGGCGCAGGAGTGCCATGATCAAACATCGGCTTTCTCGCAGTTGCAACCTCCATATTCGCCGCGTAAGTACCGGTAGGGCTTACGACGATGGTGTCCTCACCTGCCGGTGTTAGACAGTGGAATTCGTGGGCCATAGACCCGCTCATTGCGAGCGCGTCTGATTCCACCACCGCTGGCTCGATTCCGCAACGGCGGAACGCTCGCACGTAGGCTTCTACGAACTGGTTGTAGGTGTTGTCGAGGCTCTCAAAGTCAGGATGGAAGCTGTAAGCGTCTTTCATCGTGAACTCTCGTACTCGAAGTAAGCCGCCTCTTGGTCTTGGTTCATCTCGAAACTTCGACTGAAACTGATAGAAGCTGACCGGAAGCTGCCTGTAAGACGAAGCGAACCATTTGCCAAGGTCTGTCGCAATCTCTTCATGCGTCATGGCGAGCACCATGTCACGGTCCCATCGATCCTGAAACCTGACCATCTCCGGGCCGACGGATTCGAAACGACCGGTGCGCTCCCAGAGATCTGAAGGATGAACGAAGGGCATTTGAAGTTCTTGGCAGTCGATCCGACTCATTTCCTCCCTGATTATTTGCTCAATACGCCGTTGTACGCGCCATGCCAGGGGCAGCATGCTGTAGATGCCTGCACCCAACGGGCGTACATAACCTCCGCGCAGGAGCAGCCGATGGGATACAAGGGTTGCCTCAGACGGATTATCACGGAGCGTACGGACAAAAAGCCGTGACATGCGCTGCATAGGTGTTGAGCAGTCCGGAAAGATTTGCTGGCCTAGTGTATCGCTGAGGCTAGATTGTATAGTCGCGTTCGCCTGCTTGATCACCAAGTTGGGACAGTGGACGAGAGTCGCCAGAAGGCCCGTCGGCGGAGAGTAACCGAGCGCGCGGGCCGACAACCACAGAGTCCGGGGGCACGTCTTCACTCACCAACGCCAATGCGCCAATTTTGCTGCGTGCTCCGATGATCACGGGGCCAAGGATGTTGGCCCCCGATGCGATTACGACGTCGTCCTCGATTGTTGGGTGTCGTTTCGTCCGACCACCATCGGTTCGCCACCACCCTGTCGCTCCGAGGGTGACCTGGTGGTAAAGCATGACGTCGTTCCCGATTTCAGTTGTTTCACCGATTACGACACCGGAACCATGATCAATGAAGAAGCGCCGCCCAATGGTGGCGCCTGGATGTATCTCAATTCCGCCTGTCAGGAATCGAGCCACTTGGCTTATCAGTCGTGGTAGCACGGCAATCCGGCGCTGGTATAGCCAGTGAGCGACTCTATGAAAGAACACCGCATGGACACTTGGGTAGAGGAGAACCTCGACAACATTACGTGCTGCCGGATCCTTGTCTAAGACAACCTGAATCCAGTCAGGCCATCGCTTTATTAATGAGCGGTCCCTCGTTGTACTCGGGCCTTTCGCTGGAACCTTCTCTTTGGGGTTATTTCCCTGCTTGGACACAAAACTCACTCCTTTTTCGAAGGACGAGTTTCGTCGTGATTCCACCTTCGTTCATCACTGCCTTGCGCACAGTAACCTCGACAGGTGCTCCCGCACCCTGACCCGGTAACGAGGGCCGACCGGCGTGGCCTACGCCTATGATTCAGCCACGCAGCTCCCGAGCGCACTTCACCGCGCGCGTCGTACCGGACCTTCCACCTACTGCCGGTTCGCTGGACGCCGCCATCGCGGGTACTCTGCTCGTTCGTAGCTATTCAGCTTAAATTGTGTCCGTTGTTACGATCTTTGAGCCCTATGTGTCAAAAGAATTCTCGTTGCCTGTAGGAGTAACGGCGGCGACAGCCTTGAGGAGACATTGTGACGGACACCTCAAACCTTGGCGATGAGCGGGTGGAAAAACCCGACATAGCAGCATTGGAGCGGCCCATATACAGCGCCGCGTCACCTGATTTGGAGTTTGCACGCGCGCGCCTGAAGGTGTACATGAGAGATCCGCGGACCAGAGAATCTGATAGCGCATGGGCGGCAATTGGCCACTATCGGCTAGCGACTGTAGCAGCTGGCATGGCTACGACTGCGGATCCTGTCGCTGCAGATTTTGATTTGTACGCAGGCGCAGCACTGAGACATGTGGCTGATAGCGTCGAACAGACGGGCTACTGGTTAGCGGAAGCATTCGATCTCCGGTTGCCGCCACGAGTTCGAGCTCATCCTAGTAATCGGGAGCTTGCCGGACGCTTGGCCTTTCTTGACCCAGCCATTTCCACGTCGCTTCTGGCGCGCCGTGTTTGGCTTTCGGACATCGCCGCCATTGGCCGACGGGTGACTCGCTCACCGGTGACCTTCCGGGCTGAAGGGTCTGCTCTGATTGCGGCACCCGTCGGCCAAGCCGAGGTGGAACAGGCGATTTCAGGACACTTGGAGGAACTTCGGGAACTTTTGATTGAGGCGACTCGGGCGATCGATCGAAATGCTGCCGCCGGGGGGCGACAGCGTGAGGTGCCAGATGAAGCGTGGCTTAACGATTAAGCGCTGTCAGGTTCCCTGTGCGATTACATGTAACCAGTGGCGTGAATCAGGCCCAGACCACACGCCGCTTTCCTTAATCGTGAAGTTGGCACTGTAAAGCTGTCGCGTAAGGCCCGTAAGCGTAAAGTCAGTGAAGTACCGGGGCAGCGTCTCTTCCCATGCGGCGCGGCGAACCCCTGTGCCCTCACGAACCACGATGTACAGCCAACCGTTACCGACAACCCGACGAAACTCCTCCAGCACTAAGGGCACGGCTAATGGTGGGAGATGGCCTAGTGCGGCAAAACACCAGACACCGTCGAACGCATCGGAGCGCAAGGGGATTTGTCGGACATCACCCTGGCAGAGCTGCTCGTTGTCAAGAAGCTGAGCTTCGTACAGCATCGCTTCAGATAACTCAAGGCCTGTAATACGGGCGCCGGCCAGCTTTAAGAGGCACGCGTCGCGACCAGGCCCGCACCCAGCATCAAGGATGGACGGTTCGTGGACAGGGGATGTTGCCGTCATTCGAACAAACCGCTCGGCCTCGTCAGATGCCGCGTAATCGTCGATCCGACGGGTGTAGTCAACAGCCATTCGGTTGTAGGTTGCTCGGTGTGTCTGAACCCAAAGGTCGGGGTCGAGCGTGTCAACGAGAGACGAAAGACGTTCCTCGCTCATAAAAATCCCTCCTTAAATAGGTAGTTGGCCCGTAGAATTCGTAGGTGGACATGACCGACCAAGAGGTGGGCACTATCGATCGTCGACCACGACCGCCACGTCCTCGGCAGTCGCCCGAGGAAAAGGCAGGCCTACCGGAAGCGTCAGACACTTTTCGACTCAACGCCCTTGAGGCTAGCAGCCGCTCGGATCCTGAACCAGACGTGGGCTCCAGCTCATCGGCAGCTGATCAAAAAGCTTCGCCAGTCACGTCTCATGCACAACGTAAACAGGAGGATCCGGACCGTCCGCTCACAATGTCAGAAACGTTTGACATGATCCGGGCGAATCTTGAGCGTGTTGAAGGAACTCGTCGTGAAGTTGCCGTGACGTTAGCCCTTATTCTTTTTGGCGGCGTTGGCGTCTGGGCCCTGTTGACGGCGGCTATTCCGTGGTCTGGAGGAATTCTGCAATCCGTTCAGGATGTTCTTGCGCTCAGCGCGTCTTGGCCGACCTTGCCTGCACCGGATGATCCACGAGTGGCTGTTTCGACCGACGTTCGTGTGGCAATGTGGGTCGGGTCGCCACTGGTTCTTGGCGTGTTCTGGTTTACGGCTGGCTACCATCTCGATAGGGCTAGTCGTCGTGCGTTTCGGCCAGTGGGTCCTACAGGGACTCGCCACTCGTCAAACGGCTATACGTTAATTGCGGTGGCGGTGGTATTCCCCCTGATCCTTTTAGGACTAGCTGGTTCTGCCTGGGGAGTCTTCGCCTTGGTGAGTTGGGCGGCGCTTCGAGATGCTTGGGGAGCGCTAGCTCTGCTTGCTACTTTGCTGGGATGCTTTTCTGGGGCCGTTCGTTTGGCGAACGAGGTTCTTGATCGTCGGGTTAAGCGCTGATGCGAGGGGTCGCTGCGGCTCTTGTGTTAAGTGCGAGACCACGGCAATGGTCGAAAAACCTTGTCGTGCTGTCGGCGTTGTTGTTCGCACTTGAATTTCGCGACGGGGTCAGTGTCCTTGTGGCTGTGGGATCGATGCTCCTGTTTACGGCAACCTCTGGAGGCCACTACGTGCTGAACGATGTCATTGATGTCTCTCTTGATCAACAGCACCCTTCGAAGCGGAATCGTCCGATTGCAGCTGGTCGACTCTCACGTTCAATCGCAACGGGCGCGGCAGTTTTTGTGATCCTGACAGCAACGGTGCTGGGTTTCTTGCTTGCGTGGCCGCTGGGCGTGGCGCTGACGTCCTATGTGCTGCTGCAGGTTATGTAC
>PVBE011252852.1_pt1 | contig 29671 bp, 19 predicted proteins | sample 1631181 | NCBI WGS metagenome assembly PVBE01 (sample SAMN08397723, study PRJNA350692) | Marine metagenome, whole genome shotgun sequencing project. | isolation source: water | place: Pacific Ocean | collected 2012-04
AGATGGGACTAGCGGGATCCAGCCACTTCCCCGGCTCCGGAGGCCGGCCCTGGCTGCAGCCGCTCGGCCGGCTTGTGCGCCACGACGATCAGCGTACCGGCACGCCCGAGCAGACGTAGGATCGCGCTCGCACCAACCGCCGCAACCACGCCAAAGGGCAAGAGCGCGAGCAGCGCGACCCGATAGAGCGGAGACAGGTCGCTCCTTTCGGCCGGGCAGTTGCGGAGCACGTCGTAGAGCGCGTTGTGGCGCAGTCCGACCCGGGAATGGGTGCCGATGATCCTGCAACCATTGCGGTTGAGCGGATGAGAATAATGAATACTCCGCCGACTGGATTGCTGATGTCAGAATCAGATGTGCACGAGCAACTGAGCGGCAACCGCTTTCCGGCTCCGACCGGACGATTTCCAGTGGTCGATCAGCCCTACCATCAGGTGCCGCTTTTTGACACGGACCCAGCCCAACCCATTTCGGACATTATTGCGGAACTTCGCAAGAAGCTGACCGATCCTGTTTCCTTCGAGTGGCAACCAATGGCGGCATGGACCTATCAGCATGCGACCAAGGTCAAGCCAGGTGCGCCCCATGCAAAGTCACTGTTGTGGGAGGCGGTTTCCGCGACGCTGACACTCTGGGAGAACTCCGGCGACTACGGCCAAGTGTCGTTCCTACTGCAGAATAATGTCGGAGTTGGAACGCCGCTAAAACCTTACCTGGGACCGCAGGTTGGAAATCCCGGGGGTATCAACAACATACTTGTCGCTCCCGGTGCGGTAGTGAGTTTGTACTGGCAACAATCTTTCTTCGATGACACCGTGCGGTGGCGAATCGGCAAGATCAGTGATGCGAGTTTCTTCGATCGAAACGTGGTCGCCTATAACCCGATCAAAGGCTTCATGGCGCTTGACTTCAACCAGAGTCTGACGAACCCGTTTCCTGCTCGCGGAGTCGGAACGACCTTGTCGGTTGACCTCTCAGACAACACGACGCTTCGTGCAGGAACGCTCAACTCCGCCAGTACCGGTCTAACGAGTGGTTTCGACGGGCTTGCGTTGTCACATCTCTTTACGATCTGCGAACTCGACATGCGTATCTTTCCAGAGATCAACGGACGGCCTCGTGAGGGTCATCTTCGATTCATGGGCTGGTACAACGCAATCAAAAATCCTTTTGGAGAAGGTAATATCGGTGGCCCGGGTGCCACCTTCAACATGGATCAGTCGGTGGCTGATCATGTGGCGGTATTCGCCCGGATTGGATGGGGTAGTCAGGATGTGACGGTTTCAAACTTCGCCGCATCGTGCGGAGTCGCTATTACGGCCCCATTCGGACTCGCCAGTAGCCAGACCGGAATCGCCATTGAGTATGCTCATATCACACCCGCAGGCCGCGCGCGGGCTGGGTTCTTTGAGTCAACTCCGGGGATGCTTTCGGCAACACCATCTGGTGTGCAGGGTCTCGGTTCCACCGCATTTGCAGGAGATCCTCTGCCAGGCGGTGAGCAGTTGATGCTGGAGTGGTATTGGCGTGTTCGCATGACTGAGTCGACAAACACCGGCCCGGTTATTCAAGTGGTGCGTGATCCCGGAGTGGGAATCGATACATCGGTGATCTGGGGCTGGCGGACCACAATCACATTCTGAACCCCACGTTGACTACTAACTTCTTGATGTTGCGGTAGGATGGCCGCCACAAGCAGCGGGCATTGCGCAGTCTGCTTGTATGCAAGTAGATAGGGCGACTCCAAGCCACAGCAATTCCACTGGGGTGCGATTCGTATTATCTAGAATCCCACTGGTAAGTTGAGAAGGAGTGAATGCATGTTGATCATCACTGCCGTCGCCGTGGTTGCCGTCGCCGATCCGATTGTTCCCGATGGCTACTCCATCGGGATCATTGCAGAGCATCCGATGGTCCTTGATACGGCGGCTTTCTGTTTTGATGATGACGGCGCGATGTACGTCGCAGAAACGCAGCGGCAGGACCGCGGTGTGGAAGACAACCGAAATTCACCTTTCTGGCTGATTGACGATCTCGCTTCTCGCACCATCGAGGACCGCTATCGCGTATTTGAAAAGTGGGCGCACAAGCGAGAAAATGGGATCGACTTCTACCGCAAGTGGGCAGACGACATCATTCGCCTGCGCGATACCGATGCCGATGGCATCTATGATGAGCGGACGCATTTTGCCGGCCCCTTCAACGACGTGCTCGATGGCGGTGGCGCGGGGCTTCTTGCACTGAATGGTGACATTTGGTACACGAACATCCCCAATCTCTGGCGGCTGCGCGACGCCGACCAAGACGGACACGCGGAGACGCGGGACTCTCTCTACCGCGGCTTTGGCGTTCGAGTTGCGCTTCGCGGTCACGACATGCACGGGCTCGTAATGGGACCGGACGGTCGAGTGTATTGGTCGATTGGGGATCGGGGATATCACCTTGAACTCCAGAACGGTCGAATTCTGGAGGATCCGCACAGCGGCGCCGTCTTCCGATGTGAGCCCGATGGATCAAACATCGAGGTGTTCCATACAGGCTTGCGAAACCCTCAGGAACTCGCGTTTGATCGATGGGGCAATCTCTTCACTGGTGACAACAACTCCGATAGTGAAGACCGTGCCCGCGTCGTGTATGTCGCTGAAGGTGGTGAAACCGGATGGGACATGGCCTACCAAACGCTTGGCGGCGACAATGAGCGTGGCCCTTGGGTACAGGAAGGTATTTGGAAAACTGATCATCCGGGCCGGCCAGCATGGGTGCTTCCGCCGCTGTCCTATATCGGAAGTGGCCCGTCGGGTCTGACGTACCTGCCCGGTCCCGGGCACGCCGATCAATATGACAATCGTTTCCTGTTGTGCGACTTCCGAGGGAGTCCCGAGCACAGCAGCGTACTTGCATTTGGTGTTGAGCCTTCGGGCGCTGGCTTTGAGGTCGTCGATATCCACCCATTTGTCAAAGGTGTGTTGTGTACCGATGTCGACATGGGTTGGGATGGCGGCGTGTATGTGACGGATTGGGTGCAGGGGTGGGGAAGCAGCGAAACCGGTCGAATATGGCGTGTGTCGCATGACGAACGAGCTGCGTATCCGGTCATCCATGATGTAGCGAAGATCGTCCGCGATGGCTTCAAACACCGTTCATCCGAGGAACTGGCAACGTTGCTCTCGCACGAAGACATGCGGGTGCGACTTCGCGCCGAGTGGGAATTGGCTGCGCGCGGGACCGCCGCGATTGAGTTTTTGAGCAAAGTGGTGGATGGTGAGGATCAACTGGCGCGGCTGCATGCGGTTTGGGGTCTGGGCATCGTCGCTCGCCGGCATGGTGGTGGCGAGGCGGCACTTCGCCCAGTGCAGGAACAGCTTTGGCATGAGGACCCAGAGACGCGTGCCCAGGCGGCGAAAGTTCTGGGCGATGTGTCATGGAAACCGGCCAAAGATGATCTGCGCTCACTCGCATTCGATGAGTCGTTACGCGTTACCTATCACGCCATCATGGCACTTGGCCAATTGGCAGACCCAGATTCAATCGATGCGATCGCCGAGGTGTTGTGGACCAATGACAATGAGGACAAGTGGATTCGTCACGCCTGTGTCGTAGCATTGGCTGGAATTGGCGATCGCACACGCCTGATTGAATTGCTCGGAGATGCGCAGCCATCGGTGCGGCTTGGCGCGGTACTCGCGCTGCGAAAGTTGCGTGATGCCAGCGTGGCTCTGGCTCTTCGCGACCCAGATCCGTTCATTGCAGCCGAGGCGGCGCGGGCCATCCACGATGCTGAAATCGAGCTCGCGATGCCGGCGCTTGCCGATGTAGCTGCGAGTATTCCGCCGGGAGACTCACGCGAGGCGAGGTCCATCGGCCGCCGCGCTATCGAAGCAGCGCAGCGACGCGGGTTGCCGATCGATGCAGCGGCGATGGTCAATGCCGCCGCCGACGATGCCATAGCGCCAATCGTTCGGCTGGAAGCGGCGAGAGCCCTCGCCGACTGGAAAGCCCCGGGGCCGCGTGACAGGGTGACCGGTCGATACCGTTCGGTCCATCCACGGGATCCTGCCGAAGCAAGGGATGGGGTTCGGGCAATCCTGCCGGCACTCGCTGGCACGGATGGTGAAATAGGGGAGCAGGGCCGCCAGGCCGCCGAGACGTTCGGCGCGTCACTCGAGCCAGAGGCAATGCTCGCGATGCTTGCGAATTCATCGCTGCCAACTGCGACCCGAGTCGACTGTGTGCGCTACTTGGCCAGCAAAGAGCCGATGCGGGAAGCGACCATCGACCTGAGTATTCAGAGCGGGAACGATCGACTTCATGCAGAGGCGATTCGATGGGCCTCCCCGGTTCGAGCGGTCACACTTGCGAATGCGGGACTCCAAACCGATTCACCCCACGTACACCGAGCGGCATTCGAAGTGCTGGCTCGGTATGGCGGCGCCGATGCTGTTGGCGAAGTGCGGCACCGTGTCACGCCAAGCACATTGCTCGACATGTTGGAAGCGCAGACGCCAAATGAAGCCAGCGAAGCGAAGTGGGCTGCCGCGCTCGATGGTGGCGATCCGGCTCGCGGCCGGCAACTCGTCGAGCACCACGCCTCGGCTGCCTGTGTTCGTTGTCATATTGTTGAAGGCCGCGGCGGCATTGCCGGGCCATCGTTGATGGGGGTCGGCGAGAGGCTCTCACGCCGGGAGTTGCTGCAGTCAATCATCGATCCGCAGACGGTTGTAGCCGAGGGGTACGGAACGATGTCCGCCATGCCGGAAATGCGTGATGTCCTGACGCCCTTTGAAGCGCGCGACATCGTCGCCTACTTAGCAACATGCGGGGAGCCATCCCAATGATGGGCATCACCATAGCCCTGGCTATGTGTTGTTCGGTCGACTCGTCACTTCTGCAACTCGAAGACGGGGACACAATTGCCATCATTGGAAACACGTTCGCCGAGCGCATGCAGCACTACCCGTACTTCGAAGCGGGACTGCGCGCTGCGTATCCAGAGACCGAGTTGCATGTTCGCAATCTTGCCTGGAGCGGCGACGAGGTGGCATTGCAGCCTCGCCCACTCAACTTCGCCGGGATGGCGGCGCATCTGGATCGGGTTGACGCTGACACCATCATCGCCTGCTTTGGAATGAACGAGTCGTATCAAGGCGACGGGGGGCTGCTCCAATTCCGTAGGGATCTCGGAGCCTGGCTCGACGCGAACCAAGGTCGACGTGTCGTGTTGGTGTCACCGGTAGCTCACGAATCGCTTGGCGGCCGAATGCCGGACGGATCGATCCATACTTTCGATCTCGGCAGATACACACAGGTCATGCGAGAGGAAGCGGCGAGGCGGGAGGTCGTGTTCGTGGACCTGCACTATCCCTCGCAGCGTTGGATGGCTGGTGGTGACGACCTTACGATCAATGGCATTCACCTCAACGATGCTGGATACCGACTCGCCGCCGCGGAGTTGCTTGTTCGGCTTGGCATCGACTCCGAAGGCACCGATGCGCCACCCGACCGGCTCGACGCGATCCGCGAGAAGAACAGGTTTGTGTTCGAGCGGTTCCGCCCCATCAACACCGAGTACGTCTATGGACGCCGGCACAACCCATTTGGTGATGACAACTTCCCAGCCGAAATGACGCGGCTGGAAGACCTCGCTGCTGCCGCCGACGCATCGCTGCTTCTCGGCGAGCCATTCGACGCCAGCACACTCGCCCTTCAGTTGAAGCCGCTTCCATCACCAAGTATTCCCGAACCAGCATGGGATGCCGTCGCGACGCCGCCGGAAGAGCGTCCGGTGCCATCCGTGTCCGAACAACTCGGCAACTTCGAGCTGCCCAATGGCTGGTCTATCAACTGTTTTGCGAGCGAAGAGCGGTTCCCGGAACTCGCCAACCCAATCGCCATGAACTTTGATGGTGATGGTCGACTCTGGGTTGTCGTGGCCCCGACCTATCCGCATGTTCTGCCTGGCGAGGCGCCCCAAGACAAACTGATCGTGCTCGAAGACACCAACCGTGATGGTCGGGCCGACACACTGACCGTCTTTGCGGATGACCTTTACATCCCAACCGGGTTCGCAACGAATGGCGATGAAGCATGGGTTGTGAGTCAGCCCAATCTCCTGCATGTCGCCGATACGGACGGCGATGGCGTATCCGATACTCGGCAGATTGTGCTTCATGGGTTCGGTCCCGAGGACGGCCACCATGCCATGTCCGCCTTTGCGAGGCCACCTGATGGGAGCATTTATTTTCAGGAAGGTACGTTTCACCACACCCAAATCGAATCGCCGCATGGGCCTGCACGATCAACGGATGCTGCCGTGTATCGGTACGACCCCGACACCGCGGAGGCCGAAGTCGCATCGTCATGGCCGTGGGCAAATCCATGGGGCCATGTTTTCGATGAGTGGGGGCGCAGCATCATTACCGATGGCACAAGCGCGACGTCACGGCGTCTGACCCACATTGCCGGCGCCCACCCCTATCCCGATGTTGGCAAGGGTGGCTCCGATGTTCGCGGCGTGCCTTCGTTTACGCCTGGCAATCGCCGACCTGGTGGTGGCACAGAGATCCTCGGTGGCGATCATCTTCCGCCAAGCGTCCGAGGTCGCATGGTGATTCCGCAGAACATTGGATATCACGGCTTGCACTGGTATGACCTGCGTGAAGTTGACTCGGGCTTTGCAGCCGATGCGGTCAATCCCGATCTTGTGTACTCAACTGACCCAACGTGCCGCCCGGTTGATGTTGAGAGTGGGCCCGATGGCGGCATTTATACGCTCGATTGGGCGAATCCAATCGTCGGTCACATGCAATTCAGCGTTCGTGATCCACGCCGCGACCATTCTCACGGGCGTGTATGGCGAATCACTCAAGACGCCCGACCGCCCAGCACCTGGGAGCCCGTTCGATCACTTGAGAACCCGGACCTTTTTTCAAACCTCACATCAACATCGCCCTGGAAGATGCGGCGAAGCCGAATTGAGTTGCAGGAGCGGCCTGCTGATGAGGTGCTTCCTGAAGCAGTGGCTTGGGCGGCGAAGTCTGGCAGCGCGCGTGACGCGCTTGAGGCACTTTGGCTTCATCAGGCTCACGGCGTCATCAACGTACCTCTGCTCGATCAAGTGTTGATGTCCGGCGATCCACGGGCTCGCGCTGCTGCAGTGGCGGTCCTCCGCGATTGGCAGGACGAGGTCGATGCAATTGCTCGACTTCGGGCCGCTGTACTTGACACCGACCCCGGCGTTCGGCTCGAGGCGATGCTTGCGCTCAGTTATCTGGATGACCCACGTGCTTTGGAACTCATGGCGCTGGCGATGCATCAGCCGATGGACGCTGGCATGAAAGCGGTCCGTTCGCGTGCGATCGAAGCGATGAGGCAGTATGGAACGCCGGGTGGCCCCGGCACAGAGTCGTGGAGGCTCTCGCGTCTCTCGAATGCATCACTTACCGCCGAACCGCTCGGTCATTTTTCAGCAGTCGAGCGGCTTGCTCGCGCGTCGATGCCCGAGCAGGAACGCCTTGCAGCCGCGGAGTGGCTGGCCGCTCAATCCGGTCAATCCCTGGCGGCCGAGTTGTGGGATGCGGTTCAGGCCGCGCCAAACGGAGGGGCGGTGACGCTGTTGCTTGATCAAAGTCCTCAGTCGCTGGCGGCCATCGAAGAGCAGTTGATTGCATCTACACAGCATGGATCGGCACCCCAGCTACTTCGTGAAGCGGCCTGGGCTGCCCGGGCCAGGTTGGCGGGATGGCCTGACGCCTGGAAGTCGGCGACTGCCGAGCGAGGTACCTCGCAGAGGATTGATCTTCTGGCGGCAGCGGCCGAATGGCCGCGCATCGCTGGCGGTGATGGTCGTCGCACGATCCGGTCAATACTTGAGTCCGGCCCTCTGCCGAGCGAACCTATTCACGGACGGTTCGTCCGGGTGGAACTCAATGGCCCGGCAACACTCACTCTTGCAGAGGTTGAAGTTATCAGCGGCGGCAAGAACGTGGCGCTCGGCCGCCCATGTTCACAGTCGTCGACGAACTGGGAAGGTCTCGCTGGCCGCGCTGTTGACGGCGATTCGAATGGCGCGTGGTCGGCAGGTGTCTCGACGCATACGATCGAGAATGAACCAGATCCATGGTGGGAAGTTGATCTGGGGTCAACGATGCCGATCGATCGCATTACGCTGCACAACCGCACAGATCGGCCGCACCACGAGCGACTCGATGGATTCCACCTCATCGTGCTTGATGAATCTCGTAACGCGGCGTGGATTGCAAAGAATCAACCCGCTCCCGAGTACCGAGCCGATGTTGTGCCGGGGGGTGACGCCGATATGCACGTTCGGATTGCGGCGATGCCGTCGCTGGCGTCGGCGGACCCGAGTGAATCATCGATCCGCATTCTGGCGACATGGGCGGAGCGTGGTTCAACCGAAGCAATGATGGCTGCTGCGCTGGCGATGGACCAGATTGACGTCGCGTGGCCGTCGGAACTCGAGCATCTGCGACTCAAGCGTGTTGTGATCAGCACTGTTCCTCACAAGATGGTCTACGATGTCAAGCGATTCGACGTGATCGCCGGGCAACCGACGGAACTTGTGATTGTCAACGAGGATGCCATGCCTCACAACCTCATCATCGGGCGTCCTGGATCATTGCGGCAAATCGGTCGTGCTGCCGACGCACAAGGAACCTCCGGGGAGGCGGAGTCGCGTGGGTATGTCCCCGATGTTGATGGCATTATGCACACATCACCTTTGGTGCTGGAGGGAGCGACCGAGCGCCTGAGATTCATAGCGCCAATGCGGCCAGGTCGGTATCCATATGTTTGCACGTATCCAGGGCATTGGCAGATGATGAATGGTGTGATGAACGTGAAACGCTCCGCCGCTAGGAGCGACCGCTAATGGGAGAAGTATTCCCATTACTCTGGGGCTTTGGAGCGTTGGTGTTGATCAGTGTTGTTTTCTACTACACCCTTCAACAAGCCAAGAAGCGAACAGCGGCGCTTCGCGAACTTGCCAGCGAACTCGGACTTCGGTTTTTGGAGGACGATGATCCTAGCCATGACGAACGATTTGCCGACTTTGGGATTTTTTGTCGTGGTACGAATCGAGCGGCCTACAACACCCTCGGTGGCGAGGCCACCGTGGGCTCGTGCTGGCAGCATGTGGTGATGGGCGACTTCAAATACACAGTTGAAACGGGCTCCGGGAAGAACCGACGCCGCACGACGAAGCGATTTAGTTATGTGCTTGTAGCCCTTCCACACGAAGGCGCTCCGGAATTGCTGCTTCGGCGAGAACACTTGTTCGACCGCGTAACGGACTTCTTCGGATTCGATGACATCGACTTCGAGTCGGTCGAATTCAGCAAGCGATTCCATGTCGCGAGTTCCAACAAGCGATTTGCTTGGGATCTCATCGATCCAAGGATGATGGAGTTCCTGCTGGCAGAGGAGTCTCCAGTCATCGATATGGAACATGATTGGGTGTGCATCGCCAATGACAAGGTGTGGCGCGTCGAAGAGTTCCGAGCCCGGTTGGATTTTGTGGGCCGTTTCCTCGATCATTGGCCCGATCACGTGGTGCGAGGGCTCGGTGAAGGCAGGTACAGGGAGCAGGATTGATATGACATGGATTGTTCCGCTGTGCATTGTGGGGGGCGTCGTACTCGTCGTACTTGTGTGGTACATCGTGATCTACAACCGGTTTGTGGCGATTCGCAAGCACCTCGAGGAGAGTTGGGCCGATGTCGATGTGGAACTCAAGCGCCGCTATGACCTGATTCCCAATATCGTTCGGACTGTCAAGGGCTACGCCGCGCACGAGAAAGATGTGTTCGAATCGATCACCAATGCCCGCGCCGCCGCTGTGGCCAATACTGGCGACCCGGCGAAGCAATCCGGCGATGAGCAGCGGCTCGTGACACAACTCGGCAAAATCTTCGTCGTTGCCGAGGCCTATCCCGAACTCAAAGCCGACCGCAACTTCCTCAACTTACAAGAGGAACTGAGCAACACCGAGGATCGCATTGCTGCGTCGAGACGTTTCTACAATGGCAATGTTCGCGAACTTAACACGCTTCGCGAATCCTTCCCATCGAGCATTGTGGCGGGCCTTGCAAACGTCGAAGAAGCGGGCTTCTTCGAGGTCACCGATCACGCGGAGCGCGACGTTCCGGCCGTGTGAAACGGGGTGATTTCTCAAGGAGCGGCCTGCTGAAGTGGGTTTGGGGGCTGTAAGTAGCCGGCGAACAAAATTGAGCCTTGACGAATCGTACGGCCGTGCGATAGTGGCCCCTGAAAGAGCATCAAGGAGATCGCCAATGTTCGAATCTGCACGTTTAATGTATGGCACCGCGGCATTGACGATCTTTCTGCCCAGTCTGACTGCGGCGCATGCTGCGTGTTCGCTGACATGGGGGGAGTACGAAGTCACGCCTGATGGAAATGGGTCCGCAGATCTGATGTGGTCGTGCAATGAGTCCATGCTCGCCTTTCAGTTCGATGTGTCAGGGCTGGAACTCATCGGACTGCGTGACGGCTGGTGCGGCGAAGGCGGATGGTCACTCTATAACAGTGAGACAACGGCAATCGGTTTCACAATGGGCCAAGCGCCCATGCCGCCGACGACCGAGCCCGTTCACTTCGTCACAGTCGACTTTGTGGTGACTGGCGAGACGCTGGCCTTTGCCGATGATGTGATCTTCGTGGCGCCGCCGGATGTAGTCATCGATGTTGATTGGTCTGATGTCGTGGTGCTGAACGATTGCGACGCCGATATTTATCCTGAAGGAGCGGGCGATGGCGTCGTAGGCGTCGATGAAGTGCTCGCACTTCTTGGAGACTGGGGGGCCTCGGGCAGTCCGTTTGATGTCAACGGAGATGGAATGATCGGGGTCGATGACCTCCTCGCCGTTCTGGAGGCATGGGGACCGTGTCTATGAATACCGGCATGTTGGGCCTGGTATGTGCGCTAATGCTGCAGGTTCCGAGTCTTGCGGCACCATGTGAGATGAACATGGATGTGCCGGACAGTCTTGGGATTGAGTCGATGTTCGGGAATTCGGTGGCATTGGATGGCAATCTGCTTGCAGTCGGAGCACCGCTTGAAACGGGCGTTGCATGGGCAACCGGCGCGGTCTATGTCTTCCGGCTCGAGGATGGTCGCTGGGTGAATGAGGCAAAACTCATCGTCGACGATGCGAACTGGGGTGATATGCTCGGTGTCGATGTTGATTTGCAGGGGGACACGATCATTGCCGGTGCGTGGTTCAATGATGCATATGGGAGCAATTCAGGAGCGGCCTACGTCTTTACGCGAAACACCTCTGGAATCTGGTCGGAGCCAGAGAAACTGGTGCCACCCGATCCCGGTGCAGAGGATGTATTCGGTCGAACGGTTGCGCTGGGTGACGGATTCTGTGCCGTGGGCGCACCGCTGGATGATGATCAAGGGAGTTCGTCCGGCTCAATTCATGTATTTGATCGTGGTGTTGATGATTCCTGGGTCCATGCCGCCAAACTTGTACCACCAGTTCCCGCGGAAGGGCATCAATTGGGACTCGGCCTTGCAGCCGATGGCCTTCGTATTGTTGGCGGATCACCATGGGCATATGAGGGGAGAGGAGACATCAGATTGTGGCAGCGATTTGGATCGAATTGGTCCAGTCAGTGGCACATGACCATGGAGTTCGCAGGTAGCCCGGACGATTTCTTCGGCTTTGCGGTATCGCTGGAAGGTGGGCGCATGGCGGCAGGGTGTTACCGGGACGACACCTACGGAGAAGATGCTGGAAGCGTTTGGGTGATGGATCAAGTTTTCGATGGCTGGGCATTCAATCGCTTTGGCCCGGCGGATCCACAGCCAAATGCCCAGTTTGGCGTCTCGGTGACGGTATCGGGAGATCATCTGATGGTGGGTTCCAGATACGCTCCAGTGAACGGAGTGGATTCTGGACGTGTTGATGTGTTTGAGGTGCCGTCTTGGAACTTGGCGAACACTCTGATTTCACCGCAGCCCGAGCCCGAATCGGAGTTTGGCTGGGCGTGCGACATGCAAGGTGATATCGCGATTGTCGGTGCTCTCTATCAGCCGGATCACGGTGCGGTTTTCGCCTGGTCCGGCATGAGCAGCCCATGTGGTTGTCAGGGCGACCTTGATGGAGATGGTGAAGTTGGCGTCAACGACATTCTGGCGGTGCTGGAGGGTTGGGGCGGCGATGGCGATGGGGGTGATGTGAACGGTGATGGCAGTACCGGCATCGATGATTTGCTACTGCTCATAGCGCTCTGGGGTCCGTGCAGTCCGTGATCACCATCATGTTCCACGTGTCGGTATCGTTCAAGATGTACGACAAGGGGTGCCGGATGGAGTGGAGTGTGTAGCTATGACAGAACAGAAACGAGAGCACTTCCCTCCGACCTTGAACACTTGGATCGGCGAGAGGATGCAGGGCGGCACCATGGCTCGCGAGGAGATCAATCGCCATGTCATGGAGGCGTATGAAGCCCCGCTTCGCATTTATTACCTAGGCTCGAGTTGGCGAACACTTGGCGAACCCGAAGATATCGTCAATGGATTTCTTGCTGACCGCCTCGACCGTGAAGAATTCTTCAACAAGTGGCAGTCCAGTGGAAAGCGACTTCGACACTGGCTCATTAACGCGATGCACTTCTATCTCAAGGAACTGTGGCGCAAGGAGCACCGACACGATGCGGCGAGAATCGATGCCAGTTCCAGAGATGAAGATAACGGTTGCCCTGTAGATTCAGGCGTGCTTGACGGAGAGATGGACCGCATATGGGCGAGAGCAGTCGTTTCGGCAGCATGCCGAGATGCCGAAGCCTCGTGCCGTGCGGACGGCTTGGGCGATCATTGGCGTCTGTTTCTCCGTCACCACCTTGACGGCGTGCCATACCGTCAGTGTTCGACCGAATTTGATGTGAATCCAAAGCGATGTGCCGTCATGGTTCGAACTGCTTCGGCAAGATTCCGTGAAGCCGTGCAGGAACGCCTGCGACAGGATGGCGTGGCGCCATCGGAATTCGAAGAAGAACTGATGCACTTACAGGAGGTCATTTCATGAACCGCGAGCCTGAAACCATCAATATGGGTGATGAAGACGACCCCGCTGTTCGAACACTTCTTGAAATCGCCCGTACACAGGAAACGCGTCCAACAGCCATGCTTCTAAATCGTGCCGCAAAGGCCGACGGCGACGAGTGGCTCAACGCCGCTTTGGGCAAAACCCCTGAGGGCAACCCTGTGGACGCAAAGACCCTGCTGTGTACTTCCGGATGTGACGTGGAGTTTCTTCGAATCCAGTATGGCTTCGCCAAGCAATGTTTTCATAGCGCGAGCTGCGAGGATGAACGAATGCGGGGATTGCTTTGGTACTTGCTGTTGATTGCTGCTGCTGCTGTTCACCATGATGTATGCCTCCCAAGTCAACCACCGGCAGTCATCAGCGCCGCGCTGCTTGAAGTGGCGCCCGATCTCTCCGATCCATGGGGCGATCTTCTCGCTCAGGGGGCCATGGTCATGGACTGAGTTCGAACGCAGCATCCCACCGCAGACCAGAAGGCCTGTGGCGGGATGCTCGTGCTGTCCCAGTCAGATGGGTTCGGTGTCAACTCATTCGCAGGTTCCCCACGCTTCAAGGATTCGCATGAGATCCTCCATGCCGACACTGCCGTCACCACTGACGTCCTCGGCACAGGAGGTGCCGGGAGGATCGCTGTGGTCACAGTCATCTTCGCTGTTGAAGTCGACGTTGCGATCACTGATGTCGTCGCCACCCATGCCGATGATGACGGACTGAGAATCGAATGCTGGGACATCCAGCCAGGTCATGCGAATGCGGCCGTCCTGAAAGAGTTCAAGCTGCATGGTGTTCTGTGGCTGACCACCCCACATCGAATAGGCGGGCACGGCGAGCCAACTGAACGCGATGCGATCAGAACGTCTGACAATCCGAACACTGCCACCAGCCGAAGGGTCCAGATCGGTGTACATCGGAGCGATGCGAGCGGCTGTCGAGAAGTTCTCGACAGAGGGCCCCTCAAAGAGCCACGGTGCGTTGGCGAAGGTCACGCTGCCGTTGCTGTGGACCTGCACGTCGCGATATGAGCGACCGGCATATTCGAAGTCCCAGTCCAGTTCGATCCAGAATGATGTGTCGTCCTGTAGATTCAGATCGTCGCCACCGGACGGGAGCGGAAGTGCTGTGACGTCCTGCTCTGTGCAGATGTTCCAGCCTCTGCCATCAGGCTCAAATGTCGTTGACATGTTGTGCGGCTTGCTCCCAGAGTGCTGAAGGAGGCCGTAGTTGCTGGGATCGGATGGACCGGCATCCAGCGCGGTGATCGCAGCGGTGGCGTCGAGCATGCCACCGGTTTCGGTTGAATACGCAAGCGAATCAAGTGGACGTACAGACGAGAGGATCGCCTGTTTCATCTCAGCCGCAGTGGCATTGCCATTGCTGCGAGCAAGAAGAAGGGCTGCGACACCAGCGACATGAGGGGCCGCCATCGAAGTGCCATTGAGCGCCCTGTACTGATTTCCCGCGGTCGAGCTCATGATGCCCCAGCCAGGTGCTGCAAGATCGACGCCATTGCCATGATTTGAGAATGATGCCAGTTGACCATCGGGCCGCAGCGCGGCGACTGAGATGATGCAGTCGAGGTTGTAGGCAGCCGGATAACCACACGAGCCACCATCGTTGCCGGCGGAAATCACGAAGAGATGATCGTGATCTCTACCAGCTGCTTCCATGACGTCATGGAGGCCAGTGTCGTAGCCGCCGCCGCCCCAACTATTGTTTGAGATCCTGGCGCCGTTGAGCACCGCATATTCAATGGCTTTGATTGCCTCTGAGAGATAGCCGCCGGACTCTCCTATAAATTGAACCGGCATGATGGTGGCACCGGGGGCGACGCCGATGATGCCGGTGTTGTTGTTCCCTACCGCAGCAATCGTGCCGGAGGTGTGTGTGCCGTGATCCATGGGGATAGAACCGGCCTGATTGTCACTGAAATTCCAACCATGAACATCATCGATATACCCATTGTTGTCATCATCAACACCGTTGTAGGGATTCTCGCCGGTGTTGGTCCAGACGATTTCTAGCAGTTCGTCATGCTCAATATCAACACCGTTGTCGATGACTGCAACAACGACGTTGTCCGCACCTGGCTGCATGCCCCATGCTTCTTCGGCGCGAATGTCGATGTCAGGCGTACCGGTAATCCAGTAGCCGTTGCTCTCGACATCCTGACCGGTATTCTTGAGACCCCAGAGTTCATCCCACTTCGGATCATTGCTGTTGTCGGTCTGCATCAGGTAGGAGGGGTGTGAGTATAGAACGCCCTCAGCGCGGCCCCGAGCGGCCTGGAGACCATTGGAAACGCTTCCCTGAATATCGAGAACCATCAGGCCGGGAACGAGTTTTGATTCCCACCGAACGCCGCCTCGTGTCTGGCTCAAGATGGAACGCAGCGACTCATTGGCCTTGGATCGCTTAGAGGTATCGAGTCGAACGACGAGTTGACCGGGATTATGTGCTTTGGATGTGAGTTCCTGGATGGAGGCTGCGTTGACCTTGTTGTGAGGAGAGGCTGTGGAGGGGGATTGCGTTGCAGCCAACGACAACGTATTGGCCAAGAGAACAAACATGCTCAATGTGGCTGCTGCTTTGAAAGTGTTCATGCCGAGTTCCTTTTGCCGTGTATCAGGGCCGTGAGTAGGCCTTTGATCAGAGAGCGGTGAAACCCGGTTTCCTGCAGGAAATACTCTGAATATTTCTGCCCAACCCACCAGCTGCGGCTTTGTTCATTGATTCAAGGGTGTTTCTAGGGGCTTTGCGGGTCTCACCAGAGTCAAAATTTGAGCATTTGGGTGGTCCAACACGACACCAACAACGATCAAGAGAAGCACATAACAGGGGGTGCGCACATCTCTGCACACAAAGGGGGGGATGGTCCCCTGCTGGCCCAGTTGGTGAGCCAATGGGACACACTGCCGGGACCAGTACACAAAGTCAGTCAGGCCGAGTGATACGGCTGATTGCCAGATCGGCCGCCAGAACTGCTAATTGCAAACCATCTCCATGCAGAATCTGAACAATTGCACACTTACCATTCGCGGCAACTCATTCACCGGGCCATGACGGCTCATCCAAGGAGGCGCGTTCATGAAGACATGTGTCATCGCATCACTTCTGACCGTGGGTATGGCGGCACCAGCTCACGCACAGGATCAACGGGAGCATGAGATCGCAGAACTGCGATCCATGGTCGAAACCCTTCGCGGCGAAGTCGATGTGCTTCGCGCCGAGGATTCAGATCAGTGGCTGAGCGAACGCCGCAGCGAGCAGATTCGCGGCATCGTTCAAGATGTGCTTGCAGATGCGGATACTCGTGCCAGTTTGCAGGGGGCCGCTGCAACGAGTGGCTACAAGGGGGGGTTCTTTGTTCAGTCGGCGGACGGAAATTGGACGCTCAAACTGAATGGACAGATCCAGGTCCGGTGGAACTACAACCACGCCCCGAATGGCACGACGACGAATGCCGACGAGGAGTATGGATTCCATATTCGCCGCGCGAAGCTGAAGTTCAGTGGCAATGTGATCGACCCTTCATGGGGCTACAAGATCACCATTGGCAATGATCGAAACAAGAGCGGGGCCGTCGTTGACAACAACGCCAACACATATCTTGAAGATGCGTGGATCAACAAAAAGATGGACGATGGTTGGTACTTCAAGGCCGGCCAATTCAAAGCGCCCTATCTTCGAGAGGAAGTCGTCAGTTCGAGCGCGCAGTTGACTGTCGAGCGTTCCATGATCAACAACCAATTTACGTATGGTTGGGCGCAGGGTATCGAGCTGGGATCGAAGAACGAAGATCTGTGGGGCCGCGTTTGGTACGGCGACGGTCCCAACTCACTCAATCAATATGGAAACGACAACGGCATCAACTCGCTTGTCGGGCGATTGGATTACAAGCTTTCCGGCGACTGGAGAGATTGGAAAACACTGAGTGGCCGCGGCATCAAGAGTGACTCGTATGCCTTTGTCGGTGCCGCGTTCCAGTGGTTCAACATCAGCCACGATCGCGCGAACAGTGACCACGAGTATGGCGGCGCGGATGCAACCCGCAGCTATGGCTTTACCGTTGACGCTTCGGTAGGCGGGCAAGGCTGGACTGCCTTCACCTACTTCACTTATGCCGATGGCAAGAACGGCGGTGGCGGCAATCCTGATGATGCTCAAGGTTGGGGCTGGGTCATGCAGGGTGGCATCGACGTATGCGACGACGTGCAGATTTTCGGTCGCTATGAACTCGGTGACATTCGCAATTTCAGTAGCGCTTCAGGTGGTGGTATTGCTGCCACCGATCATCGCAACGGGCACGACAGCACTGTGACAGTCGGCCTCAACTACTGGCCTGCCAGCATCAGGAACGTCAAGTTCACGGCCGATCTTGGATACGCCTTTTCGTTCATCAACAATGGGGGCAGCGTTCCGAGCGCCGACTACACCAGTTCCGGCAACGGCTGGCGTGCCGACGAGGATGGATCCGAAGGAGGCCAGTGGCTGATTCGCACACAGATGCAACTATTGTTCTGATCCCCCCGGAAGTCTTGGCTCTTCGAGAACAGAACGATCATCCATCGCTCCGCCCCGGTTTGATCCGGGGCGGGGCGTTTGTCAATGGAGTGGGCGTACTGTTGGCATGGGCGACGGCATCAGAACACGCAGCAACTCGGCGACGGACCATGCCTGCGCCGGACATCCATGGGGCTCGTGAGGCGCATCACCATCATAAACCTCGGCGACCTGCCCAATACACCCGTGCTCAAGTGATACAAGGAGTGCAGCGGTCGCCTCGTTGACTTCAATTTTCGCTGCGTCTGGGTCATCACAAACCGCTCGCACCGCATCGCAGTATGGACCAATGAGCCATGGCCACACGGTTCCGTTGTGGTAAGCCGTGTCTCGCGAAACCATGTCACCATCGAACCGACCTCGGTAGTTTGCATCATCAGGCGAGAGCGTTCGCAATCCATACGGCGTCAACAGTTGGTTGGTGACAACATCCATCATTCGTCGTGCGTGCGACTTCTCAAGCGGACAATGCGGCAGCGAAGCGGCAAAGACTTGGTTCGGCCTGATCTGTGGATTGCCAGCCCACTTGCCGTCCCGCCATTCAAGAAGATCGAAGCAACATCCTTCCCCCTCGTTCCAGAATGCACCGAAGGATCGCCCCGCCATGTCGGCCCAGGAAGTAAGGAAGGACGATTCACCTGGCAGTAAGTTTGCAAGCAGACGGAGCCCGCTGTGCCAGAGTGCCGAGAGTTCTATTGGCTTGCCGATGCGAGGTGTGACGGCGACGCCGTCGATGCGAGCGTCCATCCACGTCAAGGCCTCGCCTTCGATCCCTGCTTCAACAAGACCGTCGGTGCCGATGCGAACGCCCGGACAGCGTCCTTCGATGTGGGCGTAGACAACTTCCATCGCTGCTGCGAGAAGAGCTTCTCCGCCTGGCGCTTGAAGTGTTCCACCGGCCTGTTCGACGTAATTTGCAATGGCGTGGAGGAACCAGAGGCTTGCGTCCGCCGTGTTGTAGTGCGCGTGTGCCGGGTCACGATCATCGAATCGATTTGGAATCAGGCCGTCACAGATCGAACTTGCAAACGTCTCCAGTACGAGCCTCGCCTCTTCAATGCGACCAGTTGAGAGCAGCAGCCCACGAAGCGAAATCATTGCGTCGCGACCCCAGTCGGCAAACCATGGATAGCCCGCGATGATTGTGGCACCGGCAGTGGATTGATTTGGGCCTGAACGCGCAACGACGAACTGATCGGCCGCGACTACCAATCTGGTGTTGATGGACCCCGTACAACGGGTGCAGGCATCGGGTGGCAGCGGAACGAAAGCGTCCATCTCGGCAGTCATCTCAAACCATGGATGCTCGCTGCTCAACTCGGCTTCGACCGTTCCTGCGGCGAGTGACGACTCTCGATGGTCGTATCCACGTTCTTGCTCGACCGGGTACTCGAACTCATGCCACCAACCGGCGTCCTCATGCCACTCGCCGCGAGAGCAACGCAAGATGAGTTCAATATCGTCTCGACGGGCACGAAGGACGCGCCCAGTTCGTTTCAGTGAGATGCCGTTTGTCAGTGTCTGCAAGGTGTGGAAGTCGCGGAGCAAGACAAGTGGCCGAACGCGAAGCATTGCTGTATCGGGAAGCGTGTCCACCTGCCAGCGAATCGTGCAGGCATTGAATCCACGCTTCAATGTGAGCGTTTTGCTGATTGTGATGCCAGAGGGGAGGCTCCACCGCCAGATGGCAGAAGAGAGATCGCAGTCAAAGTTCAGTAGGCGGGTCCAGCCATCTGGATTCGGAGTCGGGTCTTCGCGGAACAGAAAACTGGACAGGGGGATCTCCCCAGAGCCTGGGAGCGAAATCGTATCGATTGTGCTGTGTAGCGCCACGACTCGTGCCGTCGGTGGATCAGTGGCGCCTACGAGAAGTCCGTGGTATCGCCGCGTCGGGATTCCGCACGCGGTTCCCATCGCAAAGCCACCGAGTCCGTTTGTAAGTAACCATTCGCGATCGAGTTCTGGTTTTGATTCGTGGGGACCGTGGCCCATGGTGTGCTCAGATTCGGGATTGGCCGAGGGTGTTGAGATGATCGACGAGTCGAAGCGTTGTTTCATCTCCCGAAGCAGCGTCGCCGGTCAGTCCAGGGAGAATATCACCCGCAAGCGTCTTTCCAAGTTCGACGCCCCATTGATCGAATGAGTCGATGCCCCACACGGCACCTTGCACGAAGACGCGGTGTTCGTAGAGCGCTATCAGGCGTCCAAGTTGAGTGGGGTCGAGACGGGGGTAGAGCATCGTTGTTGAAGGCCGGTTGCCGGGCATGACCTTGTGCGGGGCCAATTCACGAATCTGCTCATCGTCGAGTCCGGTTTTCGCGAGGTCGGCAGTTACTTCGTCGAGCGTCTTCCCCCTCGCAAGGGCTTCGGATTGGGCGAGGCAGTTCGCCAGAAGCATGGCTTGGCGATCGTCGGAGCCCGGGCACTCTGATTGTGCCGCGACAAGGAAATCACATGGAACCATCGTTGTGCCTTGGTGGAGCATCTGATGGAATGAGTGTTGCCCGTTCGTTCCCGGTTCACCCCATACGACGAACGCCGTTCCGTGCGTCACCTCGGTGCCATCGATCCGAACATGCTTCCCATTGCTCTCCATTTCCAGTTGCTGCAGATAGGCCGGAAGCCGGTGGAGATGCTGGTCATAGGGAAGCACTGCTCGACTCTGACATCCCCAACACTCGCGGTACCAGCAGTCCAGAAGCCCAAGAAGCACCGGGATGTTCGTCTCGATCGGTGTGTCGCGGAAGTGTTGGTCGATCTCGTAAGCGCCTTCGAGCATGGCTTCGAACTGGTCAAAGCCGATGGCCACGGCGATCGAGAGACCGATGGCCGACCACATCGAATAGCGTCCGCCGACCCAGTCCCAGAAACCAAACATGTTTTCGGTATCGATTCCAAAGTCCCGTACACGATCCGCGTTCGTTGATACAGCGACGAAATGTTTCGATACAGCATCGCTTCCGAGGGCTTCGGTGACCCATCGCCGCGCTGCATGCGCATTGGCGAGCGTTTCTTGCGTACCGAATGTCTTGGAGGCCACGATGAACAGCGTCGTTTCGGGGTCGAGTGAGCTCAGCGTGTCGGCCAGATGCGAGGGATCGACATTGGACACAAAGTGTGCTCGGATTCCGCTGGTCCACCAGGGCCGAAGTGCTTGGGTTGCCATGACCGGGCCAAGATCTGATCCGCCGATGCCGATGTTGACGACATTCTCGATGCGGCGATCGGTGGCGCCTGTCCACGAGCCGTCGTGGATTGACTTGCAGAAGGATTGCATATGGCGAAGAACATCGCGAACGCCGGGCATTACGTCCTGGCCATCCGCCTGCATGGGGCGGTCCGAACAGTTCCGCAAGGCCATATGCATTGCGGCGCGGCCTTCAGTTGTGTTGACCGGCTCGCCGGCGAACATGGCGTCTCGCATCGCTTCAACCTCGCGTTCCCGGGCCAGCGCCATGAGCAGCGTGAGCGTGTCGGGAGTTGCGAGATGTCTGGTGAGATCAACTGTAAAGTCACCGACTGTGTGGACGAAGTCTCTTGCGCGATCCGGTGCGCGAACGAGATCTCGCAGCGTGACCCCATCGAGTTTCGAGCGGTGGGCATGGAGATCATTCCAGGCTCGGCTCATGAGTCGTACTCCCACATTCTGAATCCGCCGATGAAGGCGTTGAAGTTGTTGCCACGTTCGCATCGTTCCGGGAGATCATCGAGTTTCATGACATTGCCTCCGCCAAGAACCACATAGTCTGGGTCGATGGCATCCACGAACTGATCAACAACCTCATAAACGGTATCGCGCCAGACCTCGAAGCCATCTCGGTCGAGGGCGGCCTTGCCGGTGTGCTCCTCGAACGAGGACTCGCGGAACGGCATGTGCCCGAGTTCCAGAGGCTCAAGTCGATCGTGCTCGATCATGGCCGAACCAAGTCCGGTGCCGAGGCCGAGAAAGAGCATGCGGCCTCCGTGATAGCTTCCAAGTGCTTGCATCGCCGCATCGTTGAGAATGCGGACGGGGCAGCCGAAGGCCGCTTCATAGTCAAATCCGACCCACCCGCCACCCAGATTCGATGGGTTGAGGAGGGGCCGCCCACCCACGACGGGGGAGGGGTAGCCGATGGATACACGGTCCCAAGTCCAGTCCGAACACGTTTCTTGGACCGCCTCGGCCATGTACTCAGCGGAGACATGGGAGCCGGACTTCACCTCTCGCCGGGTTTCTTCACCCGATCGAAGGATCTTCAGACTCGTACCGCCGACGTCGATCACAAGGATGTCCACAGGAGGCACGATAGCCGATGCTCCGGTGTCGTTATCTTGCTCGCTGGAGGCGCGCGATGCAGATTGCACTGGCGGGAGATCATGCGGGTCTGGAGATGCGGGCACACCTCGCCGAGGTGGTCGGCCAGCTTGGCCACGAGCCTGTGCTGGTTGGCCCCCTAGAGGGCGAACGAGTCGACTTTCCGGTCGCTGCCGAGGCGGTCTGCCGCGAACTCATGGCAGGGCGTGTGCAGCGAGGGATTCTCCTATGTGGTTCCGGGGCCGGCATGACGATTGCCGCCAATCGCTTTCCAGGAGTCCGGGCGGCAACAGCGCATGACACCTACACCGCACACCAGATGGTCGAGCATGATGCCGCAAATGTGCTGACGCTCGGTACCCGGGTCATCGGCCCGGAGCCAGCAGCGGAGATTGTCACGGCCTACTTGAATGCCGAGTTCCAACCAGTTGAGCGATACCGCCGCCGGCTCGCGCAGATCATCGACATCGAAAGGAAGCGAACGATGAACCCGCTCCATGATTTGACCGAAGCAGGCCAGGCTGTCTGGCTCGACTACATTCGCCGGGACATTCTTGATGACGGCACACTGTCGAACTACATCGCCGACAACTGTGTGACCGGACTGACAAGCAATCCATCCATTTTCGACAAGGCGATCTCCGGAAGCGACTTGTACGACGAGGCGATTGGTACCGGCGATGCCGAAGAAACACTCTTTGATCTGGCACTCGATGACTTGACGCGAGCGGCTGATCTGCTCCGTACATCGTGGGATGTGAGTGGCGGCACCGATGGGTGTGTGTCGCTTGAGGTCTCGCCACTTCTTGCGGCGGATGCGGCCACGACGATCGAGCAGGGAACCGCACTCTTTGAGCGTGCGGGACGACCGAATCTCATGATCAAGGTTCCTGGCACTCCCGAATCACCCGAAGCAATCGAAGAACTGATCTTCAGAGGCGTTAATGTCAACGTCACATTGATCTTCAATGAAGTTCAGTATCGACGCGCCGCCGAGGCGTACCTTCGTGGCATTGAACGAAGGCTTGCAGCCGGACTCGACGCACACGTGTTCTCGGTGGCTTCGGTGTTTGTGTCGCGTTGGGATACCCCGACAGCGAGCCTTGTTGGCGACGATCTTGCCAACCGTCTTGGCATAGCGGTTGTGACTCAGTGCCACCGCGCCTACGAAGAGATCTTCTCGGGCGATCGATTCAACGCGATCGAGTCCAAGGGAGGCTATCGCCAGAAACTCTTGATGGCGAGTACCAGTACGAAGGACCCGGCACTTCCAGACACGCTTTACATCACCGGGCTCGTCGCAAAGGACTCCATCAATACGATTCCAGAACCAACACTTCTGGCGTTTGCGGATCACGGCGAAGTCACCGGAACGCTTGGGCCCGAGAATTGGGCGGAGGCCGACACAGTGGTCGCCGGATTCGAGGCTGCAGGCGTTGATGTGGCGGCACTGGCCGAGAAACTTCAATCCGATGGTGCTGATGCATTCGTCAAGGCTTGGCGAAACTTGCTCCAGACGATCGAAGATAAGGCCGGCAATTTGCAGGCCACATAGGCGGGAGCGGAACTCGATGCAGATCGGGATGATTGGTCTTGGAAGAATGGGCGCGGGCATGGTGCGGCGACTGCTCGCTGCGGGCCACGAGTGTGTCGTGTGGGATATCAATCAGGATGCCATCTCGGCGCTCGCAGACGACGGGGCTACGCCCGCGAACACGCTTGAAGACATGGCCGCCGCGATGGCATCGCCGCGAGCCATTTGGATGATGGTTCCGGCCGGGCTCGTGGACACCGTGATCGAAAGTGTTGCGCCGCTTCTCGGCGATGGTGACGTTCTTGTCGACGGCGGCAACAGCATGTGGCGTGACGATCTGACTCGGCATGCGGCGCTGGGGGAGCGTGGCATTCGCTACGTGGATGCTGGCGTAAGTGGCGGTGTGTGGGGACAGGATCGTGGCTACTGCCTGATGGTTGGTGGCGACAGCGAAGCCGTTTTGCATCTGCAGCCTGCGCTTGAGACGCTTGCGCCAGGCGCAGAGTCGGCAGCGCGCACCCACGGACTCGAAGGATCGCCGCTGCCTGCTGAACAAGGATGGCTGCACTGCGGTCCAAGCGGAGCAGGCCACTTCGTCAAGATGGTTCACAACGGGATCGAGTACGGGTTGATGGCCGCCTATGCTGAGGGACTCGGCGTCTTGGCGCACGCGTCCGCGGGGAAGGAATCGCAGCAGCATGATGCGGAGACGACGCCGCTGCGAACGCCCAAGGCATTCCAATATGAGTTGGATCTTCCGGCGATCACCGAGTTGTGGCGTCGAGGCAGCGTGATTGGTTCATGGCTTCTCGACCTGACGGCTGCGGCCCTACACGACGATCCGGCGCTCGAGAATTTCAAGGGCCGCGTTTCCGATTCCGGCGAGGGCCGATGGACACTTGAAGCTGCGATCGAGACGGGATCGCCAGCCCCAGTCCTCGCAGCAGCACTGTTCCAGCGATTCGCCTCACGCGACGAGGATGAGTTTGGACGCAAGGTACTCTCGGCCATGCGATATCAGTTCGGCGACCATGTCGAGAAACCGGCATGAGTCGGAAGCATGCCGATGCGTTGGTGATCTTCGGGGTGACCGGCGATCTTGCGCACCGGAAAATCTTCCCATCGCTGTATGCGCTGGAGCGGCGAGGAGCGCTCAACGTACCTATCGTTGGAATTGCCAGACAAGAGATGACGACCGAGAACCTTCGCGTCAGAGCAAGAGACGGAATTGAGCGATTTGGCGGTGGCGAAATCGAAGACGAAGTTTTCGAACGACTTGCATCGCGGATCCAATACGTACTCGGCGACTATTCAGATCCGGAGAGTTTCAAGCGGCTGCGAATTGCACTTGGTGAGGCGAAGCATCCGCTTCATTACCTCGCCGTGCCGCCCAGCATTTTCGGCATGGTGACGGCAAATATTGCCGCCGGCGGCTGCGCTGATGGCGCGTCGGTCGTCGTCGAGAAGCCGTTCGGCCGGGATCTTGATTCAGCGGTTCGCTTGAACGAGGAGCTCCATGCGGTTTTTCCTGAGGAGCGGGTCTATCGAATCGACCACTACCTCGGTAAGGAGCCGCTTCTGAACCTGACGTACTTCAGGTTTGGAAACCGGTTTCTGGAGCCGATCTGGAACCGTGAGCACGTCCGCAGTGTGCAAATCACGATCGCTGAAGACTTCGGTGTCGAGGGGCGGGGGGCGTTTTATGACGAGGCCGGCGCGATTCGCGACGTCGTCCAGAATCACATGCTTCAAATGGTTGCGCTCTTGGCAATGGACCCACCGGCGGCGGCAGATGATGAGTCGCTGCGTGATGCCAAGGTGCGTGTGTTGAAATCGATGCGATCTCTGACCCCGAACGAAGTTGTGCGAGGCCGCTATCATGGGTTTCTTCAGGAGGCGGGCGTTCATCCTGATTCACGAACCGAAACCTACGCGGCAGTTCGGTTTCATATCGACTCGTGGCGATGGGCGGGCGTTCCATTTCTGGTGCGAGTTGGGAAGAAGATGCCCGTGACTGCGACCGAAGTACTCGTTGATCTTCGGCGACCACCGCAAGCGTTGTTCGAAGATAGTTCTGACTGCGAGCGGAACTACTTTCGATTTCAGTTCAAACCATTCACGACGATTTCAATCGGGGCGCGAGCCAAGAAGTCGGGCGAGACGATGATCGGCGAGCAAATCGAAATGCTCGCCGTCCATCAGGAGCCGGATGAAATGTCCGCGTACGAGCGATTGATTGAGGACGCGATGCAGGGGCAGGCGGGGCTCTTTGCGCGGATCGACGAGGTGGAGACTGCGTGGCGCATCATCGATCCGGTATTGGCGGCCAATATACACCTCTATGACTATCAGCCTGGCACATGGGGCCCGCCCGAAGCTCGCAAATTGGTTGTCGGCCAGAACGCATGGCACAATCCCCTAAGCCCTGTTCAGTCGCATTCCACCGAGCACTGATGGGTGAAGTGGGGACATCATGGGGTGGGGCGGACGAACTTGAAATTGTTGTTTTTAAGGATGCGGCTTCAATAGCGTCCCACGGTGCCAATTGGCTCGCGTCTGCGCTTGCGGACCTCACCGGTGCCGGCACGGCTGTGCTTGCGGTGAGCGGCGGACGATCGCCATGGGCCATGTTCAGTGAGTTGGCGGCGCGAAGTGATGTGCGATGGGATCGCGTACATATCGTGCAGGTCGATGAGCGAATTGTACCTTCGGGGAGTGATGAGCGGAATTGGACGGCAGTGATGCGTGTGTTTGGTCCGGTTGTCCCGAGCGACAACCTCCATCCGATGCCGGTTGAATCTGGGGATGTGATTGCCGGAGCGGCTTCGTACGATGAGTTGCTGCATGATCTAACGAATGGCCGCGGTCCGGACTTGGTGCATCTTGGTCTTGGCGCCGACGGGCATACAGCTTCCCTGTTTCCGGGGGATGAAGCCACCGACACACTCGATCGTGGAGTCGTCGTAACGGCCAAGAAACACATGGGACGAAGGCGCATGACCATGACACTTCCAATGGTCTCTTCTTCTCGCCACGTGCTATGGCAGGTGCAGGGTCTGGAGAAGGCTGAGATGCTGGCGCATCTCGTCCGTGGGGACGAATCGATTCCCGCCGGACGGGTAAAGCGAGATGGCGCCATTGTGTTGGCGGATGCCGCAGCAGCGAGTCTAATCTCATGACGCTTCGGTTGAAACTTCTTGTATTGCTCGTACTTCCCTTGATAGTTGTGTTTGCGGTCATCGGATACACCCAGTTTGACGCCATGCGCGATCTCGCCATAACAGCTGCGAAGGAGCGAGCGCTCCTGCTGACGCAGGCGACAGCAAGGGAAATAGACAGCGATTTGGCAAGGACGATGCATGCGGCCCATGCTGGCGCGGCAGCACTCGTCCAAGCTCCAGAACTCAAGGGCGATCGTGTCTGGGCGATGCTTGAAGAACTTGTCAAGTGGGTTCCGCTTGTGGAGGGTGCGTCCATCGCGTGGAATCCGGAGCACATGAATCACGGTAGTCCAGCCGCGCCGTATGTGTGGCAGCGGGATGGCGATATGCACCGGCGCGATCTTAAGAAGGCGTACGAGCAAGACGGGCAGCCAAATTACACCGAGCGGAGTTGGTATCGCATTGCTGAAGATGGGAAGAGTGGGTGGACAGCACCCTATGACGGCCCGATCTTTGGCGGCATTCTTGTGTCCTACTCGGTGCCAGTGATTCGTTCGGGAGAGGTCGAAGCCGTTGTGTCACTAGACATACCGCTGCTTCCGCTTCAAGAGCGGCTTTCGGTCGGCGAGTTTGCCAACACGCTCGGATACCTCGTAGGTCCGGATGATCGGTTCATTTCGAATCCAAATCCTCAGAGCATCATGAAGCCAGTGACGTCGGGAGGTGGACCCGCCGCACTGACAAACGCAGAGCCGGCGACGCTAATTCGTGAACCGGCTTGGCCCAATGGGTTGCCGCATATCGTCGCCATAGAGCCTATTCCTACTGCCGATTGGACTTTTGCAGCAGCCATGTCGGAGCAGGAAGTGCTTGGCCCGGTCAGGTGGCAGTTAGCGCGTAATGTCGCCATGCTGCTGCTCGGCGGATTGATCATGGCGGCAATCGTCTTGGTGACAGGGCTTCACCTCACCGGTGATGTCCGGCGTCTTGGCTCCGCAGTTGGCCGCGTCTCGGCTGGTGAACTTGACGCCACCGTCGATCACATTCGCCGATCGGATGAGCTTGGCGTCCTAGCTCGCGATTTCAATACGATGACTCGCAAGCTTGAGGCCACCGTACATGAGGTTGCTGCGGCCGAGACTGCAAGACAGCGGGTGGAGCAGGAACTCGACGTGGCGCGCGAGATTCAAGAACAGATGCTCCCGCATGACGATCCTGTGCTACCAGAGCATCCAGAAGTTGATCTCTTTGCGATCAACGTTGCGGCGCGTCATGTTGCTGGCGACTTCTACGACTACTGGGTCCGAGATGGCGTGTTGACAATTGTGCTCGCCGACGTCGCTGGCTCGGGGATGCCCGCGGCATTGGTGATGGTCCGTGCTATGACACTGCTCCGCCAGTTCGATGACTCCGAGGTCCCGCTCATCGATGTCGTAGCCCGCACCAATGTGGAGTTGTGCAACAACAATGAACGACAAGTCTTCGTGACGGGCGTGATCGCGCGATATGACTTGAGCGAAGGATCATTCGAACTCGTCTCGGCTGGTCATCTGCCGCCATTGATCAATTCCAGCGGGGTTCTGAGTGAGGAAGGTGACTCGACCGGGCCGCTGCTCGGTGTTGTGGCAGACGGGCAGTGGTCATCTCGGCGGGGCAATTTGGTTGCGGGCGACTGGTTGGCCTTCTATACGGACGGAATTACGGAAGCCCGAAGTCCGGATGGAGAAATGCTCGGCACCAAAGGGCTCGCGGCGGGGCTACGCACGCATCTTCAGAAGGATGCGCAATCGGTGGCTCAACAGGGCATTACGATTGCAGGGCAGTGGCATGGCGGCCATGTTGACGATGATCTGAGCATGCTGGTCCTTCGCCGCACCTGAAACCAGCGCAGACCCCTTCCCAATAAGGTCAGTGGTAAACTGATTTTTGCGCGGATCAGTTTTCGCGTTGGGTTGAGGGAGATCTAAGGAGAACATCCAATGTTGAAGCGAGCTGTATTTGTCGGATCTGCCATTGCGGCGGGGCTGTGGGCTGTTCCTGAGGTTTCTGCTGATGCCCCCGTCACTGACGCAATAGTCTTCTACTCGGCGGGCGTCGACAGCATTTTGGCCAATCCCAAGGATGCGAATTTGCATGCCGCGCTGGTCATGATGGAGAAGAACGGCCTGAGCCTCCCCCCCGATGTGGGCGATGACGACGCAGCGATCATCAATTTTCTAGCGTCGGTGATCCTGAGCGAACTGGATGTGCGGATGACAGTTCCGAGCGTGCCACAGGGTCAGATGCCGTTTGGGATCTCTGTTTCCTCCAAAGGCAATGCTGGAGCATCGCCGGATGTGCTCATGGATCGCTTGCACGCAGCCCTGAAGGGGGCGAATGCGCGCACCGCTCCATCGAAGACACGCGACGGATTCATGACCATGGCCTCACAGTACGGTCCGCCCACGCTGTTTGGCATCGAGGATGGCAGCGCTGTCTTTGCGATCAATGGTGATGTGAACATGGAGTCCATTGATTGGTCCGGCTGTGGGCTGCCCGCCGGCGTCGATCCACTGATGGGCGGGATCATCGACTTCAATGCCATGCAGCCGTTTCTCGGCATGGCGGCAATGTTCCAACCCCAGGCCGCCGCGATGATGGGCAACTTCGGCATCATGGGCCCGGACGCGATACGCCTCGAGTTTGCGATGGGCCGAGGCGAGAATCACATGCACCTTGGCGGGCGCATTGCCAATTACGGGAAGCATTTCGGAACAGATCTCGTGGCCGAAGGCGTTCGAGCCGCCGATCTGAAGATCGTTCCGACCGACGCAGTAGATATGCAAGTGACCCGGTTCAACCTCGTAACATTCCTCGACGGAATATTGATGATGGCTGACAGTATGGCACCGCCCATGGGCGCGGATCCAGACGGCAAGCCGATCAAAGCGTCGGACATGGTTCGTCAGCAGGCGAAGATGATGCTTGGAGTGGACATCAAGACGGAATTGATCGACTATCTCGGCGACTCGTTCGTCGTGTACCGGTC
>PVBE012937526.1_pt1 | contig 29661 bp, 16 predicted proteins | sample 1631181 | NCBI WGS metagenome assembly PVBE01 (sample SAMN08397723, study PRJNA350692) | Marine metagenome, whole genome shotgun sequencing project. | isolation source: water | place: Pacific Ocean | collected 2012-04
CAGCCTGGCGTCAATAATCTCGACCACTTAGCTGACAGCCGACTGCTGATAGCTGAAGGCCGATTCAATTTCGGGATGGACTCTAACCTAACGTCACGGCGTGAGCGATTGGCGACAGACGGCGTGCATCCTGTGCGAATGCAATTGTGGCATCGAGGTCAAGTTCGGCGGTGACGCGGGCGCAACCTGGTGAAGATCCGGGGCGACAAGGCCCATCCGGCGTCGCGCGGCTACATGTGTGAGAAGGCGCAGCGCCTCGACCACTACCAGAACGGCGTCGACCGGGTGACGCATCCGCAGCGCCGGCGCGCCGACGGGACCTTCGAGACCATCAGCTGGGAGAGCGACTACTTCGGCGCGATTTCACATACGATCGGGCGGTGGTCGAAGAAGCCGGCGTCGTGGACGGCGGGGTGCCCAGGCGTGACCCCGGCGGCCCAACAGTCGCCTTCGAAGGCGTCGGCGGCGACGTGGTCGATGTTGAGGATGCCACCGTAAGTGGGAGCAACACCGGACCCGACCTCGGAGACGAAGCGGAACGGGTGTCCCTCGCCGACGAAGTCGAGCCAGCGCGCGGCGCTCACGTCGAAAGCGCTGGTCCGCCCCGGGTCGGTGTTGAGGTCGCCGAGCACGATGTTCCGTACGCCGCTGACGCCCGGCGCGCCGTCGCCGAGATCAACGAAGACCTGGTCGATCTGGCGGACCCTGCAATCCATCTCGTCTGTGCGCAGGCCCGAAGTGCCGTGCACCGTCACGACCGTGATGGGCGGGCCAGAGATCCGGTCGATGATGCCGCGCGCGACTCGGGCGCCGCGGCTGCAGCCGTCCACTTCGAAGCCGGCGAGCCCGTCTCGGAATCGGCCGAATCGCGAATGGACCGCTGCGCACTTGTCGCGCCGGCCGGGATGGCACGCGACCTCCCACTCGGGTCCGAGTACGCGCTCGACGACCGAGGGGTCGCCGGCCATCCACGACTCGCAGACAAAGCCGGCGCGCGCATCCGCGGGCACGTCGGGACATCCGCTGGGGCCGAAGACCTCCTGAAACGCGACCACGTCGGCGTCCACCTCGGCGAAGAAGGCCCGGGCGTCCTCCACGTAGTCGAGCCACGCCAGACCGTTGCCGTAGAAGGCGTCGCTGGCTTCCGCCTCGGCGTCGCCGTACGCGTCCCCGACGACGCCGCTGCCCCCAGAACTCCCGCTGTTGAAGGTGACGACGACGAACGAGGTGGCGGCGTCGGGCGGTGGCAGCGCCGCGTCCGGCGCCACCGCCTGGTCGTCGTCGCAGCCGAACCCCGACAGCAACACGAGGATCAGGGCGCGGGTGGGTCCCACCGCTCGCCTGTCTCGCAGTCGACGTGCCGGAACGAGAGGCCCTTCGTGCCGAACGCGAGGACCCCGAAGGTGATCGGCAAAGTGAATCGCCGCGGCCCGATCGAGCCTGGGTTGAACACGGCTACGCGGCCGTCCATCGCCAGCAGCGGCACATGAGAGTGGCCGCAGACGAGCACGCTGGCCTCGTGCCGGAGCGCCAGCCGGCGGGCGTCGGCGCGAAGCCGCGGGCCGCGGACGGCGATGTGGGTCATCACCAGCTTCAGCGTCTGGCCGTCGCGGTTGATCGTCAGGTCCACGACGTCGGGGAGGCCGTCGCCCTTGCCGTCGATGTTGCCGCGGACCGCGATGACCGGGGCCACCGTCGCCAGATCGTCGAGGACCTCGAGCGCCCCGATGTCGCCGCCGTGCAGGATCGCAGCCGGCGAGCGGGAGGCGATGTGCTTCAACGCGTCGCGGTGCGGGTGGCTGTGGGTGTCCGAGACGGCGACCACGCACACATCGCCCGGCGGGAGATCCAGCGTCCGGTTTACGGTCCGCACCTTCGCAGCACCCACGAGGCCATCACGTCAGGGTACGGATAGCACGGTCGGTGCACGCTCATCACCTGGGCGGTCGCTGCGTCGAGGTCGAGCCCACGGTGGGCGACGAGATACCCGATCACCGTCGACGGCGACCGGTTGATGCCGGCGTTGCAATGCACGTACACCCGGCGACCCTTCTCGACCAGCCGATGCAGCGACGCGACGGCGGCGTCCAGGTTGTTGAGCAGGTCCGCCCGGTCGAAGTCGGTGACCGCCACCCGCACCGCCTCGATGCCGAGCGTCGAGTACTCCGCCGTCCAGCGCACCCAATCGATGTCGCGATGATGCAGGTCGGCGTCGCTCTGCAACGTGAGCAGCCCGGTGATGCCCTGCTGCGCCAGCCACGGGCGCTCCTCGTCGGTCGGACAGCGGCCCACCGCCAGGGCATCTTCGAGTCGGGTGTAATGGTCGATCATTCGCGTGCGTCAGGCTCCGCTCGCCATCCAATCGTCGACGTGGTCGGCGAAGACGAGGAAGTCACCGAGTCGCTCGTCGAGGAAAGCGTGAAGCTGAGCGACATCGACCTCCAGATAGGCGTGGACGATCACATTGCGGAACCCGGCGACGGACCGAAAAGCCGACGAGAACTCGGTGGGCAACACCCCTGACCGCCCGAGGGCTTCCACCGCGCTTCCGTAGTCGGCGACGTCGTGTCCCGTCGCGACCGCCAGGTGGGTCGCCACGTCCAGGGCGTTCTGCGCGCACAGCTGCATGCCACGCTCGATGACCCACCGCGCGTCGGTGTCCGCGACGAAGTCCGACAGGGGACGTCCCTGGTGGCGCTGCAGGTGGCGCACCGCGGCGCGCAGCACCATCAGGTGCCGGCGGACGATCTGCGGATCAGGGCCGGACGGCTTCAATGGGCCCGTCGATATGCAGCTTCGATCTTCCGGAGATGGGGGACGTAGTCGCAGAAACGTGAGACCGCGCGTCCCTCGCGAGTGACGGTGGCGCGGGCGTCGCGTGCCACCAGGCGAACGCCGTCACGGATGACTCGGTGATAGAGCAGCGGCGGCGCGTCGTTGAGAACGACGACATCCACATCGTTGCGCCCGAGCGCCTGCATCAAGTCGGTCGTCAGCGCCGCGACGTAGCCGAACGGCGAAGGTGGACACAGGCCCTCGGCGACGAAGACCGCCACATCAACGTCGCTCACCGCGGTGGCGTCACCCCGGCCGTGCGACCCGAAGAGGTACGCGTCGAGGATCTCCGGGCGCGCGTCCAGCGCGGTCGTCAACCGGTTGATGAGGTCGTCGTCGCTCACTCGCTCAGGATCGACCCCGGCGCGAGAGGCGTCAACTCTCCGCCGCAGCGAAGCAGACGCGCGGGAGAGTTGCCCAACGACGCAAGAGATCGGGCCGCCGCGACTCTCGTTGAAGCGACGTGTGCGCCGAGGCCCTTGACGTGCTCGCCCACCTCTCGCCGTTGCTCGGGAATCGCGTGGTTGACCCATCGCCATTCACGGTGGCGACGTTTCAGGGGGCAACGAGAGTCACCCGAGGGGCGCTTCGGATCAGTACTGGCCGACGACGCGGAAGAACGGGCCGCCGTGGTCCTCGTTCAGGCGCGCGAACTCGTCGTCGCTGAAGCTCGTGAAGTTGTAGCCGAGCCCCAGGCGCACCTTGTTGTCGATGATGTAATTCGCCTCCGCGAGCACGCCGTTGAGCGTGTTCTGAGCCAGGCTCGTGCGCAGGATGCGGTACTCGAGGCCGGCGTCGACGGTCCGGGTCAGGTGGTAGTTGACGCGGTTGATCCAGAGGATGGTCTGGCTGACGGCGGTCGGCAGCTGGGCGATGCGCAGGGCCTGCCGCTTGAAGGCCAGCTTCTCGACGAGCTGGAAGTCGTACGGCAGCTCGAAGATGGGCACGATCGAGACCACGTCGTACTCGACGCGCTCGGGATCCTGAGTCGACACGTCGATCGGCCGCTGCTCGTAGCGCTTGGTGTACTTGAGGATCACCGCGATCCAGTCGTACGGCACGGGCCGGTAGGCGAGGCCCATGCTCACCTCAATCAGCTCAGCCTCAGTGGCGCTCAGCCCCAGGTCGACGGTGTGGGCGAAGTTGAGGCGGGTCAGCGCGGTGACGTCGCGGTGCAGCTTGAAGCTGGCGGAGTTCAGGGTCAGGAATTGCATCCGGTCGCGGCGGTCGAATTCCTCGTCGTTGTCCTCGTAGCGCAGCTCGTAGCGGCCCGCGACCTTGAGCTTGTCGCTCTCGAGCCACTCGACGCCGAGGGACAGCGCGTCGACGGAGAACTCGCCTGCGGTGCCGCCGAGGACCTGGCTGCGCTCGTAGCCCGCGTCGAGGGTCAGCCCGGTGGTGATCTTCGTGCGCTTGCCGACGCCGAGGACCGCCCGGTTGCGCTCGCCCAGGGTGCCGGCCTCGAGCTGGTATTCGCCGTAGGCGCGGCCGGACTTGTCGGCTCCGAGCAGCTCCTCGCCGCCCACCACGGTCGTGCTGATGGTGCGCCCGTCGCGATTGTCGAGGCGCTCCTGGACGTACGCCGTGTGGCGCTCGTCGATCTGCGTGCGCAGCCCAAGCTGGGTGGCGTTGTCACCCGACCAGCGCAGGGATTCGGTCGCCTCGATGCTGAGGGTCTCGTCAATTTTGTAGCGAAGGCCGCCGGTGGTCGTGAGCAAGTCGAGGGCATCGTTGTGGATGCGCGCGTCGCCGCGAAGCACGAACTCCTGCTCGAAGAGCGCGGTCCAGCGCTCGTCCAGCTCGTAGGTGCCGCCGACGGAGGTGCTCGTGATCTGGAAGACCTGGTCGTTGGCGCCGGGATCCTCCTGCGTATGCTGCAGCTCGATGTCGAGCTTCAAGCCGCCTTCGAGGTAGCCGTAGCCCACCCGCGTGACCTCGCGGCGGAACGCCCGGCTGAAGCTCGCCGCCGTCTGGTTCTCAGGCTGCTCGGCCGCCACGCCATCGTGCTGCACCCGCAGCGAGTGATGCTCATCCACCACGTAGCGCGACTTCACGCCGAACTTCTCGAGCGCTTGCTGCTGGATGCTGCCGCCCGAGTAGAAGCCCGGCGCGACGTACTGCCAGTAGCCCTCGTTGTACCAGTGGTCCTTCTTCTGCTCGCCGGCGAAGTCGTCGAGCTCGAGGCGTCCGCGGATCAGGAAACTGCCCCCCTCCGCGTCGATCCCGTCGCGCCCGTTGAACGGCCTGAAGGTGAGCCCGCCGTCGTCTGAGAAGAGGTTCTCGCCGTTCTGCGCCACAGACTGCGCCAGCTCGAGGTCGAGGCCGCTGCGTCGTCCGTGCTTCAACCGCAGCTCGCCGCCGTAGAGCTCGTAGTCCTGGGCTTCACCGGCGCGGCCCTCGCGGATGTAGCCGCCGCCGACGGTGACCGTCTTGTTCCACGTCTCGCGGGCGTGGAAGCCCACCGCCACGTCGCCCTCGCCCTGGTCGTCGCGGTGGTCGTACTCGACCGCCAGATAGACCGGGTGGCCCTCGAGCACCGAGCCGGTGGTCGGCTCGACCTGCGGGCCCCAGCGTTCGAGCGTGACCATCGGAACCGGCGACTTGGCGAGCACCCGGCCCTCGGTGTAGCGCACGGTGTAGTCGCGGTCGCGGCCCAGCGGAATGCGCCGCCGTTCGACCCCCGACACCCGGTCGCGCTCGACCAGGAAGACGCGCTCCGAACCTTCGACGACCTCCTTATGCGGCAGGTAGTAGAGCGAGCCGCCGGTCCCGCGCAGCTCGACGTACGCGTGGCGCTCGGGCTGCTGCTGGTCACTCGCGAAGCCGCGGACCTCGTGGTGGAAGTCGCCCGACTCAACGTCGAGGTGCAGGCCCGCGCCGTACAAGGCCCGGTCGTAGGCGAGCAGCTCGATGCCGCGGATCTCGGACTTGAAGTTCCCGACGGTGAGCGTGCTCTTGTCGGCCTTGATCGCGACGTACAACGGGCCCCGCGTGTTGACGTCGTTGACCTCCTCGGCGCTGTCTCCGTAGACCGGGTAGAAGCGCTCGGGGTCGACGAGCTGGCGGAAGTACGTCTCGAACTCCTCGCGGCGCGCCGTGTCGACGTGGGCGGTGGCCTGGTAACGCTGGAACACGCCGCCGAGGATGTCGTCGCCCTTCATGTAGCCCTTGAAGTACGCCTTCGCACGGCCGTGTACATACAGCGAGTCGCCGATCGTCGTGTGGGTGTACTCCTCGACCCCGTCGAGCTCGGTGTCGACGCTGCCGGCCAGCCCCTCGGCCATGGCGAGCAGGAAGTAGCCGGAGTCGGGCACCTGAACCGGGTGCCGGATGACTGCGCGGTTGCCCTGGGTATCGAGGGTCCGCACCTCGACGGCGCTCTCCCGGCCCTCCGGCAGCGTCGCGACCCCCGAGAAACGGCCCTCTTCGTCTACGTCGACCTCGGTGCCGTTGAGGAAGACCTTGTTGCCCGGCGCGGTCGTACCGCGCACCGGGATGGAGCGTCCGTTGAGCTTCGTGCCGGCCTTTGGGAGCTGTACCGCGAGCTTGCGCGCCGGGACGTCGGCGTCCTGTTCGCTGGCGATGGGCGCGAGCAGTCGCATCAGCTCGGGCCGTCCGAAGGCGTCCATCTTCTGGCGCTCGCTGAGCGGCAGCGGCTTGCGGACCGGTGCAGGGGGAGCGTCCGGGAGTGCGAGGCCGCGATCGCCGGCGCTGATTGACGCCTTGCGCGCGCCGCCGTCTGCGTCCGGGCCCAGCTTGTTGTATCGGCCGTCGCCTCCGGTCGGTCGGGATGGCGGGTCCAGCCGCCTGAAGCCGCCCTTGACGAAGTCGGCCGCCCCGGGCGCCGCCGGGGCTGATTTGGGCGTCACGAAGAACACGCCGCGGCCGCCGTCGGGCCGGGTGACCTCGACCAGGAGCGCCTCTGCACCATGCACCGTGACCGGCGCGTAGAAGCGGCCACTTCGGTCCGGACGCAGGGCCTGACCATCGAGGCGCAGGCTCCAGCCCTCCTCCTTCGGCATCTCCGGGACCGCGACGAGCTTGCCGAGACGAAGCCGGCCGGGGTTGCTCTGGCTGACGACACCGTCCTTCGACGTCGTGGTCAGCCGGTACATGTAGATGCCCGGGCGTGCCTTGCCTTCGGGTCCGCCCCACGGGATGTCGGTGGGGGGCTGCCCTTCCCCGCCGGACACGAACACCGCGGCTCCGGTCGCGTCCTCGACGGTGAAGCGCCACGTACGAGCCTTTCCGGGTGCACGCAGCGAGAACTTCACGGGCTCGGCGATCTTGTCGTCGACGACGTCCACGACCTCCGGGCCGCTCACCTTGGCGGCCACGCCGCGCACCGTGATCGACTCGCCACCGACGATGAGCTCGTCGGGCAGCTTGCCTTCGACCACGACCTGTCTCGGCGGGTCGCGCATCGGCGCGCTCCCGGCGCGTACGCCGATCGGGAAGACCGCGCGGCGCCCGTCGACGGCGCGGAGCAGCACCTCGACCACACCGTCCTCGGCGATCTGGGCGACCATCGCGAACTCGCCGTCGCTCTCGGGGCCCGTCTCGTCAGCGCCCACGCGCGCGACCGGGGCAAACTTCGCTTCCAGATCGAGCTCCGCCGGCCCGCCCTCGTCCTCGGCCTTCTTCGGCGGCTTGTGCCGGATCTCGACCCGACGGTTTCGGCGTTGGTTGCGCTCGGAGATGTTCGGGACGATCGGGCGGTCGTTGGCGTAGCCGCGGGCGTCGATGCGGTCCTCGGGCAGACCCACCTTCTCGGCGAGGTACTTCTTGACGGCTTCGGCGCGCTGCTCGCAGACGGCGCGGGACTCCTTCTCGTCGCGTTGGTCGTCGCTGTAGACCTCGACGAGGATGCGCCCCTCGACGGTCTTCAACTTCTTCGCCACCCGGTCGATGGCGCGCTTCTGCGTGCTCCCCAGGGCGCGGCGGCCCGCGAAGCCGTCGGTGGTGAAGGCGACGACAAGCGGCGGGCGCTTGATCGCCCCGGCGCCGACGCCGACGAGGCCGGCCGGGCTGCCGACTCGGTGGCCCTTGCGGGACGAGACCTCGAGCCGGAAGGTGTAGGCGTTGCCCCGCTTCAATACGCGGCGCCCGCGGGTGTCCTTCTGGTCCCACTCGATGTTGGTGGGCGGCAAGCCCTGCCCTTCGGCGACCTTCACCTCGTCACCGCCCAGCTCGCCGACCCAGACCGCCCACGCGGCCCGCGGCGCTCCGGGTCCGACGCGGGTGCGGAAGCTGAGGTCACCGGTGGCGCCGCCCGCGCGGGGCTTGAGGTCGCGACCGTTCACGCTCTTGCCGCCGCGCATCAGGTCGACGGCGACTCGTCCGGCCTGCTCGGCCCGGGCGCCGACGCGCACGGAGAGCGAAGGGATGTGGCCGCTGACCACGACGTAGCGGTCGCGCAGGGAGGCCAGGGCGGAGGCGAGACCCTCCTCACCCAGCTCGAGGATGGCGCCCTCGACTTTCTCGGCCGGACAGGTCACGCCGAAGCCGATCTTCGCCGGCAGACCGCGGGTGAACGAGATGACCCGCACCTCGTCGGTGGTGAGCTCGGCCCCGGGCAACAGCGTGCCCGAGTCGACCTTCACCGCGTGGGTGCCGGGATCGATGTCCTTGAAGTGGAATTTGCCGGCCGTGTCGGTGACCGCGTAGGTGCCGTTGTCGAGGTAGACGCGGGCGCCGGGCACGCCGGGCTCGCCGCCGGTCTGCTTGCCATTGCCGTCGGCGTCGCACCAGACGCGACCGAGGAGCAGGCCCTGGTCGAAGTCGGGGTCCGCCATCACGCGGACGTCTGCGCTGGCCGTCTTGCTGATCGGCGTCGCGCCCACCATGAGGGTCGCGTGGTTGGTGTAGATCGCGCGCGGCCGAACGTTGGCGCCGACCACCGCTTGGTAACGGAGGCGTAGCGCCTCGCCCGCATGTAGCTCCATCCCCACCTGCTGGAGACTGCCGTCCTTCTCGAGGAAGCGACCGAACTTGAGGAGGCGCGCCTCTCCCTTGGGGTCATCGGCGTGGAGCAGCTCCTCCTTCCCGCCACGCACCCGCACCCAGGCCACCGAACCGTTCACGAATTTGAAGCCCTTAGGCAGCACGTCATGGACCATCACGCCGCCCCCGGTCACCGGGTCGAAGAGAAGGTCGGTGCTGCGGCTCTGGTTGATGATGTCGACTTCGTACGTGACGACCTCACCGACGGTCGCGGTGCGCTTCATCGCGCGCTTGCTGACGTGGATGAGCGACGAGATGGGATCGAGCGGGACGTGGTTGTTGAAGAACTCGTCGTCCGGGCCGCGCAGGTCGAACGCCATGAAGTAGGTGCGATTCGCGTCCGGCTCGACCGACGGCAGGTCATTCTCGACGATGCGACCGTCGGGCAGGTCGGTGAAGGCGAGCCCCGGCGAGGGCGGTACGAGCTCCGAGGGGCTGACGTAGGTCGAGCCTTCGCGCAGCACCTCGATGACGTAGCGCCCGGGCCGCTTCACCGCGAACTGGTAGAGGCCGCCGTGGGCCGTGCGCTGGCCCTGCTGACTTGCCGCTTCGAGGTCTTCGGGGGCGACCAGGCGCCATTGTTCGCGCCCGGCGTCGGTGAACAGCTCGTCTTCGTCGATGCCGTCGGCGTGGTAGACGAAGACCTCGGCGCCGTCGATGAGGTCAGCGCTCTGGCTGTCGTACACGCGCCCGCTCGGGTCGATGGCGAGCAGCAGCTGGCGCAGCTCGTTGGCGACGACCTCCACGCGCTCACGCGTCTGCAGCAGCACCCCGGTCGAGCTGAACAGCCGCATCCGGTAGTCGCCGGGCCGCAGCTGGCGGAAGTCGAAGGCGCCGAACTCGTCGGTGGTCGCTTCCACCAACGGCTCGCCGTCCGGGTCGTCGAGTGACCAGAGGCCGACCTGCATGCCGATGAACGGGATGTCCTCGCTCGTGACGTCGAAGGCGCCGTCGTCGTTCAGGTCCTGGAATGCGGTGCCCACCAGGTCACCAAAGACCACCTTGGCGTCGACGCAGACCGCCGGGGTCTCTGACCCCTGCACGCCGGGCCCGGTCACCGCGGCGGTGTTGCAGATGGTGCGGTCCTCTTCGAGGCGCGGGTCGACGGTGAGCGAGATGCGGATGTCGACCTGCTCGCCGGCCGCCACAGAGACCCCGCGATACACGAGCCGGCCGTTCTGGAAGTCGCCAGCTGGGGCGGCTTCGAGGTCGAATTGCGCCATCTGCGGCACGTCGATGTTGCGGTCGAAGACGAGGCCTGGCGGGAGCGAGTCGGTCACCTCCAGGTCGATGAGGTCGACGCTACCGAGGTTGAGCACGCTCAGGGTGTAGACGAGGTTCTCACCGACCAGCGCCGGAGCGCCCGTCGGATCCTCGACCTGCTTGACGAGGGTGACCCGCCGTACCGGGGCCTCGCCGACCGGGACCACCGTGGGCTGGTTGCCGTTCGACTCGTCACCGTCGTTGTCGCTGCGCTCACGAAGGCCGCCGTCGGCGAAGACCGTCGCGAGGTTCTCGACCGTCGGGCCGCGCTCGACCACGGTGCGGTACCGGATCTCGCTGGCCTCGCCGGGTCCGAGGACGCCGATCTGAACCTCGATGCGGTCGTCAGCGACGGTGCCCGGGTCGCGATCGGCGGCGTCGGTCAGCGCGACCCCTTGCAGCGTCGTGCTCTCGGCGACGTAGCGACTGCGCGAGGGCAGGTCGTCGCTGATCCGCACCCCCGTCGCGGGCCCGCCGCCGCGATTCAGGACGAGCAGGCGCCATTCGATGGTCTGGCCGATGGTCGCGCGGCCCGTGCCGTCGCCGCCGATCACCTCGTAATCCTTCAGGAAGCTGGTGAGGTCCGCGACGCCGCCGACCACGAAGATCGTGTCGTCGTCGGGGATCGGCGTGTCCGGGTCGTCCGAGCGCCGCTCGTTCCCGCTGGCGTCGCGCACGAAGGCGCGGTTGATCACCTGTTGTCCGACTGGGATGTTCTCACGCACGCGCACCTGGAAGCGGATGATCGCCTCCTGGCCTGGGCCGAACTCTGCGTTCGGCGAGATCGGCAATCCGCGACCGAAGGGCGGAAGGCCACCGATGTCTGGCTCCGGCCGACCGTTCAACGTGGTCGAGCCGGCGCGGTACGCCACCTGGCCGGGCAGATTGTCCGTCAGAACCGGGCTCGGGCCCGGCGCGGAGCCGCTGTTGCGTACGCGGATCTCGTAGGTCACGAAATCGCCTGCCTCCACCTGACCCACCGGCGCAACCCGCGCCTTGGTGATGCTGTAGGCCGGGCCGCCGACGACCGTGAAGATGGTCGGGTCGTCGGGCTCCTCGGTCGTGGGGTTGTCGGTCGGCTGCGGCTCGGGATCACCGCGCGCCGCCACCGTGGCCTGGTTGGACACCGGCTCGCCGGGTTGCAGCGCGGGGCTGATCGTCGCGAGGACTCGGAGGGTGACCTCCTGGCCGGGCGCGATCAGTCGGAGCGCCCGGTTGCGCTCGGGCGTCCACTCGACGACGCCGCGTTGGCCGTCGAGCACGCCCCCGTCGCGCGGCTGGATGTCGCGCAGACGGGCGCGGTCCATCGGATCGGAGACCGACACGTCCTGGACCGGCGTCTCGCCGTCGTTGCGGACCACGATCGAGTACTCGATCTGTCCGCCCGCCACGAACCCGTTGCGCGCCAGGGGCCGGACCGTCTTCGTGCTCGTCGCGAGTTGGCCGACGGCGACGACGATCTCGATCGACTCGCTGAGCGTGAAGTCGCCCGCTGCGCCCACCCGCGCCCCGAACTGGTTGGTGATGGTCAGCCCGTTGGCGGCGTCCGCGTTGATGCGTGCCCGCACCTCGAGGGTGACCTCCTCACCCGCCGGGATGACCTCCACTGTCCAGGTTGCGGTGCCGTCGACGACCTCGCCGCCCACCGCGTTGAGGCGGCTGAGGTTCGGGTCGATCGGGTCGACGACCTCGACGTCGCGTGCCTCGCGGTTGCCCTCGTTGGTGATGGTCAGCAGCCACGTGATCGGGTCGCCCGGCGCGAAGCCGCCGCCGTTGTCGTCGCGGACCGCCTTCACGACCGTCAGCTCGGGACGCGCCACGACGGTGAACGCCGTCGGGTCGTCGAGGGCTTCGGTCGCCGGGTTGTCCGACGGGATGCCCGGCGGCTCGAGGCCGTCCATATGCGCGAACGCGACGTTCGTGACCACCGTACCGTCGGCCACTCCGGCGGCGATGCGCGCGACCACGGTGAGCGGGACGCGCTGCCCGGCTGCCACGTCACCGAGCGCCCAGCCCAGCTCGTTGCCGGCGGCGTCGGCGGGCGGCCGGGTCCCGATGAGCTCGAGCTCCGGTGGCAGCGTGTCGCTGATGTTCACATCGCGCGCCCCCTCGGTGCCGCTGTTGTCGACGACGATCGTGTAGGTCACCACCTCGCCCGGCTCGAAGGTGCCGGCGACGGCCTTCGTGAGCCCGCTGAGGTCCGGCTGGTCGACCACGACGAAGGCCGTCGGGTCGTCCGCGCCCGGCAGCGCCGGATCATCGGAGACGAGCTCGCCGGCCCGGGCCGCGTTCTCGACGCGGGTGCCGCCTGCGGCCTCCGGCGAGATGCTCGCGACGATCTCGACCGAGACCTGCTCGCCCGGCGCCACGTCCGGAGCCAGCCAGCGCACCGTGCGACCGTCCGGGTCGAGCGCGACGCCGTTGGGCACGCGGATATCGACCAGGTCGTCGGGCATCGGATCGACGACCTCGACCCCGCGCGCCACGGCGCTGCCCGCGTTGCCGAGGGTGAGCGTGTAGATGACGTCGGCGCCCGGCTGGAAGTTCCCGCCGTCGCGCGTGCGCACCGTCTTGGTCAGAGTCGCCTCAGGCTCGGAGACGACCGTGAAGCGGGTCGCGTCCTGCTCCGGCGTGCCGGGGTCGTCGGTGAGGAAGGGCGCAGCGGCGCCGTCGAGCGAGACCGCCGCGCGATTCGCCACCACGGTGCCGTCGTCGAGCGGTGAGACGATCGTGGCCTCGAAGCGCACCACGCGCCGCTCTCCGGGCAGCACCTCGCCAATGTCGAATTCGACCACACCGTTGACCACGCGGTCGCCGCCGGCGGGCTCGGTGAGCTCGGGCGGCATCGGGTCGCGCACCACCACGTTGCGGGCCACGTCGTCGCCGTCGTTCGGGACCGCGATCGTGTAGCGAACCCGGTCGCCTGGCCTGAAGACGCCGTCGCCGTCGAGCTCTTCCACGGTCTTGGCCGAGGCGCTGAGGTCGGCGGCGCTGATGACCTGGACGTTGGTCGGGTCGTCGGCGTCGGCCGTGCCCGGGTCGTCGGTCAGGGTCGGGTCGTGGTTGGCGGCCGCCACGCGGCCCTGGTTGGAGACGATGAGGCCGTTTTGGAGCATCGGCGCGAGGCGGACGCGCACGGTCGCCTCGAAGCGCTCGCCGGGCGCGATGTCGCCGGGGCTCCACACCAGGTCGTTGCCATCCGGCGCACCGCCGCCCGCGTCGACGAGCTCGACCTCCGCCGGCAGGTCATCGCGCAGGACGACCTCGCGCGCCAGCTCGTGGCCTTCGTTGGTGATCACCAGCGTGTAGACCAGCTCGTCTCCGGGACGCGCCGGCCCGCCGTTCGGGTCGGCGACGGCCTTGGTCGCCACCAACCGCGGGAAGGCGCGCACAAGCAGCTCGGTGTCGTCGTCGGACTCGGGGCTCACCGGGTCGTCGGTGAGCACGGCCGGCAGATCCTGGGCAGCGACGGCCGCCTGGTTTCGGACCACCGTGCCGTTGGGCGTGCCAACCCGCACTCGCGCGGTGAAGCGGACCTCGGTGGTGTCGCCAGCGGCGAGCGCGCCGACATCCCAGCGGGCGGTGTCACCCGCGAGGACGCCGCCTTCGACCTGCACGTCGTCGAGCTCGGCCGGCACCGTGTCGGTGACCACGACCGCCGCGGCGTCCGCCGTGCCGGTGTTGCTGACGCGGATCGTCCAGGTGACGAGGTCGTTGGGCTCCGCCTCGGCGGGCTCGACGGACTTCGTGCTGGTCGTGAGATCCGGGCGGCTCACCACGGTGACGACGGTCGGATCGCCGGGCGCGGGCGTGTCGGGGTCGTCGCTCAGCGCCAGCGGGATGCCGTCCGCGCGGCCGCTGGCCTGGTTGTCGATGTCGGTGCCGTTTGCGGTGCCCGGCGCCACCGTGGCCTCGAAGGAGACGACGAATGGTGCGTCCCCGGGACGCAGGGGCGCGGGGGCGTTCCAGAGGATTGTGTTCCCGCCGAGCACTCCGCCGTCGGCCGGCGCCACGTCGACCAGCCCAGGTGGCACGGAGTCGGTGAGCGCAAAGGCGTTGACCGGGGCGTCTCCGATCGACGTCACGGTGAGCTCGTAACGCAGCCGGTCGGCGGGCTGCACATCGCCGCCGTTGAGGTCGACCACGCGCTTCTCGATGCGGACCGACGGGGTCGATTCGACGCGGAAGAGGGTGGGGTCGTTGGCCTCTGCGGTGTCGGGGTCGTCGCTATTCGCCGTGCCGTCCGCGTTGTCGGCGTCGGCCTGCGCCTGGTTGCGCACCTCCAGACCGTTGTCGAGGACCGCGAGCAGCTGCGCGCGCACGACGAATTGCCGTTGCTCGCCGACGCCGAGTTCGAAGCCGTCGAACACGACCGCCCCGCCTTCGAGACGCCCGCCTTCGGGGTTCACCTGGGCGAATACGCCCTCGGGCAACGCGTCACGCAGCACTGCAGCCTGCGTGGCGTCGGTCCCCTCGTTGCGGAGCACGAAGGTGTAGACCACCTCGGCCGACGGCCGCGCCGTACGCGGCTCTACGTCTTTCGTGAGCACCAACAGCGGCTGGGAGCGGACGCGCAGCACAGTGGGGTCGTCCGCGGGCCCGGTCGCGGGGTCGTCGGTGACGACCATGCCGTTGAGCTCGGCGACGACCACCTCCGCCTGGTTTCGGATGAGCGTTCCGTCGGCCACGCCCGCCGGCAGATCCGCCTCGAACACCAGCAGCGCGACCTCGCCGGGCGGCACATCGCCGACGTTCCAGGTGATGCGACCGTCCGCAAAGACGCCGCCGTTCTCGGGGCGGACCGCGGCGAAGGCGAACAGGATGGGGTCGGTCACCACCACCCCGGTCGCCATGCGGTTGCCGGTGTTGGGGACGCGCACCTCGTAGCGCACGGTCTGACCGGGCGTGATCACCCCGCCGGGGGCGTTCGTCGCGACCTTGGTGGCTTCGCCGACCACGGGCGCGAAGACGACGCGCAGCCGCTCCGACTCGAGCTGGAGGTTCTGGTTGGGGTCGGCCACCGCGCGCACGTTCGCGACGTTGCCGATGACCGTCGCGTGCGGGGTGTCGGCCGCCACGCGGACCGTGAAGACGATCTCGATCACCTCGCCCGATGGCACCGTGGCGAAGCCTTGCAGGCGGTCGGCCCCGCACAGGATGTCGGGGCTGTTGCTCTCGATTTGGCAGTCCTCGGTATTCGCCGGCAACGGGTCGGTGACCACGATGTCGGCCGGGGTCGCGCCGCCGTTGCCGACGGAGATCGTGTAGCGGATGCGGTCGCCGGGCTCGAGGAAGTCCCCGTTGACGTCCTCGGCGCGCTTCCGGGTCGCCTCGCCCGTGATGTCGACCTCGGCGGAGAGCCGGAACGTCGTGGCGTCGTCGGGCGCGGCGGTCTCCGGGTCGTCCGAACGGTGCTCGCGTTCGGCGGCGATTATGGTGGCGCGGTTGCTGATCTCGAACCCGTCGAGCTCACCGGGCCCGACGCCATCGCGAATCAGCTGGTCGGTGCCGTGGACGCGCGCGATGATCGTCACCGAGGTCCCGCGGATCGGCACGCCAGGCACGACCATGTCGTCGACCTGGACGAGGTTGCGACCCGGATCGGAGCGGTCGGCGCCGCTGAACGTGATGACGCGGACCAGGTCGAGGTACGGCGGCAGCTGGTCGGTCAGCGACACGCCCACGACGTCGCGCTCGTTCGGGTTGGGCACGAAGATCTCGTATTGGATGACCTCGCCGGGCGTGAACCGTCCGTCGCCCGTGGTGTCGCTGACCCGCTTGGTCACCTGCCCGAGGTCGAGCGCGCCCTGGACGACGACCACCGCCTCGTTGGTGGGGACCTCCATGTCGAGGGTGTCGGCGTTGATCGAGCCCTGAATCACCAGGCGCGTGCCCGGCGCCACGCCCACGCCGACCCGGGCCCGGAAGGTCAGCACGACCGTGTTGTCACCGCGGAACGGGATGTTGCCGACGTTCAGGCCGTTGGCGAGCGGGTTCTGGGCGCCGCCCACCTGCTCGCCGTCGACACGCATGCTGTCGGCGAGGTAGCTCAGCCCGTTCGGGAGGCGCAGCGTGATCCGGGTGTTGGCGGCGTCGCGCGTGCCCTCGTTCTCTACGCGCAGCGTGACCACTACGATCTCGGCGGGCGCCGCCTCGTCCGGCACCACGGCCAGCACGGTGCCGTCGCGGCTGAAGTTCGGGGCGTTCCGGTCGACGACGAGCAGCACGTAGCCGAGGAAGAAGGACTCGCCTGCCCCGCTCGGATCGCCTCCGCCGATGTCGACCACGCCGTCCCCGGAGCCGGCCTCCAGCCGCACCTCGGAGTCGCCGACGTCGAGGTGGTTGGACACGTTGAAGCTGTCGAGGTCGAGCCCGAGCGTGTAGCCGTTGGGCGAGCTGCTGTTGAACAGGTTGTTTGGTGGGTTGAAGGCGTTGCTGAGCTTCGTGCCGTTGAAGCGCAGATAGTCGAAGCACGTGGCGCACGGAAAGACGGGGTCGGTGTCCTGCGGCGGCACGCCCAGGAACGAGTCGCCCTCGAGCGCGAAGAAGGAGAGGGCCGCGCTGCCGCCCGCGGGGAAGTCGAAGCCGCGGATGTCGAATATGTCGATCCCCGGGCTGCGCTGGTCCTCGTCGAGGCGGCGGAAGCCGTCGTGCACGAAGACGTCGCGCAGCGTGTTGGCCGAATCGGCGGTGTAGACGAGCACCAGACTCCAGGCGGCGTACTTCCCCTGGCATTCCTGCTCGTTCTGGCAGGTCCCGTCGGGGTTGAGGAAGCCGGGCTCGGCGTCGACGTCGCCGACGAAGTAGGTGCCGTTGAAGGCCTGCGGACCTGGATGGTCGCGCAGCTGTTCAGAGACGTCCGCGCGACAATAGAAGAAGCCGCCCAGCCCGGGGACCGTCACGCAGCGGTCGGCCTGCACGTCGTCGAAGCGGGTCCCGTCCGCGGCCGTGAGGTCGGCGTTGCGGTCCACCCGGTTGGCGATGCTGCCGGTCCAGAAGAGGTAGGCCGCCTCGAGCCGGGCGTCGAATGGCAGCCCGTTGACGTCGCCGGCCGAGCGCGGCAGCAGGCCGCTGTTGACCTCCGGCGCCGCGATGGACGCGGTCATCAACGTGTTGCCGGTGACGACCGCCCCGCCGAAGACTCGATGCTGCTGGTAGAGCTGGTGGCGCTCGCCCTCGACAAGCGCGTGCGCAGACGTGGCCAAGAGCAGGACAGCGATGGCCGACGCGAAGCGGTTCACGAAACCGAAAGACGCAATGAAATCGAGTCAGTGTAGGAGGAGTGCTGAGCTTGTGCCAACAAACGCGCCGGCGTTATCCGGCCGCGTCTCCCCCGCTCGATTCAGGCGGGACTCAGCCGGGGTCGGCGGCCTCGCGGATGTTGACGGTCATGTTGACCGGCGCGGACTCGGTGAGGCCGTCGTCCACGACGAGCCGAAACACCAGTCGACCGGCTTCGTCGGGTGCTGTGAATCGGGGGCTGGCGGTGTCCGGACCTTCGATCTCGACCAACGGACCGGCGAGCTGGGACCAGTGGTAATACAGGGCATCTCCGTCGGGATCCTCCGAGCCGCTGCCATCGAGCACGACCTCGTCGCCGAACTCGGCCTCCTGGTTGGGGCCCGCGTTCGCGACGGGCGGCGCGTTGTCCACGTGGACGCGCACCCGAGCCGCCTCGCTCGTAGCCAGCCCGTCGTCGACGACCAGGGCGAAGACGAGGGTGCTCGAGCCGTGCGGCGCGGTGAAGACCGGTCCCGGGCCGCCGAGGCCGGCGAGCTGAACCGGCTCCCCCCACTCTTGAACCCACTCGTAACGCAGCGCGTCGCGGTCGGTGTCCCGGGAGGCCGAGCCATCGAGGCTCACCACCGTCCCGCCGGCGACCTGCTGGTCGCGGCCGGCGTCGGCGATCGGCGCCGTGTTGTTGGTCAGGACCTGCACCCGCTGCGCTTCCGAGTCGCTGAGCGCGTCCGAGACGACGAGTTCGAAGACGAGACGGTCGCGCCCGGCTGGCGCGGTGAACCACGGCCGCACCCGATCCGCTCCGGTGACGACCACCGGCGTCCCCTCGACCTGGCGCCACGCGAAGGCGATCTCGTCGCCGTCCGCGTCGCTGGAGCCGGAGCCGTCCAGAACGATGACGGCTCCGTCCCAGGCGGTCTGACCCTCGCCGGCGTCGGCGATGGGCCGCGCGTTGTCTACGTTCACGACGACCTGGTCGGGCTCCGAGTCGACGCGGCCGTCGCGCACCACCAGCTCGAAGACGAGCGTGGCGCGGGCGGGCGCGACGAAGGACGGGGTCGCAGAGGTGGCGTCGGCCAGCTCGACCGCGTCGCCGTCCAGCTGGCGCCACGCGTAGGTGAGCTGCGCGCCCTCGGGGTCCTCGGACGCGGTGCCGTCCAGCACGACTTGGGCTCCGCCGGCGCTATCGACGTCCGCGCCGGCGTCCGCCAGCGGGAGCGCGTTGTCGACGCTCAACCGTACGATCGTGGGCGCCGAGTCGACGTACCCGTCGTTGACGACCAGCTCGTAGACCAGCTCGGTCGGGCCGGCCGGGACGGTGATGTGCGGCCGCGGGGCGGTGGGGTTGCTCAACGTCGCCCGGATGCCGTCGATCTGGGACCAACGGAACCTGAGCGCGTCCCAATCGTTGTCGTAGGAGTCCGTCCCGTCGAGGTCCACCACGGTGCCGGATTCGACCTCGGTCTCTGCGCGGGCGACAGCCGCCGGCGCGTTGTTGGCGACGGTCACGACCACGGCCGCGGAGGCGTCGGTGCGCCCGTCGGAGACGTCGACGCGCCAGCGGAGGGTGGAGCGCTCGCGGGGGGCAGCAAACGAAGGGGTCTCCGATTCTGCGTCGTCGAGATTGACGGCCGGACCGTCCATCTGCACCCAGCGGTAGGTCAGCCGGTCGTCGTTGCGGTCCGAGGAGAGCGACGCGTCCAGGTGGACCATCGAGGTGCCTGCGACCGGCTCGTTGGGACCGCTGGCGACCGCCTCCGGGGGGCTGTTGCGGACGTGAAGGCTCGTTGCGGCGGGGGCGTCCAGCTCGCCGTCGGACACGACGACCCGGAAGGTGAGGTCCGTGTGTTCGGGCGGCACGACGAAGTGGGCGGTGGCGCCGTCCGTGCGCAGCTCGACGGCGGGACCGGCCGTCTGGGTCCAGACGAAGGAGAGGACCTGACCATCCGGGTCCGACGAGGTCGACGCATCGAGGGTGACCGCGACGCCGGCTTCCGCCTCAGACGGACCCGTGACGCGAGCGTACGGGGCCCGGTTGACGCGCCCCTCGATGTCGACCGGGTCCGCGGCATCCAGCTGCATGCCGTCGTCGGGCTGGACCAGGTCGAGCGCGCCGGGCGTGCTTCTCGGCGCGTCCACGGGATGTTCGACGTGCCGCCCTTCGGCAGGCGGCTGCTCCGCGGGCGGCGTCTCCGGCTCGGCGGGACCTGCCTGCGTTCGGTCATCTCCGAATTGGATGTGGAAAGAAGGGTCCTGCTCGTCGGCACACGCGAACGCGAGCAACGCGACCAGCATCCAAGACGACTTCGCTACCCATCGACTCATCGGACTCTCCCTGTCGAAACGTCACGTGTACGTGCTGACCTCTCTTCTGGGACGGAGCGCAGGGGGCGGTCTTGTGACCGAGGGGGTACTCAGTGACCCGGATACGTCAGAGCGTCCTTCGCAGGTGGTGGAGCCAGAGCACGCCTCGGCTCTCGTCGAGCGCGGTCTGGTAGGACCGAGTCGCCGCGGTCGCGAGGCGACCCCGACCGACCAGGTGGGCCTCGAAGAACCCGGTGTAGAACGCGTCGGGCAGGAGTCGAACGCTGACCTGGATCTCGGTGGCGCCCAGGGCGCGCGGCGCGCGATAGGTCCGGCGCAGCGTGCCGTGGGCGGGGATGCGCGTGTCGGCCAGCTCGCGCCAGCCGCCCTTCGAGAACGCGACCGAGCGCGCGATCGGCCACTCCCGGAGGGTCTCCAAGACGGGCTCGCCGTCACGCAGCTGGCGGACGGCGAGCACGGCTTTGGGCGTCGCCGTCGTCGGGAAATGGTGTCCTGCTCCGATGTTATGGACGGAAACGTCGACCGATAAATGACCTTCATCGAGCTGCGTCGGGCCGACTTCGAGCCGGATCGCGCGGCGCGCCATGTTGAGGTCGTGGGCGCCCGCGAAGCTGTGGTCCCCGTCCGGTTGGTGGCAATGCTGACATTGCACGCCGGCGACCAGATACGGGCTCGCGGCCCACTCGCGCCAGGTGTCGAGCAGCGGGCGCCCGTTCACCGCCACGGTCAGCGGCAGGTTGTGGCACGGCATGCAGAAGTCACTGCGCGCGAAGCGCTCGACCGGCGTCGCGGCGAGCCCATGCGCGGGCAGCCGCGCGCCTCCGGGCTTCGGTGGCCCGTGCTTCCTGAACTGGCGCAGATGACAGGCCGCGCAGGTGACGCCCTCTCCGCGCAGAGGGGTCTGGGCGCGCTGCTCGATCAGCGGCGCGTGGCAGCCGTCGCATTCGCGTATGAAGGACTCTTTCGCGCCCAGGTACTGCCCGGTCACGCCCGGGCCCATCGCGTGACCGTGTCTGGAGCGCCGCCAGGCCGCGTGCTGCTTGGGGTGACAGGTCGCGCATTTCGCGGCGTGCAGATCGTAGACGGCGCCCGTCGGCGGCTCCCCCTGCGGGCCGGGCGGCCACCACTCGTCCTCCGACGCGTTCACATTGGGCGACGGGCGGGGTCCCCCACCCTGCTCCCGCAGCGCCAGCACGTGGTCGGTCAGCGCGTCGAGGTCGCCCTTCGGGAGCGCGGCGAAGGAGGGCATGCCCATCGGCGGCACGCCCGTCGTCAGCGTCTTGCGGATGGCTTCGCGCGTGCTGCCCAGACGCAGCGGCCCGGCGAGGTCCGCGGGTGGATGCACATTGAGGTGGGCTGCGGGTCCGTCGCCTCGCCCCTCCGTCCCGTGGCATGGCGCGCAGAGCGGGCCGAAGAGCGCCGACGCGAGGAGGACCGCGGTCACTCGGGGGGGCGGCCCTCGATAGGGATCGGGTAGTGCCCGGTGAAGCAAGCGTCACAGAAGCCCGCGGACTCGCCGCCGGCCGCCTCGAGCAGGCCGTCGCGGCTGAGGTAGGCCAGCGAGTCGCAGCCCAGGAAGTCTGCGATCGAGTCGACGGACTGGTGCGCCGCGATGAGCTCACCGCGGGTCGGCGTGTCGACCCCGTAGAAGCAGGAGTGGGTGATCGGCGGCGAGGAGATGCGCATGTGCACCTCCCTGGCGCCGGCCCCGCGCAGCATCGCGATGATCTTGTGGCTCGTCGTCCCGCGGACGAGCGAGTCGTCGATGACCACCACGCGTTGCCCGTCGAGCACTTCGTAGACCGGGGCCAGCTTCAGCTTCACGCCGAAGTGGCGGATTGACTGGGCCGGCTCGATGAAGGTGCGGCCGATGTAGTGCGAGCGGACCAAGCCAAGGCCGTAGGTGATGCCAGACGCCTCAGCGTAGCCGATCGCCGCGGCGATCCCGCTGTCGGGGACGGGGATCACGACGTCGGCCTCGACCGGCGACTCGGCCGCGAGCTGGCGGCCGAGCTCGCGCCGCACCGCGTAGACGCTCTCGCCGAAGATGCGCGAATCCGGGCGCGAGAAGTAGACGTGCTCGAAGACGCAGGCGTGTCGGTCGGCCGCAGGGAACGGTTGCGTGCTGCGGATGCCGTTGGCGTCGATGACGACCATCTCGCCGGGGCGCACCTCGCGGTCGTAGCGCGCGCCGATGAGGTGAAGCGCGCACGTCTCTGACGCCATCACGGTGGCGCCGGCCACCGTGCCCATTGCCAGCGGGCGCACGCCATGCGGATCGCGCACGCCGATGAGCTGGTCCTTCGTCAGCACGGTCACCGAGTACGCGCCCTCGACCCGGCTGAGGGCGTCGACGAGCCGGGACTCGACGGTGGTCTTCCTCGACCGTGCGAAGAGGTGGACGATCACCTCCGTGTCGCTGTCGCCCGCGAAGATGCTGCCCTCGGCCTCGAGCTCGTCGCGCAGCTGGTCGGCGTTGGTGAGGTTGCCGTTGTGGGCGACCGCGATCTGGCCGCCGCCGTAGCGGACCGAGATGGGCTGCGCGTTCTTGAGGCCCGTGCCGCCGCTGGTGCTGTAGCGCACGTGGCCGATGGCGTGGCGACCCGGCAGGCGCGCCAGCTGGTCCTCTCCGAAGACGTCCGCGACGAGGCCCGAGTTGATGATGGTGTGCAGGCCCTCACCGTCGCCCGAGACGATGCCCGCGCTCTCCTGACCGCGGTGCTGCAGGGCGTGCAGGCCGAGGTAGGCGATGTTGGCGGCCTCGCCGTGGTCGAAGACCCCGAAGACGCCGCACTCGTCGTGGAAGTGGTCGTCGCGCTCGTTCATTGCCGCCTCGCTCGTGTCCTGTCTCAGGAGTTTGTGGCGTTATCCGGCAGGGCCGCCGCTGGCCGAGGAGAATGCTCGCAAACTTCTGAGATAGGACACACTAGCCGAGCAGGTCGTCGAGCGCTGTGTCCCAGACGTGGTGCAGGTCAGCGACCGCCGCGTCGATGGCCACGGCGCCCTCGCACCGGACCGTGAGTCGGTCGCCGCCGGTCACCCCGAGCCGAGTCGCGCCGACGCCGGCGTCCGCGGCGAGCGCCAGCAGGGCGGCGGCGTCACGCGTCGCTACGACAACCCGACCGATCGCTTCGCCGAAGAGCGCCAGGTCGCGCCCGCTCGTCTCGATCTCGGCGCCAACGCCGCCAAAGGTCGACTCGGCGAGGGCCACCGCGAGGCCGCCCTCGCTGCAATCGTGGGCGCTCTCGACCAGGCCGCCGGCGTGGGCCGCCAGCAGCGTGTCGACCAACGCGCTCAGCGCCGGCAGATCGGCCGCCGGCGGCGGTCCGGCGAGCTCGCCGCTGCGCCAGAGCAGGTACTCGCTGCCGCCGAAGGTCGGGGCGGCGTCGCCGAGCAACACCACGTCGAGTCCGGAGGACGGGAAGGCGCTGCCCTTCGCGTCGGCTGCGCGCTCCATCAATCCGACGACGGCGATCATCGGCGTCGGCAGCACGCCCTCGCCGTCGGTCTCGTTGTAGAAGCTCACGTTGCCGGACACGATCGGCGCGTCGAAGGCCAGGCAGGCCGCGCCGATGCCGTCGACCGCGCGGGAGAAGGCCCACATCGTCTCGGGCTTCTCGGGGCTCGCGAAGTTGAGGCAGTCGGTGGTCCCGCGCGGGCGGGCCCCGACGCAGGCGACGTTGATGGCCGCCTCGGCCACCGCCAGCGCCCCCCCGACGTACGGATCGAGCCCGCAATAGCGGCTGTTGCAGTCGACCGACATCGCGATGCCGCGGTCGGTGGTCGGCAGGCGCACCACGCCCGCGTCGCCATCTCCGGGGCGCAGCACGGTGCCGGTGCGGACCATGTGGTCGTATTGGCGGTAAATCGCGCGCTTCGAGGCGATAGTCGGGCGCGCGAGCAGCGCCTGGAGCGTCGATGTCGCGTCCGCGGTGTCGTCGAGCTCGGGCGCGACCGGGGGCGGCGCCGGCTCGCTCATCGGGCGGTGGTACTTCGGCGCCTCGTCGACCAGCGCAGGGACGGGCACGTCGACCACGGTCTCGCCGTGCCAGGTGCAGGCGAAGTGCCCCGTGTCGGTGACGTGACCGACCTCGCACACGTCGAGGCCCCACTTCTGCACGATCTCGATGAGGCGCGCCTCGCACCCCTGCTTGCACACCATGAGCATGCGCTCCTGGCTCTCGCTGAGCAGGAGCTCGTACGGGGTCATGCCCGTCTCGCGCATCGGGACACGGTCGAGCTGGAGCAGCAGACCCGAGCCGGAGCGCGAGGCCATCTCGCACGACGACGAGGTCAGCCCGGCCGCGCCCATGTCCTGGATGCCGACGAGGACGTCCTCGGCCATCACGTCGAGGCAGGCCTCGATCAGGAGCTTCTCGGTGAAGGGGTCGCCCACCTGCACGGTCGGGCGGCGCTCCTCGTTGCCTTCGCCAAACTCCTCGGAGGCCATGGTGGCACCGTGGATGCCGTCGCGGCCCGTCTTCGAGCCGACGTAGAAGACCGGATTGCCGACGCCTTCCGCGAGCCCGAGGAAGATGCGGTCCTGGCGCGCCACCCCGAGAGCGAAGGCGTTGACCAGGATGTTGCCGTCGTAGCTCTCGTCGAAGAGCACGTCGCCGCCCACGGTCGGGACCCCGACGCAGTTGCCGTAGCCGCCGATGCCGGAGACGACGCCGCCCACCAGGTACGGCGTGCGCGGATGGTCGGGTCGGCCGAAGCGCAGCGCGTCCATGAGCGCGATCGGGCGCGCGCCCATCGTGAAGACGTCGCGCAAGATGCCGCCGACGCCCGTCGCCGCGCCCTGGTAGGGCTCGATGAAGGACGGGTGGTTATGCGACTCCATCTTGAACACGACCGCCCAGCCGTCACCGGCGTCGATCGCGCCCGCGTTCTCACCCGGGCCCTGGACGACCTGCGGGCCCTCCGTCGGGAGCCGGCCGAGGTGCACACGGCTCGACTTGTAGGCGCAGTGCTCGCTCCACAGCACGCTGAACACGCCCAGCTCGGGCCAGCTCGGCGCGCGTCCGAGCAGGCGCTCGACCTCGGCGTATTCGTCGTCCGTGAGCCCATGCTCGCGAATGGTCTGTGCGTCGTACGGCGGGGCCGGGGTGCTCTTCTCTTTCCGCTCACTCGCCGCTGAGCTCATACCAACGCCTCCAGCACCGCGTCGAAGAGGACGCGGCCGTCGCTGTTGCCGAGCAGCGGCTCTGCGCAGCGCTCGGGGTGCGGCATCATGCCGACCACGTTGCCAGCCGGGTTGCAGATGCCGGCGATGTCGTTGACCGCGCCGTTGGGGTTGGTGCCCCGGGCGTAGCGGAACACCACCTGGCCCTCCCCTTCCAGCCGCTCAACCGTGCCGGTGTCGGCGAAGAAGTTGCCCTCGTGATGGGCGACCGGGACCTTCAGGACCCTGCCGCGCTCGACCCCCCGGGTGAACGGCGTCTCGCGCCCCTCCACCGTGAGAAGCACGTCCTCGCAAACGAAGAGCAGGCCCGCGTTCTGAGCCAGCGCTCCGGGGAGCAGGCCGCACTCGGTGAGCACCTGAAATCCGTTGCAGATGCCGAGCACCGGGCCGCCGGCCTTGGCGAACGTGGCCACGGACTCCATGACCGGCGAGCGCGCGGCGATTGCGCCGCAGCGCAGGTAATCACCGTACGAAAAGCCGCCGGGCAGCAGGACGACGTCGGGGCGCTCGAGGTCGGTGTCTGCGTGCCAGACCTTGTAGGCGGTGTGGCCGAGGACCTCGGAGGCGACGCGCACACAGTCGTCGTCGCAATTGCTCCCCGGGAAGCTGACGACCGCGAACCTCATCCGGAGACCACCTCGACGGTGTAGGACTCCATCACCGGGTTCGCGAGCAGCTTCTCTGCCATGGCCTCGAGCTGCGCCTTGGCCTGCGCGGAGTCGCCGGTGGTCAGCTCGACCTCGAAGACCTTGCCGACGCGCACCGCGTCGACGCCATCGAAGCCGAGGCCACCCAGAGCGCCGGCGATCGCCTTGCCCTGGACGTCGAGTACGCCGCCCTTGAGGCGGACCGTGACGCGGCCCTTCATCGGAACGACTCCCCGGTGATGCGCTCGTAGAGCGTCGTGTACATGCCGGTCGTGCGGCTCACGAGGTCGTCCGGCATCGCTGGAATCTCCGGCTCCGGCTCGCCCGCGGCGCGCGCGGCGTAGAGCGCGTCCTTGTAGCCGCTGCGCACGTAGTGCTGGCGGACGAACTCCTTGGAGTATTGGACGATCTCGCCGGCGGCGTGCTTCTCGGCATCCCACCAGCGGTCCTCGTCGGGGGTGCCGAAGACGTCGACCAGCATCAGCTCGCCCCGCGCGTCGCGCCCGAACTCCTTCTTGCCGTCGACGTGGATGAGCCCGCCACGGGTGGCCTGCTCGTCGATGAGACGGTCGACCTCGAGGCAGGTCTGCCAGATGCCTTGCAGCTCGGCCGAGGTCAGCTTGGAGATGGCGAGCGCCTCCGCTTCGTCAATGAGGCGGTCGGTGGGCTCGACCTTGGTGCTCGTCTCGCAATAGGGCTCGGGCAGCCGGGCGCCGTACGCGTAGGTGCCTGTTGGGATGCCGGCGAGCGTGCCCTTCTGCTGGCGGTCGTGGAACGAGCCGGCCGCGTAGTGGCGGACGATGAACTCGCACGGGACCAGCAAGCTCGGGCGCGTGGCGGTGATGCGGTCGTAGTCGTGTTCGATCTCGATGCGCTTGACCAGCATCTCGCGCGGCCCGGTCTGCTCGACGAAGTGGGTCTTGATGCCGGCGTCCGCGAGGCGGCGGAACCAGAACGACGACGCCCGGCAGATGACCTCGCCCTTGTCGGGCACGGTGTTGGGGATCCACTTGTCGTAGACGCTGATTCGATCGCTGAAGTCGAAGAGCACGAGGTCGTCGTGTCCTTCGACGGCATGGACCAGCTTGACGGAGCCCTTGTAGAGCAGCGCGCCTCTCTTCACGACGAGGTGTCCTCCTCGGGCCCGAAGACCCGGTCGAAGATGGTGTCCACGTGGCGCAGATGCCACGCGGGATCAAATGCGCGCTCGACCGTCTCGGCGTCGAGCTGCGCGCGGATGTCGGGATCATCGAGGACGAATGTACGGAAGTCCCCTTCGCCAGAGTTCGCGCGCATCGCGTTTCGCTGGACCCACGTGTACGCGGTCTGGCGAGCGACGCCGGCGCGGGCCAGGTCGAGCAGCAGTCGCTGGCTGTACACCAGGCCGCCGGAGAGCTCGAGGTTGGCCTTCATGCGCTCGGGGTAGACGACGAGCAACGCGACCAGGCTCGTGCAGCGATGCAGCGAGTAGTGGAGCGTCGTGGTGGCGTCGGGGCCGATGGTCCGCTCGACGCTGCTGTGGCTGATGTCGCGCTCGTGCCACAGCGCCTGGTTCTCGAGGGCCATGCCGGCGTAGCCCCGCAGCAGCCGCGCCTGCCCGGTGAGGTTCTCGCTGGCGATGGGGTTGCGCTTATGCGGCATCGCCGAGGAGCCCTTCTGCCCCTTGGTGAACCGCTCCTCGGCCTCCTGCACCTCGCTGCGCTGCCAATGGCGGACCTGGACGGCGAAGCGCTCGATGGTGCCGCCGAGGACGGCCATCGCGCAGAACAGCTCCGAGTGGCGGTCGCGCTGCACGATCTGGCTGCTCGCGGGCGCGGGCGTCAGGCCCATGCGCTCGCAGACGTGCGCTTCGACCTCGGGGGGCACGTTGGCGAAGGTGCCGACCGCGCCGCTGATCTTCCCGACGGCGATGTTCTGCCGCGCCGCCTCGAGTCGCGCGCGGCCGCGGCGCAGCTCGTCGTGCAGGATCGCGAGCACCAGGCCGAAGGTCGTCGGCTCGGCGTGCATGCCGTGGCTGCGGCCGACCATGATCGTGTGCTTATGCTCGAAGGCGCGCGTCCGGACGGCGGCCATCAGGCGGTCGGTGGCCTCGAGGTTGAGGTCGACGGCGCGGGTCAGAAGCCACGCGAAGCTGGTGTCGAGCACGTCGCTGCTGGTCATCCCCAGGTGCAACCAGCGCGCGTCGTCGCCGACCGTCTCCTCGACCTGCGTGAGGAACGCGATGACGTCGTGCTTCACCGTCTGCTCGATCTCGGCGATGCGAGCCGGATCGAGGCGGACGCGCTCGCGAATCCGAGCGACGGTGCCCTTGGGTACGGTCCCCAGCGCTTCCATCGCCTCACACGCCTGCATCTCGACCTCGAGCCAGGCCTCATAACGTTCGCGCGGGCCCCACAGCTCGGCCATCTCGGGCCGGGTGTAGCGCGGAATCATGAGGCTTCTCCTGCGATGGCGCGGACCTGGTCGCGACGGCTCTCCTTGGCCAGGTACAGGCCCTGGTCGGCGCGGGCGAGCATCGTGTCGAGGTCGATCCGGTCGTCGGGGGTACAGGCGGCGACGCCCATGCTGAGCGTGACCTGCGCCTCGGCTTCACCGAGGCGGAACGTGTTGAGCTTCACCAGCTGGCGCAGCCGCTCTGCGGTGTGCACGCCTTGCGCGAGGTTCGCGCCGGGCAGGCCGAGGATGTACTCGTCGCCGCCGTAGCGGCAGACCAGGTCGGTGTCGCGCAGATTCGCGACCATCATCCGCGCCACCTGCTTGATGACGTGGCTGCCCATCGCGTGGCCGTGGGTGTCGTTCACGTTCTTGAAGTGGTCGCAGTCGAAGAAGACGCAGGACACCGGGATCTCGAAACGAGGCACGCGGCGGATCTCGAGGTCGAGGCGCCGCTTGAACTCCTTCTGGTTCAGCAGACCCGTCAGGTCGTCGTGGATGGACAGCGAGTGGAGGCGCTCGTTGTTGGCGAGCACTTCGTCCTGCAGTCCCTTCATCCGCCACAACACCTCGAGGCGCAGCACGAGTTCGAACAGTTCGAAGGGGCGCACGAGGAAGTCGTCGGCGCCGCGCTGGAAGCCGCGGGCGATGTCGGCCGGGGTCTTGCGTGGGTAGATGGCGAGGCACGGGATGAACTGCGTGGCCGGCACCATCTGCTTGATGCGCTCGAGGTCGGCGGTGGGGTCGACCAGGTCGGGCGCGACGTCGATGACGATCAGCTGCGGCCGGAACCGCTCGAGCGCCTGCCAGACGCCCTCGCCGGGATCGGTCTCGCAGACCTCGTAGCCGCGTGACTCGAGGGAGCGCTGGAGGAAGACCCTCTCGGCAGGGTCACGGCCGACGAGCAGCACCTGGCGGCTCACGCCGGGCTTGGTTTCGGCCAGGGGCAGGCCCGTCTCGTCTACCGGCCCAAGTCCCTCGCCATGCATGCTCACGCCCTATTTCAAGTCGGCGCAGCAGCGGAAGCCGATAGACGAGCGTGAGCTTCCCGCGCCCCGTCGGCCCCCGGCGCTACACGCCGCGTCCTCGTCGGAAGCGGCGTAGTCACCGCCACGCACGGTCTGGTCGGCTGTCCACTCGGCGACGTTGCCGCTCATGTCGTACGCGCCCCAGCCGGACTTGCAGCGACGGAATGCGCCGGCCGCGGACAACGACCGCTCTTCGCCGTCGTCGTCCTCGGTGTTGCACCGGTTGGCGTCGAAGCGGCGGCCGTACGGGAACGCCCCGCCACACGCGCGGCGCCACTCTTTGTCGGCGCACAGGCGCTTGCCCGCGCGGCCGCACATGCTCTTGGCGGTGTTGAAGTTGACCGACACCGTGGGGCGCGCGCCCTTGCGGCCCGGGTATTCGTACCGATCCACGCAATAGGCCTTGCCCGCGCGGGCTGCGGCGACGGCCTCGGCGCCGATGATCTTCCCGCGCTTGATCGACCGCTTGGGGAAGCCCTTGAGGGTAATGGTGAGCATGCCACTCGGGCACGAGATCATGGCGTCCGTCGACGGGGTCACGGCCTTCGCGGACGGCGGCGCGGGCGGCGGAGGCGCAGGCTTTGGTGGCTCGACCTTCGGAGCGGGCGCCGGCGGCGGGGCCGCGGGCGCGGGTTTCGGCGCGGGCGGGGGCGCGGCAGGCGCCAGCGCCACGGGCGGCAGCGCCTTCGGCGGCTCGGCTGCG
>PVBE012230126.1_pt1 | contig 29660 bp, 26 predicted proteins | sample 1631181 | NCBI WGS metagenome assembly PVBE01 (sample SAMN08397723, study PRJNA350692) | Marine metagenome, whole genome shotgun sequencing project. | isolation source: water | place: Pacific Ocean | collected 2012-04
GCTCCCGTTCCTCGCTCGACAATTGAACCACATAGACCTTTTGCATCAAATCCATCCTTGGATACGTGAAAGAACTTACCGAAGAATCGGTACATACACGGTATCCAAGGATTAGTAAACTCTATGTTGACGCACCACTAGGGCCGCCGGCCATCCAGAGCAAGATCACACTCTTCGCGCCACGTGTCTCCTGTCCAATTCTCGAGGCTTCGGCGCGGACCCGCAGTAACTCGGGCACCGATAGCCCAGCCAGCCCAGCAATACTCGCTTTCAGCATGCCACGTCGGTCCAGGCAGACGAGCCCCTCGGCGGTACGGCCGTGAAAATCGGCGAAGGCGTTATTCGATCCGTGCGAGGCGAGCATGAAGGTCTCCCAATTTGCGGCAACCTCTAACAGGCCCTTGGATTACAAGTTAGACTATCACGTCAAGTTGTAACGACTGTATGCTGCCGAGACAACAAAGATCTGCTCCGCCCTGGCCATTCCCGCCATCTGCTGGTTTGGGTTATTTCGCGGATCATACTGTCCGTGGGTGTTTGCTGCCGTGGTTCTTCCTCTGTTATCGGCCAAAATCAGCAACACGAAATAACTCGTTTGACAAAACTCGATTGGAACCCAAGGCATGACAGACCGTGAGAAGTCTGAGAATTGGATTGGCTTCGATTTGGGCGGCACCAAAATGTTGGCCAAACTGTTCGATGCGAATTTCCAGACGGTCAGCAAGGATCGAAAGAAGACCCGCGGTTTTGACGGTCAGGACGTTGTGATTCAGAAGATCATCAAGACCATTCATGGTGCTTTGACCGAAGCCCAGATCACCACGGACCAGCTGGACGGTATCGGGATCGGTGTACCAGGACCCGTCGATCAAACCGCAGGTGTGGTTTTGGAAGCCGTCAATTTGACTTGGGATCAGGTGCCATTGGGCGATATTCTTCGAAAGGAATTTGGTTGCCCTGTGGTCGTTTCGAATGATGTCGATGCGGGTGTTTATGGCGAGTACTGTTTTGGCGCGGCACGTGAGTCACGGACCACGCTCGGCGTTTTTCCCGGTACAGGGATTGGTGGCGGCTGCGTGTACGATGGGCAAATGGTAACGGGGAGTGGCATCTCCTGTATGGAGATTGGCCACATGATCATGGAGCCGAACGGTCGACAGTGTGGTTGCGGCGGACGCGGCTGTTTGGAGACTGTCGCGAGTCGCTTGGCAGTGTCGGCCGCCGCTGCACAAGCTGCGTATCGCGGCGAGGCCCCGCATCTGCTCGAAACCGCCGGCACTGATCTGGTCAACATACGCAGCGGCGTCCTGGCCAAGGCGATTGACGCCGGTGACAAAGTCGTCGAAGAGATCGTCAAGCAGGCCGCTCTGCATCTGGGTATTGCCATCGGCAGTTTCGTGCATCTGTTCGCACCAGACGTGGTGGTGTTGGGCGGTGGCATGGTAGAAGCGATGCCGGACCTCTATGTTAACGCTGTCTTTAAGAGTGCTCGAAAAAGCGTCATGTCCTCCTATGCGGACGCATTCCAAGTGGTCGCCGCCGAATTGGGCGACGATGCCGCCGTGATGGGAGCCGCTGCCTGGGCACGCAAACTGACGCAACAATCCGCCAAGAAATAGAAGCCCGTTGCAAGAATATCGTCCCAAAAGTTAACGGTGATAGGATGTCTATCCCTGACTCCGAAAGCCTGAATTCCGCATCCGTTCGCACGGTACGACCAGTGGCGGTGATCGACATTGGCACGTCGTCCATTCGAATGGCGATCGCCGAAATTGACGACCACGGCGGCGTCCGGACGCTTGAGACGCTCTCCCAAGCCGTCAGCTTAGGCAAGGACACGTTCACCGAGGGAGCGATCGGCAAAGACACGATAGAGGACTGCGCCCGCGTGCTGAAGAGCTACAGGCAGGTCCTCGTTGAATATCAAATTGTCAACGCCGATCAGATTCGCGTCGTTGCCACCAGTGCGGTTCGTGAAGCACGCAATCGCTTGGCGTTCAACGATCGCGTCTACGTGGCAACGGGCCTCGAAGTGGAACCTCTTGATGAAGCCGAGGTCAATCGAATCACGTATCTCGGCGTTCAGCCTTTTCTACAGGCACAGCCGGCGCTATCAATCGCCAAAACGATCGTCCTGGAAGTGGGCGGAGGTAGTACCGAACTGCTGGTGGTACGAAACAACGATGTGCTGTTTTCGCACTCCTATCGGCTGGGGTCGCTCCGTTTGCGCGAGACGCTTGAGGCATACCATACGCCGTCGGGCCAGGTTCGTGAGATCATGGCCAGTCAGATCGACCGGGTCGTCCGTCAGGTTCGCGAGGATCTGAGCCCCAATGGCCAGGTGGAAATGGTGGCTTTAGGTGGCGACGTCCGCTTTGCGGCGTCACAGTTGATCCCAGATTGGGAACGAAGCTCGTTGGCACGCGTTCCGCTGGTCGCTCTGGAGGAATTCACGAACGAAATCCTGAAGCTGTCCGAAGACGAGATTGTTCGCAAGCATCATATCAGCTTTCCAGACGCTGATACGCTAGGGCCGGCCCTGCTTACCTATGTCACGTTGGCCCGGTCTTTTGGATTGGTCAACGTCATGGTGAGCAACGCGAATCTTCGCGATGGACTGCTAAAAGAAATGGCTACGGATTCGTCCTGGAGCGAAGAGTTCGCCAATCAGATCATTCGTTCGGCGTTGGATCTTGGTGACCGTTTCGATTTTGATGAACCGCACGCGAAGCATGTTGCCGAATTATCCAAAAAGCTGTTTGCCGAGCTGCGTAACGAGCATCAGTTGGATCGGCGACATGAAGTCATTCTCTACCTGGCAGCCTTGCTACACGAGATTGGCCTGTACGTCAGCTTTCAGAGTCATCACAAACATGCAATGTACTTGATTCGCAACAGCGAGCTGTTCGGGTTGGGGAAGAAGAGCGTCCTGCTGACGGCCCTGGTGGCCCGCTACTATCGACGCGCGTCTCCGCAGCCCAGCCACGATGGTTACTCCAGTTTGGACCGTGACGATCGTGTGACCGTCGCCAAGTTGGCAGCAATCCTCCGCGTCGCCGTGGCTTTAGACGAATCGCGCAGTCAGCGAATTGAGGACGTGCATTGCCGGCGCGATGGTAGTCGGTTGATCATCGAGGTGCCGGAAGTCGATGATCTGTCAATCGAGCAATTGGCATTGCGGCAAAGTGGATCGCTTTTCGAGGAGATCTTTGGTTTGCAGGTCCTACTGCGAACAGGAAGCGGGGCGGGATAGAAAAGGATGGCTAAGAAAGAGGCAAGATTTCTGAATCGCGAACTGAGCTGGCTGGAATTCAATCAACGCGTTCTGGACGAAGCGTGCGCCGTCGAGACTCCGTTGCTCGAACGGCTCAAGTTTCTGGCAATCACCGGCTCGAACTTAGATGAGTTCTTCATGGTCCGTGTCGGCGGGTTGCAGATTCTCTGCGATGCCGGAACGAACACGCGTGATCCCGCAGGCATGACGCCTACACAGCAGCTACGTGCGATCGAGACACGTGTCAGCCGAATGATGGTCGAGCAGTACGCGTGCTTTCAGGAAATCGAAGCGGGGTTGGCCGATAAAGGAATTCGCCGCGTCCTACCCGGCCAAATGAACGATCGCCAACGCGATATCGCCGAGCAGGTGTTCTTGAACGAGATATTTCCCATTCTGACGCCTATTGCGGTAACTGGCCGAGAGGACTTTCCGCAACTGGTCAATCACACCTTGAACATCTGCGTCAGGCTTGCCGCCGTCGAGGATAGTAACGCGTCAGGACGTTTTGCGGTGATTCCGTTTGGTCGCCTTGGCCGGCGTTTTCTCACTTTGCATTCGATGAGTGGCTATTCCTATTCGCTGGTCGAGGATGCCGTCGCGGACTTTATCGGGCATTTTTTTCCCGGCGAAACAGTCGAAGAGTGCGTGCCTTTTCGGATTACTCTCAACGCCGATATTGCCTTTCGCGACGACACGGCGTCTGACTTGCTGGCCGACATGGAGAGTTTCTTGGAGGCACGCAAGACCGGCGATTGCGTGCGCCTGGAGATTTCGGATCGCGCTGGTCTGGCGATCAAAGAGTTCTTGCAAGAGGCGTTACAGGCCAATTCCGAGACCATCACGTTGCCTGGCCCGATTGGGCTGACGGACTTCATGCAGCTAACGGGTTTGCCCGGATTCGAAGAGCTGAAGATACCTTCTTGGCCACCGCAGCCATCACCGGAGATTGATCCCACCGTCAAGATGTTCGACGTAATCGCGCAAAAGGACATTCTCTTGTGCCATCCGTTTGATAGCTTCGACCCGGTAGTGCGGCTGATCGAGGAAGCCGCTGTTGACCCTGATGTGCTGGCGATCAAGCAAACGCTGTATCGGACCAGTCGGACAAGCCCAGTTGTGAAGGCGCTCGGCGAAGCTGCAAAACAAGGAAAGTATGTGACCGTGATCGTCGAGCTGAAAGCGCGGTTTGATGAAGCTCGAAACATCAGCTGGGCGAAATGGCTCGAACAGTGTGGTGTGCAGGTCATCTATGGTGTAAAGGGATTGAAGACCCATGCTAAGATCTGTTTGATCGTGCGGCGTGAACCGCATGGCATCCGCCGCTACATGCACTTCGGCACTGGTAACTACAACGAAGCAACCGCGCGTTTGTACAGTGACATCAGCCTGTTGACCTGCAACGACGAACTGGGTGCGGACGCCACCAGTTTTCTGCACGCGGTGACTGGCTATTCGCAGCCGCAAGAGTTTCGAAAAATCGAAGCTGCGCCGATCGGGCTCCGCGAGCGCGTGTTGGAGATGATCGAAGCGGAAACCAAACGCCGGCAGCAAGGGCAAAAGGCCCACATTGCCGTGAAAGTGAATTCGTTGGCCGACCCGCAAGTGATTGAAGCACTGTATGCTGCCTCTAAGGCCGGTGTAACGATCAAACTCAATGTGCGGGGAATCTGTTGCCTGCGACCGGGCGTGCCCGGGTTGAGTGAGAACATCGAAGTGATCAGTATCGTGGACAGGTTTTTGGAGCACGCGCGTGTGTTCTACTTCTATCATGGCGGCGACGAACGCGTCTTTATTTCCAGCGCGGATTGGATGCCGCGTAATCTAGATCGCCGCATCGAGTTGCTGGTTCCGATCGACGGAGCCGCCGCCCGACGTCGTTTGATCTCCATTCTGGACACGTGCTTTCGTGACAATGTGAAAGCACGCCGCCTGCTTGCCGATGGCAGTTACGAGCTGCCTTCACATGGCAACGCGGCACCGATCCGATCACAAGAGGTCTTATTTCAGGAATCCCGCGAAGCGGTCCGGCAAGCTGCCCTAGAACAACGAACTACATTTGAACCACACCGCGCGCCGAATGCCTCTGATTGAGCTGTTCGCCGCCTACCACCCACGACGACGGTCCACCCTCCATGAAAACCCTCCTGCTGCTGCGGCACGCAAAATCGAGTTGGTCTCAAGAGGATCAACGCGATCATGATCGCTCTTTGAATGCACGAGGCAAACGCGATGCGCCACACATTGGGCAGTTGCTCAAGACGCAGGGGCTCATCCCCGATCTGATTCTCAGCTCAACTGCAAAGAGAGCGCTGAAAACCACACAGAGAGTTGTTGCAGGAGGCGAGCTGGCGGCCCCAGTCGAGGAGCTTCGAGAGTTCTATTTGGCACCACCAGCCACCTACATTGAAGTCCTTCAACAGCAAAACGGTGACGTCGAGTGTATTCTAGTGGTTGGACACAATCCGGGGATCGAAGAGCTGTCGCACCAGCTCACGGAGCAGGCTAAACGGTTTCCAACGGGGGCGCTCGCCCAGGTTGAATTGGACATCGATCAGTGGGGTGAATTGTCGCTTGATTCCCCGGGCAGCCTGCGAAATATCTGGTACCCGCGGCAGTTGGAAAGTTGATATTTGAATAATGGCAACCAGGATGGCCGCTCCTACCAGTCACTAACTCCCACACGAATGTGATTTCTATGAAGCAACATGGCCTCTGTTGGTCGATACTGGCGTCGTTTTCCCTAATCACGTTCCTGTCGCTTCATGTTCCGTGTTTTGCCGCGACATCGTGGAATGACCAAGGCATGGTTGCCACCGTACATCCGTTAGCAACCAAAGCCGGTGTCAACGCGCTGCGCAGCGGCGGCAACGCGGTGGACGCGGCCGTTGCGGCTGCCCTCACACTAGGAGTGGTTGACGGCCACAATTCGGGTATCGGGGGCGGGTGTTTCATTCTGATTCGGAGCGCAGATGGGACGTTTGCGGCCATCGATGGTCGTGAAACCGCACCCGCGAGAGCGGATCGCGACATGTACGTGCGAGACGGCAAGCCGCAGCCGCAACTGAGCAAACTGGGTGCTCTAGCTTCCGGAACTCCGGGGGCCATTGCTGCCTATGACTTGGCACTACGAAGACACGGTCGGCTCGAACTAGCCAAGCTGCTGCTTCCTGCCGCGGAAATCGCCGAGAATGGCTTTCCCATCGATCGACCGTATGCCGCCGATCTGAAAGCGACGGCGAAGTTGTTGGCCCGCTTCCCAAGTACAGCCGCCGTCTTGCTCAAGTCTGACGGCACAACATATGTCGAAGGCGAGGTGCTTAGACTGACCGATCTGGCTAAGACCTATCGCAGAATCGCTGCGCACGGGACCAAGTGGTTTTACCACGGACCGATCGCTGCCGCAGTCGATCGTTGGATGGCAGCCAACGGCGGAATCCTGTCACGTGAGGACTTTGCCGCCTACCGAGCACGCGAACGAACGCCTTTAACGACGACCTATCGCGACGTTACCGTCATCGGGTTTCCACCGCCGAGCTCCGGCGGCATCCATGTAGCGCAGATGTTGCAGATGCTCGAACAGTTTAACCTTCGCCAAATGTACGAGGCGGATCGAGCGCAGTTTGTGCATGTCGTAGCAGAAGCCATGAAGCTGGCGTTCGCGGACCGAGCGCACTGGCTGGGTGATGCTGACTTCGCCCCTGTGCCCAAAGGTCTGATCGACAGGAAGTACACCGCCGATTTGGCCCAACGCATCAATGTTGCAAGAGTCACCGGCATCGCAGCTCATGGTATGCCACCAGCGGCCACGAGCGACGTCTTTGGTCGCAAGCACACCACGCATATCGCGGCCGCTGATGCGGACGGTAATTGGGTGGCGATCACGGCAACAGTCAACACAACGTTCGGTTCCAAGGTGATCGTGCCAGGTACGGGCATCGTCATGAATAACGAAATGGACGATTTTTCCATTCAGCCCGGTGTGCCGAACGCTTTCGGCTTGATTGGTGCCGAGGCCAACGCGGTGGCACCTGGCAAACGGCCATTGTCAAGCATGAGCCCCACGATCGTGCTGCGCGACGGTCAGCCGATCCTGACGTTGGGGGCGGCAGGCGGACCCACCATTATCAACCAGGTATTGCTGGGGATCATTCGCCGAATTGATCTGCAGCAAGATCTCGAACACGCACTGGCCGCACCCCGATTTCATCATCAGTGGCGACCGGACACATTGAAAGTGGAGAGCGATTTCTCCAAGACGGTAATGGATTCGCTGAAGCGTCGAGGCCACAAGTTAAAGGTTGTAAAACGCATCGGCGTGACACAAGCCATCGATCAGAGCCCGGCTGGCCGATTCCATGGAGTCCACGATCCACGGGTCCCAGGAAACGCTACCGGGCCGTAGGCTAAACCGCCTGAATTAGGTGACTCACGATCTGAATTCACAGCTTGGAGGACGTCGATGTCATTTTCGCGCAAACTACATTGCCTGGTCATACTCGTTGGGCTATTCCCTGTGTTTGGGATCGTCCTAGCCGTGTCGGCCGCGGATCGGTGGCCCGAATGGCGCGGTGCGACCGGACAGGGACATTCCACCGCGACAGGTTTACCGGTGCGATGGAGCGAGTCCGAACATGTGGCTTGGAAGTCCAAGCTCCCGGGGCTCGGTTGGTCAACTCCCGTGGTGGAAAATGGCATCGTGTGGGTCACCACTGCGGTGGACCGGCCATCTTCGAAAGAAGACGCCAAGCGGCGTCGCAAGGCGAGCACGAATTCGCAACCGTTGACGATTAAGGAGTCGCCACTTGCATCAATGCCAAGACCGGCGAATTGCACTGGGCCGAGAGAATCGGTTCGCGTTTTTGGGCATCACCGATTTATGCTGACGGGCGAATCTACTTTTTTGACCGCGACGCGACCACGACTGTCGTCGCACCGGCAACGAAGTTCCGCCAGCTGGCGGTCAATGAGTTGGAAGGCACAATGCTGGCAGGCGCCGCGGTTGTTGACGGGGCGATCATTCTGCGCACAGATCAAGCGCTGTATCGCATTAATCAAGATGCTGATGGTAGCGAGTAAAGGGCAGGGGGAGTGACCGTCCGCCATAACCGTCCTGACTCGCGCGATCCCACCCTCGTTTGATGCGTTCTGCCTCGCGGTCGAGGCTCATCGATGCAGTTGTATTACGTTGGACGTATCCTTTGGCAGTGTATCGACATCGTTGGGTGACGAATGTGAAACCCAGCTCCGTGGAGTTCAGACAAACGGATATGTCCAATGGGCCAAGTAGAAGCGGACGCCGAGCTGTATCGTGATATTACCGTGCTCTTGAAAGAGCAACGTGCCCTGCTTGGTTCTGATCGGCGCACCGATGACCGACGTCCCTATGAACGTTGGCAGCTGGTGGCACCGTACGATGGTGAATCGCTTCCCGAGCAAGATGCGTTCCGGGAGAAACGTTGCATTGATCTGTCTTCGTCCGGGCTTTCATTTTTCAGCGCGCGCCGTCCGGTGACTTCTCATGTCGTCGTGGCACTTGGCCAGGATCCGTTTCTGTTCTTCGTTGCCGAAATCGTCCATATCCACGAAGTGGAATCCCACAATGGGACCGAGTTCTTTGTCGGCTGCAATTTTCAGAATCGTGTGGACTACGAAGGAGAATCCCAAGCCTAAGGACAGATTTCGGACATTTTCTCGCGATTCTGCTTTTATTCGTTTTTTGCGTCGGTCAGGTCGTACAATGAGAACATCGGTGCTTCAGCAACTGATGCAACTCATCCGGGACCGCGAGATTACCAGGCATGTTCGTGCCGCGACGACGGCTGCCGAATCTAACTTGGCCGAAGGTCATGTCGCCGATTCTCGAATCGCGGCACAACCTCAAGTTCCAGCCCACCCTTACCGTGGCTGGAGCTTTCCGCCGTGACGGAATGGAGCAAGGTGCTCCAACGAGAAATTGGCTAACCCGAATCGCATGTGTTGGCGCAGTACTTGTCGCGATCGCGCCGGTTGTGGCAGACGACGATCCACCAAGTACGCGAGCACCGAGCACCCCAGCGCCGAGCACCCCAGCGCCAGGTGCGCGATCTCCCTACGACCGATTATTCGCTCCTCGTTCAGGTCGTGCCAACCTGCCAACGACCCACCCACCGACCGCCAGGTCACCCAACGCGGATTCTGAAGCTGCGGACTTGCCCACGATTGTCACACCCAGCGGAGGTCGTCGACGCGTGACGGTGGAAGGTGTGCCGCAAACTGGCGCGCCAGGTAGGCGAGTCTGGCCGGCCATTCCCATTTGGAAAATCGACCCGTCGTCGCCTTGGCATTTCGAAACGCTAGTCCTCAAGGACGAAACGGTCTATCGAGGACTGTTGTTGGGAACGACACCTGTCGAAGCAGAATTCGCCCACATCACGCAGAGACCGGGCAAGCCCATGTCCGCCATTGTGCGGGTCATCCCACGCGGTGGCGTGAAGCGGATTGATCGCCTGCCGCCCGACCAACGCGACGTTCTTTCCGCTCGGTTCCATGCTTTCCAGCGGCGTGCCACGATCGAAGCGGGGAGATTGGAAACGATCACGTTGGATTCGCGTGGCGGTGTCGACGGTAATCGACTTCTGTACGACGGTCAGTGGTTTCAGCTCGAGAGTTCCGCCGACGACGAATCGACACGCCGATGCGTCGCGCGCATTGAACAGATGTTTGCTGGCTTTCAACAACTCGTGCCGCCGCGCGTCAAGCCACAGGGGCGATTACAAATAGTCTTGTTCGGATCGATGGACGAATTTCGTGGCCAGTTACGTCGCTGGAAGCTCGAAATCGAAAACCCAGCTTTCTTTTCTCCCGCCCAGAATTTGATCGTGGCCGGCGGTGATCTATCGCGATTTGGCGATCAACTTGCCCGCATCCGTCACGATCACGAGAAGCTGTTACGGCAATTCGATAAACTGAATAGTGAATTCCAACAGCGGCTGGCAACCATCAGCCGGGAGATGGTGGAAGGCGGATTCCTGCGGCAGGAAATCAAGGCCGAACTGGCGCTGCGACGGACGAGATGGCGCGAACAGCAGGCGCGATTGCGACGCGATATTCAAGAAGCGAATCGCCGCAACGACACCGCCTTTGCCGAAGTGACAAACCGGATGCTCAAGCGGCTCTATCACGAGGGATTTCATGCCTATCTCGAGAATTTTGTCTTTCCGCATCGTGAATTCCACGTTGACCGTTGGCTGAATGAAGGCCTTGCGCAGATTTTTGAGAATGCTCGGTTTGATGTCGAAGTGTTACGGTTAGATGCTCCAGATCCGGTGATGCTAGCGAAGCTCCAGCAGGATTTGGCTTCTCCGAGCCGACTTAGACTTGTTCAGTTGCTGACGGCATCGGACTCGAGTTTTCTGGCGCGTCACGCCGGCGACAACACGGATCGGCGATATCTGTACGCCTGGGGAGTGGTCTACTTTTTGGCTTTCGAGCGGGGCTTGCTGGACGGCGACGCTTTGACGAATTATGTCGTGCCGCAATCAGAGGCAGGGGCAGATTTAGCGAGGTTTGAAGATTTCGTCGGTGAGCCATTCGAAGATTTTGAAATCCGCTGGTGCGATTTCATGCTGAAGCTGCAAACCCCGCCCTGATGGATTTGGTTCGACTCCCTCATTCGCCGGAGGCGACTGCTGGCAAATCGGCCTAGACAGGCGAAATCCGTTGCAGTACTCTCCCGCCCTCATCTTTGGGGCCACAACGGTCCTGCGTTTTGCGTCCTTTCTTTAAGCCTCGTCAAGACTTCGGTCGTTCAGAATGAATCGATTCTCGCGTTGGCAGGATCTCATTCTCCCGGTTGGCATTATCTCCAGTGTGCTGGTGATCCTAGTACCGATGCCGGCGGGTGTCATGGATCTATTGCTGGCAGCTAACATCACGGTTGCGGTGATCGTTCTGCTCACCACGATTTACGTAAGAGTTCCGCTGGAGTTCAGCATCTTCCCGTCGTTACTTTTGGCGACAACGCTGGGCCGTCTGGTGTTGAACGTGGCGTCGACGCGGTTGATTCTGACACAAGCCGAAAGTAAGGGATTGTTTGCCGCAGGCGAAGTGATCAAGAGTTTCGGCGAATTCGTGGCGGGCGACAAAATCGTGATCGGATTGATCATTTTCGTAATCATCATCGTGATTCAGTTTGTCGTTATCACCAAAGGTGCCACGCGAATCAGTGAAGTTGCGGCTAGGTTCGCCTTGGACGGGATGCCGGGTCGGCAGATGGCGATCGACGCCGATCTTAATGCGGGCGTGATCGACGAGCATGAAGCGCAATCTCGCCGTGCCGAGATCACTCAGCAAGCCGATTTTTACGGGGCCATGGACGGTGCCAGTAAATTCGTGCGCGGCGACGCGGTTGCTGGTATCTTGATCACCTTGATCAATGTGATCGGCGGCCTGGTGATCGGCGTCGTTGAATACGGCATGTCGATCACCGAGGCGGGCGAATTATTCACCAAACTGACGATCGGCGATGGTCTGGTCAGTCAAGTGCCCGCGTTGCTGATCTCGTTGGCGGCGGCATTGCTCGTAACCCGCAGCACGCAGCGTATCAACCTGCCGACAGAATTCCTTCAGCAGCTGTTTTCGCGACCACAAGCTCTCGTGGTGGCCGCTGGCTTTGTCGGCGTCCTGATCTTCACCAGCCTGCCGACCATTCCACTGCTGTTGATTGCCAGTTCTTGCCTTGGGATGGCATTCGTAGTGAATCGCCAGCAGGGAAAGGAGGAGGTTCGTCAAGCGGCCGAAGTGAAAGCTCAGGAAGAGGGACAGAAGAAGCCTGAAGAACGCATCGAAGATTACCTGGCGATCGATCCCATGGAGATGGAGATTGGAGTCTCGTTGATTCGGCTTGCGGATCCCAATCGAGGAGGTGATCTATTGCCACGGATCAACAGTGTGCGTCAGGCCGTCGCCAGCGAGATTGGCATTGTGCTTCCGAAGGTCAGGATTCGCGACAACATGCGGCTCGATGAACGCCAGTATCGCATCAAAATCGCGAACAACACCGTCGCCGAAGGGCTGGTCCATCCAGAACGATTGTTGGCCATGGAATCTGGCATGACCGCCGGCCAGATCGCCGGTGAGAAGACGCGCGACCCTGCCTTCGGGCAACCGGCTGTCTGGGTCGAACCAGGCGTCCGCGAGCGGGCTGAAATGCTGGGCTACACACCTGTCGAACCCGCCGCCGTCCTGGCGACGCACCTCAAGGAAATCGTCCGGCAATACGCCGACGAACTTCTGACACGTGATGCCTGTAAGCGGTTGGTTGACGAACTTAAGACGTTGTCGCCTGCTGTAGTCGATGAGTTGATCCCAGGGCAGATGAAGTTGGGTGAAGTACAGCAAGTGCTGCAAATGCTCTTACGCGAACAGATTCCGATTCGGCAGTTGGGTATCATCCTAGAGACGTTGGGCGACTACGCGACGCGCACGAAAGACCCGATGTGGCTGACCGAATATGTTCGGCATCGCTTGGCGCGGACCATCTCGACGCGTTTTCGCGATGAAACAGGCCGGCTCCACGTCGTGACACTTGATCCAGCCTTGGAAGATCGGATCGCCGCGGGCGTCGAGCAAAGCGATCGAGGCTTGTTCATTCGCATGTCTCCGCCCGCGATCGAAACGACGTGCCACTTGATTGGTGATGAAGTCGCCAAACTATCGAAGCAAAACCATCCGCAGATCGTTCTGGTCAGCCCGCAAATCCGCCCAGCATTGAAGCAACTAACGCACGCGCATTTGTCGAAGCTGGTTGTGTTGAGCTACAACGAGATCACACGAGATACCACCATTGAATCCGTTGGATTGGTGTCCGACGCCACCTGAATGTCGTTAACGAGAAATCCGACAAAGACAACCTGATTGGGATTGAAGTCGACATGGAAGTCAAAACGTATCGAGCAAAATCGTTGCAGGAAGCGTTGCAGTTGGTTCGGACGGAATTAGGGCCGGACGCAGCCGTCCTGCACACGCGCGAGGTGCGAGAAGGTCTCTTTCGTTGGCTCTCAGGGGCACGGCGAGTCGAAGTCACGGCGTCCAATAACGTGAACGTACCGAGTCGTTTTTCGCATCCCCAGAGCGCTTCTTCACCAGGTGATCTGGTACCGAGCGATCGGCCATTGGGCGATCCAGAAGTCCTAACGACGCATGGTCTGCCGGCGGCTCATGAACTGGATTATCGCACAAAGTTCCGCGAGGACCTCAAGGATGAGCTATCTGATCTGAGCTCCATGGTTGAGCAGCTCTCCCGCGAGACGCCTGTATCTGACACAGATGAAATGGCACAGGCGCTGTTTCAGTTGTTCACCGATTTGATCGATGCTGAAGTTAGCGAGGACCTTTCCCGCGAACTGATCGAACGCCTTCGGAGCGGTGCCTCGAGCGATGATCTGGACGATCCGGTACTGATGAAGTCCCGCATGGCGCGTTTGATCGAAGAGACGATCGATTGCGGCGGTCCGATTCGCGTGATACCTGGCCAACGCAAATTAGTGGCGCTCGTCGGCCCCACAGGCGTAGGGAAGACGACCACCATCGCCAAGCTGGCGGCCAGTTTTCATCTCCGCGAAAGGCATCGTGTCGGCTTGATTACCGTAGATACCTACCGCATCGCCGCGGTCGACCAACTGCGGACATACGCGGATATCATTGATCTGCCGATGGAAGTCGTTTCTACACCGCGGGAAATGCGTGCGGCCGTCGCCAAGATGGCAGACCTGGACCTGATCCTGATGGACACGGCGGGACGCAGTCCGCGCGACGAGGTCCGCATCCAAGAGCTCAAATCGATGCTCGGCGAAGCCAACGCCGACGAAGTACACCTGGTCCTCAGCAGCGTGACCAGCGCCTCGAGTATGAAGAAGACTGCCGAACGATTTGCAGAAGTCGGTGTAACGTCGCTGTTGCTGACCAAGCTGGACGAAGCCACCGGATTGGGCAATCTCCTTCCGGTGTTGCGCGATTGCAACTTGCCGCTCAGTTACGTCACCAATGGCCAGAATGTGCCGGACGACATCGCCGCAGCCGAACGTCGCCGACTCGCACGAATTGTGTTGGGAATGGAGTCGATCAAATAGCATGTACGACCAAGCAAGCGAATTGCGAAAACTGGTGCTCAGGGCGATGCGCGAGAATACCGCCATGTCCGGCCCGCCGCCACGGTTGATCGCGGTCACGGCAGGGATTGAAGGTGCGGGAGCCTCCACGTTGGCTGTCAACGTGTCGATTGCCTTGGCCGAACTTGGCTCTCGCGTCGTCGTCGTGGATGCGGATCCACACCAAGCCGGCATCGCCAAACTGTGTGGTCTGCACGTTCCGTCGTCGGCCGGCAACCTCTCCGGGGCTCGACGAGACATTCACGAAGTCATGTTGCGCGGTCCCGGCGGAATTCAGATCGTCCCTAGTCTGTGGGGTTCGGCCTGCGGAGGCGACCCCAACGACTTTGGCCAAGAGCGACTCTTTCGTCAGTTTAAGTCACTTGGTCGGCACGCGGACATTGTGGTCTTGGACATCGGCACGGGTGACACCGAGTTCTTACGTCGTTCCTGCCGACTCGCCGACGATGTGGTGTTGATCACAACCACCGAGCCGGACTCGATCATGGACTCGTACGCCTGCATCAAGATGGTCGTGGCGGATTTCGAGCCGATCTGTTGTCGGTTGGTTGTTAATCAATGTGACAACCAGCGGCAAGCAGAAGACGTCTTTGCCCGAGTCGATCAGTCCTGTCGGCGCTTCTTGAATCAGAAGCTTGATCTTCTAGGGCATGTGCCTTGCGACGAGCAGGTGCGCGCGGCATCTGAGCGCGCGAGCCCGTTTCTGCTCGACCAGAACGACCGACCAGCGGCATTGGCGGTCCAGCGCATTGCGTTGACTCTGTCACGTCGTGAAGGAACGGCGCAACGTTCGTTGCCTACTGCGGCATGAGCTTCGGCGCGGCCGTGTGGACCTGCTAAACACCAGCCATGGAGAAGAAGCTGAAGAAGAGAATTTCGTTCGGAAACTTATGGTCAAGTTTCCAGGTACGATCTGCCGATAATCAGACAGCGCGTCTCTTTGTCGATACGCGATAAGCTGGAACAACTGGCTTGAGTTTGACGGCAGGTCGGAGAAAGAAAATGGGTCGCACGTATGCTGGCATACTGGGACCACTGGCGTTTGCCACCGTTTTGTTCCGCGGCCTGATTTTGGTCGATGGCGTCGAACCAACTCTGAAACTTGCAATCCTCTGCCTATTCAGTTTTGCGTTAGTGGGGTCCGTAATCGGAGGAGTTGCCGAGGCGACAATTATGGAATCCGTCAAAACAAGAATTGACATCGAGCTGCAAGTAAGGGGGGGCGACGCATCAACACCGACAGCAAGCTAGGAATGCACCGTAGTTTTCGAAAACACAAGTTCACCTTTCAAACATGGCCGTTTGAGATTTGATGGGCTTTTAAGTAGCGGGGCGTCTTGAGAGAGATTCAAGTCGCCAGTGTCAGATCGACATTAGTCGAGATGCCACGAATCAGACCAATCATGGAGGATTGCATGTCAACAATGGCAACCAAGAAGCCCCCTGAGGCCCCCCCTCTTACTCCCGCTCAGGGCATGAGACGGACTGCCAGCAAGACCGACCCTGAAATCCTCAAGGTCTGGCAGGAATATAAAGTTCATCCGGATCGAAAACACCTCCGCAACCGGTTGGTCGAACGGTACTTGCCGCTGGTCAAGTATAACGGCGAACGAATCTGGGCTCGACTGCCAGAAGGGGTCGAACTTGACGATCTAATCTCCGCCGGCGTGTTTGGCCTGATGGATGCGATCGACGCGTTCGATATGACGCGGGGCGTCAAGTTCGAGACGTATTGTGTGCCGCGAATTCGCGGAGCCATGTTGGACGAGCTCAGGACCATGGACTGGGTCCCACGTCTGGTTCGCTCGAAAGCCAGCAAACTTGCTGAAGGCACCAAGACGCTGGAAGCCAGATTGGGCCGCGCACCGACGGAGATCGAACTTTCTAACCACATGGGCCTGAGTGTGCCCGAACTGGAAAAGATGATGACCGATGCCAATGCGGTCAATCTGATCAGCTTGAACAAGAAGTGGTACGAAACCGACAGTTACAAAGACGTTCGCGAGATTGATATTCTCGAAGACAAAAAGGGCGAAGACCCAACTCGCCGTGTCTACAAGAACGATCTCATGCGATTGGTGACCAAAGGCCTTAACCGCAACGAGCGGCTGATCATTATCCTCTACTACTATGAAGAGCTGACGATGAAGGAGATCGGCGCGACACTCGACTTGAGCGAGAGTCGTGTTAGTCAAATGCACAGCAGCATCGTGCAGCGTCTGCAGACACAACTTGGCCGTCGCCGACCAGAATTTGGTGGCACTGGGTGATCTGATAACCAGGTTGCTTAGGGATGAAAGGCAGGGATCTCGACGACGCATTTTCCGTCGATCATCTCCTGCAAGTAGAATGCCACGCGATCGACGGCTCGTTCGATAAACGCCTGCCCTTTCTCCGCAGTTGCCATGGCGGGTTTTTGATCTGGCTGATCCGTCCACATGTCAGTGCGGACGTTCTCTGGAAACGCCGACAGGGCAAACGATGTTTCGAATTCTTGAGCATGGCCAGGCAGATCTTGCGGCAGGCGAGTGCCACTGTCAAGCAACTCCTCGGCGTCCTCGACGGTATAAACGTCCCAATAAGGCATAAACTGTACGTTGACTTGAAAACGTCTGAGGTATTGGTCCCAGTTGCTTCGACAAGGGACGACGTTCCCGCCATGACCGTTCAAGACGAGGATGTTGGTGAATCCGGCGCGGACCATACTGTCAACCAGATCGTGGACGACCGCCAAGAATGTGGCGGGTGTCAGGTTGAGCGTGCCTTGGTGCTTCATGTGGTGTTCACTAATCCCCGCCATCAATCCCTCGGCGACAACGACCTGCGGTGCGAGTTTCTCGGCTACCTTCGTGGCGACATGCGTGACACTGCGCCAATCATGCTCCATGGCCAAATGTTCGAGATGCTGTTCAATGGCGGCAACGGGAATAATACAGGCTTTCAATTCGCCCGACCCCATGCGGTTGCGAAACTCGCGACGGGTATGTTTGCCAATGAGGACCTGTTTCGAGTCGGGCATCTGGAGTTCCTGCGTTGCGTAGAGGGAAGTCGATTGGGGCTCGCAACCGGATTATATCGCCTAACGCGTAGAGATGCCCAGCGATGCGACAAGTTGGCCCAGCAATATGACAAGTTGTTCGGGGCCGAGACGCGGAATTTCCGCCTGAAAGCAGACGATTTTTCGATGGGGAATATGCCGCCACAGCCCTTTGCCTCTCGGGCTGGCGCGCACAAAAAAGGCCATGGTACGCCGCTCCGTCGCCATACCATGACCTCTATCCTGAAACGAGTCGATCGACTCGCCCTCCCGGTATCGTCGTATTACCTTTATCGGCATGGTGGAACAGCCGACTAAAGCCGATTCCGCGTATCGGAACGATGGGACGTTGAGATCGTTGGCGACCAACGGGTCGGGAGATGGACCGACTGCCCAAACATGACCTGTCACATGCGGGTTTTAGCAATTGGCGATTGTGCCTGTCACCTCAGCGAGCACATAACCGTCGCATTCTCTGACCGTGGTATTCATTTAGTGCCTTTCAATGGATGCATCAGAAGCACGTCATGTTACCTGACCGTTGACGTCGGTCAATCAGTCGTTCGCGACCACATTCTTCAGTTCCACCCGCCCGAATTCCTCATCGAGTCTCCCCAGCCGAATCAGAATCCAGGCAGTAGGCCTGTTCGCAAATCAGAATTGATATCCACCAACTGGCGGAAGACGTCGGATGCTGGCCGAATGTCCCGTCGGCGTTGGGGGGACGGGAAGCGAGTTTGCGGGAGCAGGGACTTCGACTTCAACGGGAGGGGCGTAGAATGGCGTCGGTTGACCGTGTGGAATGCCCATCGACTGGCTCTGATCCCAGATGACACTGCCTTTTTGGCTCCAGCCTTTTACCATTTCCGGACTGCCACAATCACAACCACGCTTGCCGAATCCAATACCCTTCGATTTGCCGCAAGTGCCGCAGTGGTGCTGCCGACCAAGACGACCGAACCCCAAGTGCAGCTTCATCCCATTGCCATGTAATCCAGTGGCACAGCCGCAGCCGCCAGTGGCGTAGCCTTTGTTACAACCATGCGTTCCACAGCTCTTGCCGAGGTAGCCGAAACGGAAGCTCTTCTGGTGATGCCCTCTGGCGTGGCAACCACAAGGGGACATTCCACACGTGTGACAATCAGAGAATCTCTTGCCGTGTTGGACATGGCCCAGTTTGACGTGACTGCGTTGAACATGAGAACGTTGAACATGGCTTTGCTGAACATGACCGAAGCCTTTTCCGTAGACGATGCCGCCATGGCCACATTTGCCCGTCGAGCAGCCGCCCTTTCCACAGCCACCGTGACTCCTACCGCTGCCACGATGACCACAGTGACTCTTGCCGCAGCCACGGTGTTCCCGGCTGCAGAAACCTCGCCAGAGGCCGGCAGCGCGAGCGTTATGCGTCGTGCAACAACCCGTCTTGAACGGGTAGCCATAGCCCAACGTCATCGCACCATAACCAGCATCGCCGAGGTCCATCGTTGGAGCCGGTGCGACTGTTTCGGGGGGGGGATCGACTGCTTCGCCGCCACCGTCCGTCAGAGGAATCGACTCTTGTGCTCTGTCGACCACAACCGTGTCTTCCTCAAGACGATCAAAGATGCCGGCTTCCAGCGGAGTACTAATGGAGGCCAAGGCCACAACCAATACGAGGGAAAACCACTTTTTCATCGCGCAAACTCCCAGACATGTGTCGTTGGTGTTGTTTCGTATAGAGCGAACACATTCTGCGAGGCCATGGTCGTGGAAACCGAATCCACATCGCGTACGCGCTACGTAATCCGTACGGGCGGCAGAACGTGTTGCTGTGGAAACATGGGATTGGATTTGGTGTTTAGCAAATGCAACCGTTGTTTTTTTTCAGGGTTGCCGAATCCCCAATGTCCGCTCACCTCCCCTTGCCGTCGTGTCCTGCTGCGCTAAGATCAGGCCTGGGCAACAAATATGGCGGATTCGCCGTCGAGCCAGTTGGATCGAGGCTGATTGTGCCGGTGATGCCGAGATACCCAATGGAGACAAATGAACGGCGCTGACCCAATCTCGTATCCGCTGACCATTGTGGCCACTCTGCTGCCGGCAGCCGTTGGAACCATGGCGGTCGCAGCCACATGCCGCAAGCTGCGCGGTACGACGTTGGTTGGATCGCAGGTCTGGCTCGGCACTTGCCTGGTTGCCGTCGCCGCAGTTGACATCTGGCAGACCTTGGCGGTGGAGCGTGCCAACGCGTCGGCGGCGGAACCGCTCCGATTCTTCGCGGCAACTTTGACGTTTTGCCCGCTGATGGCGCTGATGGGCGCTAAGCGACCTCAAGACCGCGCCTGGCACTTCATTGTCTTGTCGTTGTGGGTCGTGCTGGCTTTGCCAGCGATGCACGTCGGACTGCTGCGTTCCGGGCAGACGCTTTCGACTCCATCGCCGCTAGCTTGGTTCATGCTGGGATTGATCGTGATCGGCTTTTTCAATCGTCTGCTGACACCGGCTTGGGTAGGTGGACTGTTGTTTGCCTGTGGTCAGACATCATTGTTGGCCGGGCATCTGCCGTTGGTCGGCAACGTGCCGGGGATCGACCGCTACCCGTGCGAACTAATCGGGCTGGGACTGATCGCCGCGTCAGCTGTTTTGTCGTGGTGGTTGAGTCGCCGCCGACGTCCCAGCGCCGAACCGCTGGACCGGCTTTGGCTGGAGTTTCGCGATCTATTCGGCGTTTTGTGGGCTTTGCGCCTGGCGGAACGCGTTAATTCGGCAGCTGCGCTCACCAATTCCGATCTGGTGTTACGTTGGTCTGGTTTTCAGACGTCTGCTGGCGGTAGAATCACGGAGAGTTTGTCGCCGGATGCCATTCGGATTCTGCGGCAAGGTCTGGAGAACCTCTTGCGGCGGTTCGTGTCGCGCGCATGGATCGCCGAACGGTTACAAGAGTCAGAATAATCTAACAGGAGCAGAACATGAGACACGTTGACGCGATGATGTTCTCCCGGTGGACTGTTGCCAGCGTCTTGATGGTAGCGCCGCTCGTTGTTGGATGCGGAGCCAAGACCGGCACGGAGCAGGATACGCCGCATTCCAGTGCGAGTCAGCAACCGCTTACCGCTTCCAGCGTCGATGCCTCGCCCGGTTTGGGTAGCCCAATCGATTTGGAGTCTCCTGGCCGTCAGCCTCCCGCCGACCCACCGGTTTCCGCTGCCAATGCTGTCGCTGACAAGCCTGCCGCCGAAACTCCCACAGTAGTCATTTCTGACGGCGATGGACCGAATGAGGCCGACCGCCCACGATCGCTGTTTCGATCGATCGGCCGGGCTTTGAAGAAAGGCGTCACGGACGCCGCCGGCGCGACGTCGGACCCGTCGAATGACACCCCCGAGTCTGTCGAATCTGAACCGACAGACCCTCGTTAACACCGCCACCTGCGGCGAAGTCCCAGGCCCGCCGCAAACTTGTTTTCGAGCCGGCAGGAACGAGCTGGGAACGGGGTTCTCCCGGGGGTTTGCGGATTTCTAGCGGTTAGTCTACTCTGACGTCTCCCGGCCTGCCAAAGGGCAGGGGAGGGGAGACGCTGGGTGTGTGTGGCGGGTTTCGGCGTCGCGAAAAACCATCAATAAGCCGCCGCGCAGCAGCCCCTAAGAAAGCAACCAAAATGAGAAAAGCGTCCTTCCGTTCCCTCATCCTGCCCGTCTGCTCGCTGGCCCTGCTCGTTGCGTTTTCCGGCTGTCCGCCCAGCGGAGGCAAACAGACGCAGGCAACATTAGATGAACTGAAACAAGACGTAAGAGCAGTCTCGGCAGCCGTCGATGCGGAACACAAAGAGCTGGTCGAACTACGAGAAATGGTCGCGGCCATCGAAGACGCATCCGCCGCCGCGATTGAAGGTCTTGTCGTCGATGATGCTGGTGCGTCGAACGTGCTGAAGCGCAACGAAGCAGGTCATGTCGTTGCTGTCGACCTCACATCGCGAGGCAAACGTGAAGACGTGGCAAATCTATCCGGGCTACTGTACTTGGAAGAACTTCACTTGCCGCTGTCAGACGTAAACGACGAGTCGCTGCCGAGCATCCTGCAACTCAAAAAGCTGCGTACTCTGGATCTGTCGGAGAGTGGAATCTCCGATGCCGGTATCGAATTGCTGAAGCAACTGCCGGCGCTCGAGGATCTCAATTTGCAACGGACGAGCATCACGGATACCGCGTTCGGATACCTCAGTGAATGCCCGACGCTCAAGAGAATCCGCGTAGCGCGAACGTTCATCTCGGATTCCGGTTTAGAACATCTTAAGGATCAGCAGATCCTTGAACTATTGGATTTTCGCGACTGTAGTTTGTTGACCGATGCAGGCCTTGAACATCTGAAAAACCTCAAGAACCTCAAGGATCTGAAAGTATGGGGTTCGCAGATCACGGACGCAGGTTTGGATTACCTGCAGGGCATGACGAAGTTGAAGGTGCTTTCCCTGCAGGACACAGGGGTTACGGACGCGGGTATGAGCAAAATCGCCAACCTTGCGAACCTGGAGACCTTGGTCCTCATGCGGTGTTTTGTCACGAGTGAAGGGACGCCGGCGCTGTCGAAATTGTCCAAATTGCGACGGCTCGACTTGCGTGGAACGTTGGTCAATGATGACGGTATGGCGGACTTGGCGACGCTGAAAGAACTGCGCGAGTTAGATCTCAGCGAGTCGATTGTTGGGAATTCGGGACTCGAGGCGTTGGCCAAGTTGCCGAAACTGGAAAAGCTCAACCTGTGGGGTACCCGTGTCGGCGACGCCGGCATGAAGTATCTAGCCACCATTACAAGCCTGAAAGCGTTGAACTTGGATCGCGTGGGGTTACCCTCCGACAACGTCGTGCTGACGGATGGCGGCGTGAAACAGCTCGCCAGCCTCGAAAACCTCGAGTCGTTGCATTTGGGTAACGCCCAGATTGGAAAATCCGCCATGGAGTCGCTTGCCGGGCTAAAAAAACTGAAACGCCTGGACATCCCGTTCTGCGAAAACGTGTCAGACGAGGATGTCAAAAATCTGACCGCAGCGCTACCGGAATTGCAAGTAACGCGATGATGTTCAAAAGCCTTATGCCACATTCCATGATGCCGAACAATCTCATCAGGAGGAGCCAACGCACTGTTGCGCAGAGATGGATCACCCGGATCAGTTGTGTCGGTTTACTGGCTATGTGCGCGGTTTTGGCAGGTCGGAATGGCTGCGGCGGTGGTGGAGGCGCAAAGAACGCTTCGTTCCCCAATCCGTACGATACACAAGCTGAAGATGTCCCGCTGCTGACGCCCGAACAGGCACGCCAAAGCCTAACCGTGCCGGCTGGTTTCAGCGTGTCTCTGTTTGCAGCGGAACCTGCGATTCAGCAGCCGATTGCCATGGCAACGGACCAACGGGACCGTCTGTGGGTCGCAGAGAACTACACATATGCCGAACGCGAGCGAGACTACGATACCGAATTACGAGATCGAATCATCATTCTCGAAGACGCCAACCACGATGGCCAATTCGATCGACGGGCGGTGTTTTGGGATCAGGCACTCAGGTTGACGAGCATCGAGATCGGCTTTGGAGGTGTGTGGGCTTTGTGCGCTCCCCATCTGTTGTTCATACCAGACGCCAATGGCGATGACATTCCCGACGGCCCTCCGGTTGTTGTGTTGGACGGGTGGGACGGAGAGTCGATTCGACACAACATTGTCAACGGTCTCCGCTGGGGGCCTGATGGTTGGTTGTATGGCCGCCATGGAATCACGACCACATCGCTGGTCGGCACTCCCGGAACTCAGCCCGAACAACGAGTTCGCATGGATTGTGGCATTTGGCGTTACCATCCAACGCAAAAGAAGTTCGAAGTCGTATGTCGTGGTACGACGAACCCTTGGGGTATGGACTGGGACGATCATGGGCAGATGTTCTTTATCAACACGGTGATTGGCCATCTCTGGCACGTGGTTCCAGGTGCCTACATGCAGCGGATGTACGGCGAGCACCTCGATTCCAATCTGTTCGAATTGATTGGGCAAACGGCCGACCATTTTCATTGGGACACGACTGAATCCTGGGGCGACATAAAGAAGCTGGGTGTGACAAAGACAACGGATCAAGCAGGCGGCGGTCATGCCCACTGCGGTATGATGATCTACTTGGGGAATCAGTGGCCGCGTAAGTATCGAAACCAATTGTTCACCGCGAATCTGCACGGTCGCCGCATCAATGTGGATCGCCTGCAGCGCGCCGGCGCGACGTACACCGGTCTTCACGAACCTGATATTCTCTCCGCAAGCGACCCGTGGTTTCGTTGCATCGAGCTTTGCTACGGTGCCGATGGCGGTGTCTATCTGGCGGACTGGTCGGACATTGGCGAATGCCATGAAAACGACGGTGTCCATCGTGGCTCGGGACGCATTTACAAGATGACGTATGGCCACGAGGGCAGGGGAGGAGGGGCGGCGGGCGGACAGGATCTGTCGAAACTCGGCAATGGCGCGCTGGTTCAGTTACAGTTGCACACCAATGATTGGTTTGTCCGGCAGGCACGGCGGCTATTGCAGGAGAGGTCGTTGGTGGCGACAGATTTCTCGGATGTCCACGCGCAGCTGTTTCGACTGTACGAACAACAGACCGACGACGTGACGCGCCAACTACGTGCCCTATGGTGTCTACATGTCACCGGTGGACTGGACGAAACGTGGTTGATCGACCAATTAGGCCACAAGAACGAGCACGTGCGAACATGGGCTATCCAGTTGCTCGTTGACGACGGAGTCGTGCCTCCGAATGTCCAGCGTGCATTTGAGCAACAGGCAAAGACCGAATCCTCAGGCCTGGTGCTTACATTTCTGGCTTCGTCTTTGCGGCGTATGTCTCCCGAAAAGCGGTGGACGTTAGCCACCACTCTGGCCCAGCGCGACGAGTTCGCTCAAGATCGTGTGTATCCGTTGATGGTCTGGTATGGCATCGGACCAGCCGTCGTCGAGCAGCCGGAGGCTGCCGTCACGCTGATCGCTGCAATTCAAGTTCCCAAAGTCCGAGAATTCATCGCCAGGCGACTTACCGCCGAGATCGACCGACAGCCGCTGGCTGCCGACGCCTTGGTCAAGTTGCTGGTGAGGCCTGGCGCGGAAGACGCACGCCAGGATATTCTCAATGGCATGTCGGTGGCGCTGAAAGGATGGCGGCAGGCGGAGCAACCGGCATCCTGGGCCGAAGTTGCCAAGACGCTCGCGACGGATGCCAGCGAAGGAGTGCGCGTGGCCGTAAGAGAACTCTCGTTGGTTTTCGGAGACGGTCGCGCGATGGACGAGTTGCGCGAAATTGCGGCCTCAAAACCAGCGGACTTGGATGCACGCCGGGCGGCAATTCGCGCTTTGGTTGCGTCGCGAGATGACAAGATCGTGCCGTTGTTGCAGGAGTTGCTTCGCCATCGTGAACTGGCTGGCGATGCCGCACAAGGCCTTGCGGCGTTCAACCATCCCCGCACGGCGGATTTGCTGATTGATGCGTTCGGGGAATTCAAGCAGTTGCCTCGGGAAGCGGCCATGGCGGTTCTCGTTTCACGTCCGTCCTATGCCGAGACATTACTGAAGGCCGTCGCTGACGGCAAGGTCGACCGGCGACATGTCTCGCCGTTTCAATTGCGTCAGATGCAGACGTTGAATGTTGCTGCGGTGGATCAGCGGATTTCCGACCTGTGGCCTGAGTTGAAGAAAGTGTCCGCCGAGAAAGTTGATTCGATCGTTGCATACCGCAAGCGGTTGAATGCCGAAACGCTTGCCAGTGCCGACGCGTCGGCAGGCCGTGTCACCTTCCAACGCACTTGCGTGCAGTGTCATAAGCTATTTGGCGCGGGCGGTAAAGTCGGCCCCGACTTGACCGGTGCCCAACGACACAATTTGAATTATCTGTTGGAGAATATCATCGATCCGAGCGCGACAGTCTCCAAGGACTTTCATATGTCGGTTGTCATTACTGAAGACGGACGCGTGCTGAACGGCATCGTGACCGCCCAAACTGACCGAACGTTGACGTTGCAGACACCGACGGATCGACTACTGCTGGCTCAAGACGAGATCGAAGAGGTTCGTAAGTCGAATCTATCCATGATGCCCGAGCGGATGTTGGATGGTCTCACGGGCGATCAAGCGCGCGACTTAATCGGTTACCTGATGTCGCAGCAGCAAGTCCCGTTGCCGGATCGAACGACGTCGGAGCGCGAGACGCAATAGCAACAGGCCCTCCCGCGAACATCAGTCGTACAAGTGAAAAACGGAGTTCATCGACAACAGTTTGATTTCGCTGGCGCGGTAGCGAGCCACGGAAACACCGCAGTTGTCTTGATTGACGGATCGCACTTGTGCGAGTGGCAAGCCTATCAGTTGCGCAAGAAATGCTCGGTTAACCAGGTTGTGCCCAACAACCACGATCTGCTCGCCAAGATTTGACGCCAACAATTCTTCCATCGCCGGCTGAACGCGACGGAAGAGGTCAGTCACATTTTCTCCGCCGGCGTATCCATGATTCGCAGGGTCGGCCATGAATTGGTGATACCTCTGGGGTTCGCTGACAGCGATCTCTTGCCAGCTTCGGCCTTCCCAATCACCAACATCGATCTCTTGAATGCCGTCGACGAGTTCCACATTCAATCTGTGCGGCTTCGCGATGGCCTCGGCAGTCTGGCGAGCCCGCAGTAACGGGCTGGCATACACCCGACGAATCGTCTGGTGTGCCAACAACTCGGCTGTGCGTCCCGCCTGCCGGTGGCCCGCAACGGACAGTGGCACATCCGCTCGGCCTTGGAGCAGTGGCGGGTCGGCCAGATTGTTGTCCGTGGCTCCATGACGGACCATGAAGAGGATGCAGGAATCGGGTGACGTGGTTGGCGGCATGTTGGTCAGTTCTTGCGGGGCATGATGAACTTGAAAGTGGATGGACAAAGCCTAGCCTTGACAATTGTAGCAGCGAGTGAAGGTCACGGATTCTAAGAGCTTCGCCACGGATGTTCTAGTGAGGCTGTGCCTCGGACCGATGCGACCTATCGCTCGATTGCGGCGACCCGCTCCCCGACCAACCTGCGGTCGGTGCCCGTCGCTGAAGGTTTTGCATGACGGCGTTTCCACCCTGGCCAGCTGGGATCAATCGCTCTAGAATTGCCACTTCCACCGCTCGTCGATTCTTGCCCTCCTGCCCAGAAACGGATCTCCCGTGGCCCGCATTTTCCTTGGCCTGGCGATTGTTGCCATCACGCTTCTGCTTGCCAATCTCACTGTCGGCTTGGCAATAGGAGACTTCGGTGCGTCCTCTGGGGCGTTTGACGCCGCCAAGGCTGCTTACGAATCGTTGGAGATTTCGCCTGATGCAACACTTGACCAGGTCGCCGCGGCGCGTCAGCTGGTCAGCGACACAGGCAAGCGGATGGTCGACCAGCGTGAGCCATTCTGGATCCATATCTGGCTGGGGATCATCGCCGTACTGGTCAATTTGTTAGTCAACAGCATCTCGATTACGTATTTCATTGGTACAAGCCGCTGGTGCAGCGAAGTTGTGGACGCTTACAGTCTGGACCGAGAGCTCGCGGACCAGAGTCATCGTCTCAAACGACGGTCGTTTCCTTGGGCGCTGCTTGGGATGCTGGTGACCTTGGGCATCGCCAGCCTTGGTGCCGCGGGGGACCCATATTCGAGTATTTCGAGTCCATCTACCTGGGTGACCGCGCATTGGGTGTTAGCGATGGGCGGTACGATGGTGATTGGTGTGGCGTTCGTGTCACAGGCTATGGTCCTCAGCGCTAATTTTCAGATCATCAACACGGTCTTGCAGTGTGTCGAAGAGCGTCGCGCAAGCCTGTACGCCAACGACGAATCGCGCCCAGACGTGGCGGAAGAGAAAGTAGATTAGGCATGCGGGCCTGCGTTCAGCGCGTGCAACGCGCCAGTGTCAAAGTCGATGACAAAATCGTGGGAGAGATCGGTGCCGGGCTGTTGGTGCTGTTAGGTGTGCGCGAGAGCGATGAAGAGACAGATGCGAGGTGGCTGGCAGAAAAGATCTGTGATTTACGGGTCTTTGCTGATCACGAGGACAAGACTAATCTGTCTCTGCACGATGTTGGTGGCGAATTGCTGGCCGTTAGCCAATTCACGCTCTACGCCGACTGTCGTAAAGGGAGACGGCCGAGCTTTATCGCCGCGGCACGGCCCGAAATCGGCGAGCAACTGTACGAGATATTTGTCGCCGCTGTCGGCACGCGCGGCATTCGTGTTGCAACCGGACAGTTCGGTGCGCAAATGCAAGTTGCGCTCGTTAATGAAGGACCGTTTACGCTGCTGCTCGACAGCCAGAAACTGTTCTAATTCATGTACCGCAGTTCTAACGCTTAAACGTTGGAATCGCATCCCAAGGATCGAAAGGCGTACCGGTCGTTTCGCCTCTATTGTCAACACGCGTTGTACTCGGTGCATCAGTTGACGGCGGGACGAGCAGTTCGCGAGCCACATGCGGCACGCCGTGATCGTCAATTCCAATACGTTCCATCATGATGGGATCGCCGATAGCGAACAGGACCAGGAAACCAAGCTTGGCATAGACGGATACGTTGCCCCAGCGATTGTTGCCCCAGAGTTTCATGGCCGTACCAAACGACTTTTTCAACCGCAGCTTCTTTAGGTCGACGGCCCAAAGTTCATCCAAGATCAGATGGACCATGAAGCCAAGCACAACGGCACCGGTCTTGAACAACCGCAACGTCATGTCGTCGCACGAGCAGATCAAGAATGCCAACAACCCGAAGATTGCGGCAGCTGGCAGGCTGTGCCACATTCCTCGGTGAACGGTGTATCGTTTGATCAACGCGCCGACACCAAACCGAACACCGAAATAGAGGATGCCACCGGCCAGCACGATCGTTTCGTGAGACCAACCCATTGTTTGAAATCGGTCGATCATCAACATCGGTACGACGGCAGACGCGAATGTCATGGTCTCACGGACAGGCACGCCTGAATCGCTATCCAGGTCGGGCAACGTGCCCGCCAGGCCACATAGTCCGGCGGAGAGAACACAGGTTGATGGTGCGCCCAGCAGAGCGTAGCCCGCGATACCATACCCAGCGCCAACGACGGAACTCGTGGCGATGTGCGTTTTGAAATCAGCCATGAAAGTACCCGCTTCCCCGACTCGCCACAGAACAAGTTCGATAAATGCGGCTGAGGAGTATAAAGTTTCCCCGCCGGTGGACGAATAGCATCTACGATCACAAAGTGACCTTGGCTGCTGGGGGCAGGATCGACTACAGTTCTGGCCCGGTTTCGCTAAGGTGCCAAGGTTCTGTCGGCGCGGCGGGTGTCGTTCTGGTTTTCCAAAGACGCAGGATGTGGCGGCAACGATGCAGGTTTACGACATCATCATGATTGTGGTGCTGCTTGGGACCACGATGTTCGGGGCTTACAAGGGCCTTGCCTGGCAGGTTGCGTCATTGGCAGCTGTCGTTGCCAGCTACTTAGTGGCGATGAACTTCCGTGATGACGTGGCGAAGCTGATTGACGCGACTCCGCCGTGGAACGTCTTTCTCGCGATGCTGATCCTTTACGTCGGCACGTCCTTTGCCATCTGGATTGGCTTCCGCTATGTATCGAAGTTCTTGGATCGTGTGAAATTAAAGGAATTCGACCGACAGCTCGGCGGCCTGCTTGGTTTTGCCAAGGGGACGCTCTTTTGTGTGATCATCACGCTGTTTGCGATGACGCTGTTGGGCGACGCGCATCGGCGTACGATCGTGCAGTCTCGCAGTGGCTACTATATTGCCGTCGTATTGGACAAGTCGCACACGCTGATGCCCCGCGAGCTACACGATGTCCTTCACCCGTATCTCCATTCGCTTGACAAACGTGTGGATCACACGGGTCACGATCACGATTCAGCGGATGACCACCGCAGAAACGAAGACGAGGCAGGCGGACGGCTCGGGCTCGGCGGTGTCGAGCTAATTCCCGCAGACGATCTTCTTGATGTTCTTAAGCGGCGCGCAAGCGACACACGCGATCGGCAGATCGGCGACGACCCAGTGCGGCGTTAGCTCCAATACCGTTTAATGAAGCCTAAATCGCAGCCTCCTGTTAGTTTACGTGGTGTGAAACGCGTAACGCTAGCAAGGAGGCTGCGAAGATGCGACAGGGAAGTTTTACGTCGTTGCCGGATGAATCCGGCCGGGTA
>PVBE011405708.1_pt1 | contig 29651 bp, 24 predicted proteins | sample 1631181 | NCBI WGS metagenome assembly PVBE01 (sample SAMN08397723, study PRJNA350692) | Marine metagenome, whole genome shotgun sequencing project. | isolation source: water | place: Pacific Ocean | collected 2012-04
CAGTGCGAATCGGTCAGCTTGTTCTCGACCAGATTCTTGCCGTCCATGATGATCAGCTTCGAGAATCGCAGGTCGTTGAAGTCGCAGTCCGAGGTCTGCAGGCCGTGGACCCAGGGGTGACCCGGAGCCTGGTCACCGTGCCAGGTGTAGTTGGAGAAGTTTCGGCCGCCCTTCGCCTGGTCTGGACCGACGCCCCGAATGTGCGCGTCGAGCAGCGCCGTCGAGTTGTTCAGGCGGTACATCCCGTACTTGCCGAGCACGCCGAGCAGGCCCATGCCGCCCCGCATCTTGAGCGTGCGGGTCCCGGCACCATCCATCGCCTCCACCATCTCTGGCTGATAGCCTTGGGCGCGTAGGCGTTCGGCCCCCTCCTCGTCGCTGTAGCGTCGCGCAATCGCCTCCAGTGCTTCGGCGATGAAGCGGAAGGCTTCCTCCCACGAGATCTGGACGAACTCGTCCTGGCCGCGCGCATCGAACAGGTACTGGCTCTTGAGCTCGGGTGTCAGCTCCGGAAAACCCGCCTCGGCCCAGGCACGCCAACCGCGTCGAACGATCGGGTGCCTCAGGCGGTAGGGCCCGTAGAGCACGCGGTGGAAGGTGTAGCCCTTCGCGCACTGCCGCGGGTTCCAGTTGATGGACGCGTGATTGCCGTACAGGTCAGCGTAGTCCTGATAGTCGTACGTCGAACCGCTTCGAACCACGATGCCATTGCGCACGTAGGCCCGAATACGACACGCGTGGGTGTCGTTGGGCGAACACACCCAGTCGAACCAGGAGTCGTAGCGGTACTGATCGTGGTAGATGGACTCCCAGCCGCGCGACACGGTCCGTGCCAGTGGGTTCCCATCGTCGGTCGGCTCCAGGAACGTGCACGCCACGTCGAGTCCAAGGACCGACGCGGTAGCGCCGACGCCCAGCCACTGCAGGAACTGTCGCCGAGCGATGCCGCCGGGTGACGACCCGGCGGGTTCCCCGGTGTGCTCAGACGACTGGTGGGGTTGCTTCTCTTGCCTCACGGCAGCCTCCCTTGCCTCACAGCTTCCCGGATGATGCTCGATAGAAGGTCGGCCCGCGGTCGGCCTTGAACCGATCACTGCTCGATCAATAGCTCCTGCCAGATCGTGACCGACTTCTTGCCGTCCCGGTCGCCCGCGCTTCCGTTCCACACGGCGAACGAGACGGACGTCCGCACTCCGGGCGAGAGCACTGCGGCTCCCGCCGAGCCGGTGTTCAGGGCGCGGTTGAACTGCACCCGATAGGACCCGGTCTGGTACTCGCCCGTGGCCTGCACGGTCTGATCGACAGGGGGGCGCGCCTGTAGCGTGCCGAAGCCCTGGGCGCTGAGATCCTCGACTGCGCTACCGCGTGTCGGATCGGCCACGATGTTGCCGGCGCCCCACGCCGTGACGAACGTCGGGTCGGACTCGAGGGTCAGCGCGTGGCGCATCGGCTGCTCCAGCGGCGAGCGCAACAGGTTGGGGTACGAGTCGATGCCGATGTTCGGGTAGACCTTCTCGAGGTCCTGGAAGGCCGGTTCCAGGTCGGCCTGGCGTTCCGACTTCCACATCCAGATGTTCACCCCCCGACCGAGCTCGCCCATGGCAAAGAACGGGGGATCCTCGTCCAGGGCAAACTGGACGGCGGCGGCATCCCGAAAATCCTGCGGCCGGATGGCGGTTGCGTCGTGGGTCGCGTCGGACCAGCTCAGTAGCATCGCCAGCTGCTGGCCGTCGTGGACGGCCTTCACCGTGAGCTGCTCGGGTCGCTCCGCTCGCCACCAGAGCGGCATCATGTGGAGGTTGATCGGTGCCGCTTCTCGCCAGACGCCGGAGTCCGGGTGGATCGGGAGCTCTGCCACGCGCGGCGCGACGATCCGGAACCGCTCCATCTCCACCTTGGCCCGCTGCGCGTCGCTCGAGAGCGAGCGCACGAAGTGCGTCAGATGCCAGCCGTCGTTGCCGTTCAGATAGCCGCTCTGGGGCATCGGTGAACCGGGTAGACCGGCGACGATGTGGCGATACACGTGCTCGGGTGACGGATCGCCTTTGTAGACCCCCATGGTCAGATCGCGCGGCCGTGTCGCGAACCCCTTCGAGTCGACTTGTTCCTGGGCGCCGTCTCCCCGCCCGGTCGGTCCATGGCAGGGTGCGCAGCCCTTCGTGAAGAGCTCTGTCGCGCGAGACTGCGCCGCCTCGTCGTACGGCGGCTCCGGAGGTACCTCGATAATGCCTGCACCCCCGTTCCCAAAGCTGTCCGGCTGGCTAACTGGCCTGATTGTGAAGTCACGCGACGAGAAGCTCTTGACGTAGTGCACGAGGCCCCAACGGGTCTCCTCGGGGAGGTGCGCCCACGACGGCATCGCTGAGCCTGGCATGCCGCGCGAGATGGTCACGAAGAGATCCTCGTCGGTCGGCACACCGTCCCAGGTAGAGATCAGCCGGTACTGTCCGGTCGTAAAATCTCGTGGCCGGGGGTACAAGAGGTAGGAAGCTTCACCTTCCCCGTTGCCCTCGGCCGCGTGACAGGCGATACACTGCCGGTCGTACGTCTCTTGACCAAGGGCCAGGAGCTCGGGTGAGCTGGTCAGCGTCTGGGTCGGGACCAGCGCGTGATCGATCATCCCGGGTGCGGTACCTCCTGGGTCGGGCGCACTGCATGCGACCTGAAGGAGCGTTCCCATCGCAACGATCACCGCGCCCGCCGAGCATCGCGAGCAACTCATGGCGCCTCCCAGCTGGAGTTGACTAAAGCCAAGGCATTTGTTCCACAGGTAGGCGTCTTGCACATATGACGGTCGTCATACGGACCCGAATGGTTGAGGAGGTCGAGTCCTATTCTTCCGTTGACCTTGCCCTGAAACCGAACCAGCCCGAGCGACAGAATTCGGGCGTTGGGTGATTGGAGCTCGATCGATCGGCTCGGATCACTCGGGTCGGCGCGGTTCGCCCGTGTAGGGTTCAGGCTGCCGCCCCGGCGGTAGGCGTGCGGTTCGGCCTTTCGCGACCGAGCTCAGGACGGGCTGCTGGCGCGTCGTAGACGCGCCACGACGTGACGCGTGGCCTGGTCGAACTCCTCGATGTGCAGGAGGCGGGCCACGGCCACCAGTGTCACCAGGCCGGTGCCGATGGCGATCGAGACCCGCGTGAGTTGACGTAGCAGCTCGGTTCCCGGGACGAGCTGGCGCAGGTAGCCCTCGGCCCAGAACGTGGCGAGCCCCATCGCCGCGGCGGCGAGCAGGATCTTCGCCAAGGCTCTGGCGATCCGTGCCCCGTCGAGCGTGCCGAGCCTCCGCCGCAGCAACCAGAGGAGCAGCGTTGCGTTGAAGATCGCTGAGATTGCGGTACCGAGTGCGAGACCGCGGTAGCCGATGAGCCGAACCAGCATGATGTTGATGACCGCGTTGGACACCATGGTGGCGATGCTCACGATCACGGGCGTCCGGCTATCGCCCAGTGCGTAGAAGCTGGGGGCGATGATCTTCACGGCCGAGTACCCGACCAGCCCCGGCGCGTAGCAGATCAGGGCCACGGCGGTTGCCGCGGTATCCGTTGCCGTGAAGCGGCCCCGTTCGAAGATGAGCGTGATGATCGGGGAGGCGAGCACGACGAGGCCCACCATGGCGGGTACGTTCAGCATGAGCATCAGCCGGAGACCACTGGAGATCGTCGAGCGGACTCTGGTCACCTCGTCCCGCGCCGCGTGCCTGGCAATAGTCGGCAGTGCCGCCGTGGCGATGGAGGCGCCGAACAGGCCGATCGGGAGGTACATCAGCCGAAACCCATAGTTCAGCCAGGACACGGCGCCCGTGCCCTCCCCAGTCGCCAGGATCATGTTCACGAGAACGTTGACCTGAGTCGCCGCCAACCCGATCGTGCCTGGGCCCATCAGGGTCAGCACCCTTCGGAGCGCCTGGTCCCGCAGGTCCAGCTGGGGTCGGTAGCGATAGCCCTCGCGTCTCAACGCGGGCCATTGCAGTAGCACCTGCCCCACGCCCCCGAGTATCGTTCCTATCGCGATCGCCACGATGGGCTCAAGCCCGTATCTTGGCATCCATGGGACCAAGACGATGGCGCACGCGATGGTGGCGACGTTGAACATGATGGGCGACAAGGCGGGGAGAAAGAAGCGCTGCAGGGAGTTCAGCATGCCCATGAACGCTGCGGCCACGGCCGCGAGCGTGAGAAACGGCAGCATGATCCGCGCGAGGGTCGTCGTGAGCTCTAACTTGCCAGGTACCGATGCGTATTCGCCGGCCAGCAGCGTCGTCAGGAACCCTGCGCTGACGAAGCCCAGCGCCACGATGACACCGGTCGAGATCAACAGCGCGGTGATGACTTGGTTGCCCAGGTGCCACGCTCGCTGCTTGCCGTGCAGCGTCAGTTGACGCGTGAATATCGGGACGAATGCCGCACTCATGGCCCCTTCGGCGAAGAGGTCACGGACGAGGTTCGGAACCCGGAACGCGACGTAGAAGGCATCCATCGCGTTCCCGGCACCGAAGAGGTAGGCGAAGATCTGGTCTCGAACGAGCCCGAGCAGACGGCTCGCCATGGTCGCGATGCCGATCAGGCCAGTCGAGCGTGCGAGGCGGGCGCCAGCGGGAGGCGGAGTGGGGGAATCAGGGGGGGGAGATGGAGAAGCGCTCAGGTGTTCCTCCTGCCGGGGCCGGTGGCTCTGGCTCTCTGCGGGCGTCGGCGCGGTCGTCGTCCGTGCCGTGCCCACGCCAGCGTAGCATAGCCGTCGAACCGGCCGGCGCCGCGAGCGACACGAAGTTCGACTCGCTAGGAATCTCCCCGATCTCCGTCTGCTCGAACCGCGTGTGCCGGCCAGACAGGCCCCGCGTGAGCAGCCAAGCCCCCTGGCGTGCTTACCGACGCAGGTCACCGATATGACGGGCATCATATGACTGGACGCCCAGCCAGTGGAAAAAGGAAAGCGCGCTCTTCGAACACTGAGCGCTTCCATGAGTGCGTTCCGGGCCGTGGCGTCATTCGGTCTCTTCCTTGCGTTACCCATGGCCCTCGCGGTGCCTACGGCGGCCTCGGCTCAGGCCACCGATCGCAACCTCAATCTACGCCCCTGATCTGCACCAGGCCTTGAGATAGCGACCGGCTGGCCCGTGTCGTGGTGTGCGCGTGATCGCGATGAGCCAAATCTGGCTACGTGCCCGCATGGCATGGCGCCTCGAGGTTGCCCAGAGAAGCAAGAACCCGAGCGCCGGTACGAGGCGAGCCCAAGAGGAGGATTCGTGATGGACAAGACCGAGATCGAGGGGAAACTCAGGAGCTTCATCGAGCAGACCTTCCCCCGCGAAGGCGCCCCCCTTCAGAACTCGACCGACCTGCTCGAGGACTGGTTCGTCGACTCGTTCGGGATCATCGAGACGGTGATGTTTCTCGAGCAGGCGTTCGCCGTGTCGGTGGGCCGCGCCGACGTCCAGGCCGTGAACTTCAAGAGCATCGACGCCCTGACTGCGCTGGTTCTCGAGCGCACCGCGACCCAGGACGCGACCCGCTGACTGTTTCCTGCGATTTCGGACGAACAATCCGGCACGAGGTAAGAATCATGGCAAGGAGTTTCGTGGATGCGGCGGAGGAACTGAACACCAACGGTGCGGTCAAGGCCCGGACGTTCGCCGAAGGTAGCGATTTCGTCCTGGTGGTTCAGCCGGCCGACAGCGAGCTCGATCTGCTCCAGTGGGCGGCGGACAAGCGCGAGCTGCTGCAGGAGCTGGTCTGGAAACACGCCGGGATTCTGTTCCGTGGCTTCAAGGGGGTGCAGACGCCAGAGGATTTCCAGCGCTTCATAGAATCCACCGCCACTGGCGAGCTGTTCAACTACACCTACGGCTCGACGCCACGCTACGCGGTAAAGGACAAGATCTACACCACGACGATCTACCCTCCGGACCGGGTCATCCCGTTCCACAACGAGGTCTCCTACGCCAGGACCTGGCCGTTGCGGCTCTGGCTCTGTTGTGACATCCCGCCGGCGACCGGCGGCGAGACGCCGGTCGCCGACAGCCGCAAGGTGCTGCAGCACATTGACCCGCGCGTCAGGGAGATGTTCGACGAGAAAGGGGTGATGTACATCCGTAACTTCGGTGAGCTGATCGACGTGCCGTGGCAGAAGGCGTTCGTGACCGAGAGCAAGGCGGACGTCGAGGCCCAGTGCCACGAGAACCGGATCGACTTCGAGTGGACGGACGGTGACGGCCTGCGCACATGGCAGACCTGCCAGGCGGTGGCGGTCCACCCGCACACCAGGGAACGCGTCTGGTTCAACCAGGCGCACCTGTTCCACGTCACGAACATCCCCGAAGCGCGGCGCAAGAGGATTCTTGCGGCGTTGAAGGAAGAGGATCTCCCGCGCAACGCTTACTTCGGCGACGGCTCCCCGATCGACGACTGGATGCTCGACGACATCCGCGACGCGTTCGCCGAGGAGAAGGCGATGTTCCCTTGGCAGAAGGGCGATGTGGTCATGGTGGACAACATGCTGGCGGCCCACGCTCGCGAACCGTTCAGCGGCGATCGGATGATCTGGATCGGGATGGCCGAGGCCTACACGCCTGAGTCCTGACCCGAAACTTTCGAACCGTCTGGGGCTAGTTCAGAAAGTGGATTTCAAAGGTCACGCTTTGCCCGGATCGCAGCCTGGCGCGGGTCGGTTCCAGCGCGATGGTAGCCTCGAATGGCAGGCCGTCCCGAGAAACCCTGACCGCCCCTTCCGCCCAGTAGTCGACGGCCTCCGGCGTCTGGCGTAGTGCTTGGAACGAAATTGTGTGATGGCCGGGATCGCTGTGCGCAACCGCCGAGAGTTCCAGCGTGGCGCACCCCGCAGCCTCCCGACACACGGCGCGTGCCCCCTCCAGCTCCTGGCCATCGTAGAGCACCGTCGCTTCGAGGCAGGAGCCTTGCGCGGCCGTCAGGCTGCCGAGGATCTCAAGGCTTCGGCCCGGCCCAGCGGGTGTGAAGCTCGGAAACGTGGGCGCGGTGGGGTTGACGTTCACGTCGGTGTCGCAGCCGACAAGCGCCAGCGCCGCCGCCCAGATCACCGTCCGTAGTGCCCGGCGCACGGGACTGCTCCCAAGAGTCTGTCGTTTCATCGTTGTTCCTCCTTCAGAGGTATGATCAGGTTGGTGTTTGCCTATTCGTTGCACCCCTGGACCATGGGCAATCCGTCTTCCTTCTTTGCTTTCACTTGAGTACGCGACACCGCAAGGGGAAACCCGCATCCCCAGCTGGCGCATTCGTGCCGATGGACGCAAAAGCCCGCGTGACGGCCATCGTCGCCGACCTGAGCGGAGGCAAATCAGGCCCACCAGCTTCTGCCGAGGAGCTGCTGCCACTCGTCTACGATGAGTTGCGACAGAGGGCGGAGCTCTACATGAGGCGGGAGCGCCCCGGGCACACGCTCCGACCGACCGCCTTGGTGCACGAGGCCTACCTGAAATTGGTGGACCAGTCGCGGGTGAATTGGCGCGGTCGGACCCATTTCTTCGCCGTCGGCGCCAACGCCATGCGGCGCCTCCTGATCGATCACGCGCGCGGGCGCCGGCGGGAAAAACGAGGCGGGGGTTGGCAGCGCATTACCCTGGCGGAATCCTTGCCGGCGTCGAGGGATCCCAACCTGGACCTCGACCAGCTTCTGAGCCTGAACAGCGCTCTCGAAAAGCTCGCCCGGCTTGACGAGCGCCAGGCAAGAGTCGTCGAGCTCCGTTTCTTTGCGGGGCTAAAAGTGGATGAGGTCGCTCATCTCCTCGGTGTGTCCCAGCGCACCGTGGAAGGCGACTGGATGCATGCCCGCGCTTGGTTGAAGCGCGAGCTATCCACCTGAGGACGCCGTGAGCGACGCACGCCATACCCGCGCCAAGGAGCTCTTCTTGGTCGCCTGCGAGCGGCCGGCGGACGCGAGGCGCACGTTCCTCGAGCAGGCCTGTGGCGACGATGCGAGGCTCCTGCAAGAGGTTGAGTCGCTGCTTCTTCATCACGACGGCACGAATCCTGACTCGCCTTCTCTGCCACCGCCAGACGCATTCCTCGACTTGAACGCCAGCGCTGCCCAGCGGTCATTGGAAGCACTTCCAAGAACGATGGGCAACTATCGCGTTCTGCAGAAGCTCGACGAGGGCGGCATGGGCGAGGTGTACCTCGCCCATGACACCCGGCTGGGCCGCGATGTCGCGATCAAGGTGCTGCCGGATCTCTTCGCCAGTGATCAGGAGCGGCTTGCCCGGTTCGATCGAGAAGCTCTTGTCCTCGCCTCGCTGAACCACCCCCACATCGCGCAGATCTATGGTCTGGAAGACGCCGATGGGATCCATGCGCTGGTGCTCGAGCTGGTCGAAGGACCGACGCTCGCGGATCGTATCGCTGAAGGGCCGATCCCACTCGACGACGCTCTCCCCATAGCGAGACAGATCGCCGAGGCCATGGAAGCGGCCCACGACGCGGGCGTCATCCACCGGGATCTCAAGCCGGCCAATATCAAGGTCACGCCCGAAGGCACCGTCAAGGTGCTGGACTTCGGGCTGGCAAAGGCTCTTGGGCCCGTCGGGCAGGGTTCTAGCTCTGGTGGCGACGACACCTCCGAGTCTCCGAGCCGTAGGGCTGCAGTGACCCGTGTAGGCGCGATCATGGGCACGGCGGCGTACATGAGCCCGGAGCTGGCCAAGGGGAAGACCGCAGATAGGCGGGCCGACATCTGGGCATTCGGGTGTGTGCTCTACGAGATGCTCAGCGGGAAGCCGGCGTTTGAGGAAACAACGGTCTCCGACACGCTGGCCTCGGTTATAGCCCGAGAGCCGGACTGGACTGCGCTGCCCGCAACGACGCCAGCCGCAATCAACACCCTGCTGCGTCGGTCGTTGAAGAAGGATCGGCGGGCGCGTCTTCCGGACATCGCGATGGCTCGAATCGAGATAGACGACGTGCTGACGGCGCCGGTAGGAGACATCATGGGTGTCGTGGCAAGGGCACCGCGCCTGGCCTGGCAACGGCCGCTCCGCGTGGCGGTCGCAGCCGCCGTGATCGCAGGCGCGCTCAGTAGTCTCGTTGTCTGGAGCCTGACCCGCCCCGGACAGGCCGTCCCTCGTGACGTCAGGCGCTTCCGACTGGCGCTGCCATCGACGCAGCAGCTCACCCGCTTCTATCGCCATGTCATAGCCCTCTCGCCCGCCGGCACCCACCTGGCGTACATTGCCAACGGGCGACTCTACCTGTGGGTGATGGGTCAGCTGGACGCGACGTCCCTCCCCGGCATCAGCGGGCCCGGCGAACCCGTCTTCTCGCCGGATGGTCAATGGGTGGCCTTTCATGCTGATGGCAGCCTCAAGAAGGTCTCCACCAGCGGCGGTGCCCCGGTCACCCTGTGCGAGGCGGTCAATCCCTTTGGGATGAGCTGGGGTTCGGACGAGTCCATCCTGTTCGGCCAGGGACCTGAGGGCATCTTTCGCGTGCCGGGTACGGGTGGCCCGCGCGAACGCGTGATCTCAATGGAAGAGGGCGAATGGGCGCATGGCCCCCAGCTACTGCCCGACGGCGAGACCGTGCTGTTCACCCGCGGGACCGGCGACGGGTGGGACGAGGCGCAGATCGTAGTGGAGTCGCTGGCAACAGGTGAACGGCGGGTGCTGGTCGACGGGGGGACCGATGCGCGATACGTGCCGACGGGGCACCTGGTCTATGGCCGGGCAGGGACGCTGTTGGCGGTGCCGTTTGACCTCGTGAACCTGGAGGTAACCGGAGCCCCCGTATCAATGGTCGAAAGCATCGGACAGGGGACCGGTACGTTGCAGTTTGGTGTCTCCGGGGACGGATCGCTCGCCTATGTGCCGGCCGCGAGTGTCCGACGCCCTCGCACACTCGTCTGGGTAGACCGCGAAGGACGCGAGGAGCCGGTGGCGGTGGAACCGCGGTCCTACCTCTATCCGCGGATCTCCCCGGATGGCGAGCGTGTAGCATTGGACGTGCGCGACGAGGAAGGGGACATCTGGATCTGGACCCTTGGCCGGGAGTCACTGACCCGGTTCACGTTCGATTCTGGCGGTGACGAGTATCCCGTCTGGACACCGGATGGTCAGCGCATTGTGTTCGCGTCCCATCGCACAGGGATGGAGAACATCTTCTGGAAAGCGAGCGACGGCACGGGCACAGTCGAGCGCCTGACCGATAGCCCCAGCAACCAAGTTCCTCAGTCCGTGTCGCCCGACGGGAAGTGGGTGGTCTTTCGCGAGGCCAGTGCGCCCGGAGGCTATGACCTGGGACTGGTGTCGTTGGCGCCGGACCACGTGTCAGAACTGCTGTTCCAGACGCGGTTTCGCGAGAGGAACGGGCGGATCGCACCCGATGGCCGTTGGTTGGCCTATCAATCGGATGAATCGGGGCAGGATGAGGTCTACGTGCGACCATTTCCGAGCGTGGCGGAGGGCAGGTGGCAGATCTCGACCGGGGGCGGCACGCAGCCGGTGTGGGCGCGGAGTGGGCGCGAGCTGTTCTATGTCGCTCTCAGCGGCCGCCTGATGGCGGTGCCGATCCAGACGGGCTCTACATTCGGAGTGGGTACGCCGGAGGAGCTTTTCGCGACGCCGGAGGTCGGCGGCCAGTTCGACACCGTCCAAGGGTTGGGCACGACCTACGATGTGGCCCCTGACGGCCAGCGGTTCCTCATGGTGAGGCCGATCGCGCAGACCGAGGACGGCATGGTGCCCACTCACATCGTCGTTGTCGAGAATTGGCACCAAGAGCTGTTGGAGCGGGTGCCGGTCCCCTAGTACTACTTTGTCAGTTTGCGTGTGGTGCGGAACCCCGTCCGCCTGGCAAACCGTTAAGGCGGCCAGCCTCCAGGGCTCGTGCCGGGCTCGTGCGTCAGCCGCCGCAATTTGTTCGGTTTGCTGGGCGGACGGGGTTTCGCACCACGTTTCATCGATCTGACAAAGTAGTAACTAGCAGCCCGTGGTGAAAGTCCTGTGTGGCACGAAAGCCGGCTCGCGGGCTACGAAGACCTCAACGACGCGGCGCGCGTGTGTCGGCGGACCCGACATGTCGTCTCATCGGGTCGCCACAGCTCTGAGACCGGGACGCGCGCCGAGGGCCGCCTCAAGCACCGGCGAGACGTTTGCGGACCAGCTCGTTCACGGTCTTGCCGTCCACGTTCCGGCCAGCCAGCTTGGCCATCGCGGCTTTCATCACCTTGCCCATGTCCCGGCCGGACGTTGCCCCCGTCTCGGCGACGGCGGCCTGCACGGCCGCGTCGATCTCCGCCGGATCCGGGGGGGGGGCGGCAGGTAGGCTGCCAGGACCGTGATCTCCGCGGCCTCCGTGTCGGCGAGATCCTGTCGCCCGCCTGCGGTGAACTGTGCGATGGCGTCTCGCCGCTGCTTCACCAGGCTTGCGACGACCTGCACGAACTCCCGATCCTCAAGGCTCTGCCCCTTCTCGACGCGGCGATTCAGCAGGGCGGCCTTCAGCATGCGCAGGGGGGCCAGGGTAGCTTGGTCGCGGGCCTTCATGGCCTCCCTGATGTGGCGGTCGACCTGCTCGACCAGCTTCGACGGTGCGTCTTCCGTCATGCCGTGCGCCTCCTTCACGGGGTGATCCAGCCGATCCACTCGCGGATCCCGACCCACGCCGTCCAGGCGAGCAAACCGACGATCAACAGCCGAGGTGTGCCTCCGGCTCGCCACCCCTGGCTGCTGGCCAGGCCAGCAACCACGGCGATGGCGGGGATCGCCGCCAGATAGTACCGCATGTCGACAGGCGTCAGCAGTCCGACGATGAGGAAGAGCACGCAGCTGAGCCCCCAGCCGGCCAGGGCCAAGCCGAGCCGATCTCTGGTTCCACTCCGCACCAGACGCCATGTCCCGGCTACCGCCAGCAGCAGGGGGGGCCAGCCGAAATACGCGCGGAGATACAAGGGCACGGCCGTGACGCGCTCGGCGATCGTGCGTCCACCGGCATCGACGGGACCAGCGCCGGTCGTCGCCACCTCGGAGGCGATGCGCGTGAGCTGGCTCCAGTACACCTCACCGAAATGCGCGTAGTAGCCGACGACCGAGACGACCGTGGCCAGACCCGTGACGACCCAGACCGCCTGGGAAGCCGATCGGAGTACGGTTCCACCGAACACGTGATAGCTGCCGGCCACGGCCATCAGGGCGGTCAAGAGGATGGCGAACGTGCTCGTGTGCGACAGGAACGCCAGGGTGACGATCGCCGAGACCCCGATCATTCGGTAGACAGTGTCTCGACGAGGCGCCCCGGCCGTGACCGCGGCGAGAGCGGCCACGGCCGCAGATTGACCGAACGCATTCGTGAGGTTCCCGATGGCCAGGACGCGAAAATCGAGAGGCACCAGGTGGTAGAGGACCACGGCCGCCGCCCCGGCGAGTCGGTCGCCCCAGGCGCGGACGACGACCACGTAGAGCAACGCGCCCGCGAGGGCGTCTGCTGACGTGACGAACATCCGGAGCAAGGTGACATATTCACGGGGCCCGTCGAAGAATACGCTCAGCGGCGACGCGAGCACGTACAGGGCGACCGAGTACGGAAACTCGTACTGACCGGGTGCGACCGAAGTGAAGTAGAGGTTGCCCCCGAGCACGTTCATGAAGCGGTGAGCGTGGAACATGACGTCGCCGATCGGCATGCCCGGGTGAAGCAGCACGAGCAGCTTCAGGTAGACCATGCCCCCCGAGAGCGCCACCACGAATCTGGCCGTATTGCGCAGGGGGCGCTGGCGAACCCGCTCGCCGACGAGCACGCTGAGGAGCATGCCGAGGGCGACGGCCAGTGCGACCCAGACGACCTGATCGGGGTAGCGTGTGTAGGGCGCCAGGCCGAGCCGGAGCGTCGTCGATTGGCCTCCGACGACGAGCAGGGTCGCGCCGGCGACGCCGCCTCCGGACAGTCCAACCAGCGCAAACGAGCCTGCCAACGCGGCGCCTGCGACCGCCGTCGCCAGGAGGGCACGCCGAGGTGCCAGCGCGATGCCCATGCTCGTTAGTGTGATCTCGTCGACGACCACGCCGAGCGCGCGCGGGTCCTCGGGGCTGGGCATGAAGGTGTCGGACACCGTGAGGGCCACCGTTGCACCGCGGCGATCTCCCTGCAGCGGTGGCAGCGTGAGGTCCAATGGCATGAACTCGTTGGTGCTCACCGCCGTGGCCGAGACGATGCCGTCGACGGTGACCGTGACGGTGGGCAGCGTGGATGGGTCGGGGCGTGCGCCTCGGAGGCGAATCGAGAGGTCCCACGCCAGCCGCCGATCGAGCCCGGGCAGTACGAGCTCAGCCCGGTCGCGTGTCCAGGCGAAGGTCAAGCCCGATGCGTCGCGCTCGGGGGGATAGAAGCCGGTCAGGAGCGGAGGGAGCTCCGAGCCCATGTCGATAACGAGGTTCGGCGCACCCGCGTAGGACGCCACGAGCGCGGTGGTGGCCACGATGCCACCCAGGACTCCGAGAACACCCGCTCGAACGATGCGCGAGGTCATGTGGAGTAGCCGGCAGCGAGACGCTCGTAGATGGTCCAGAAGCGCTTGGCCACGGCGGGAGGACGGAAGAGGCGATCGAGCGTGGCCGCGGTGGCCTCCCCGGTACGCCGTTTGTGTTCGAGGGCCCCGACGATGGCGGTCGCCAGGTCCAGCGGGCGCTCCTTGGGCACGACGGTGACGTCGGCGCCGAACAGCGCTTGGAGCTCGAGGCCGCCCGGATTGTCGGTGCTGACGACGGGCGTCCCACTGGCCAGGGCCTCGACCGCTACCGTCGGGCATGCTTCGAGCAGTGAGGGCAGCACGAACACGTCGGCGGCCGCACAGTAGTGCGCGATCGTTCGGTTCTCGACGAGGCCCGCGAAGGTCACGTGTCCCTGAACGCCGTTCGCGTGAGCTGCGCGTTCCAGCTCGCTCAGGAGCGGTCCCGAGCCACAGATGACGAGTCGCGTGTCGGGATGACTGCGGATGACCTCGCCCAGGGCCTGGATGAGGGTGAGGTGCCCGGCGAGGGGATGCAGGCGCTTCACGTTCAGCAGCAGATGGCGGTTGCGGAACCCGAGGCTCGCTCGTGCGTTGGATTGCGCCAGGGGGTCATGTCGTTCGAAATCATCCGTGACTGGTGGGTAGACGACGCTGGTCTCCGCCGTCTGCAGGCCCACCAAGCGGGCGTGCTCGAGCAGGGCGCGGCTGTAGAACGTGACGTGCCCGGCGTGTCGGTAGGCCAGGGTGAAGAGATCGTGACCCAGCCATCGGCGGCGATAGTGCCAGACCTCGGTACCGTAGAGCGTCAAGACGGTCGGGCGCCGCAGCCAGCGAGCCACCAGCGCCGCAACCTCCGTGAGTAAGCCCCCGCCGTGGAGATGGACGAGGTCCGATCTCCTGACGGCCGGCACGACCGCGCGTAGGATGGTCAGAGCCGCCGCGACCGCGACGAGAGGAGTCAGGGGTGGCGGGGCCCATGACCCGCTCCGGGGAGGTGCCCAAGTCACCGGTCCGGGCAGCTGGCTCGAGCCGGCCGCCCGGGGGGGGTGTGCGACGTAGACGACCTCCTCTCCACGCTCACGCGCCCACGTGCCGAGGTGGAACGGGAGCAACGCGTTGGCCGCCTGGTCCGGCGGAAGGTGCGGGCTGACGTGGCAGATGCGCATCCTGGTGGTCTGTAGCAGTCGGCTGTTCAGTGGTCGTCGGAGTGCGACGCTCGGCTGGCCAGACGCGAGGAACGGGCTGGGCGCGTCATCGCCTCACGTGCGGTCTCACGCCTGCGGGGTCGTCTCTCATGGTGACACCGTCCCCGAGTCTTGCGTCCGCGCACAAGTAGTCCCTCGCCTCGTGCCACGTCGCAGGCACGGCGCCGAGCTCTCGAGTCGCGAAGCGGAGGAATCGGCCTAGGCGCTCCAGGAAGCTCTCGAGCTCGTCGGTGGTCCGATTGTACGGACTGCCCCCCACGATGGCCTCACTCGAGTGAAACAAGAGGTTCAGCACCGGGCACCCGGTGCGGGCCACACGCCGAGCCAGTGCGCACATGTCCTCGAACGAGGAATAGGACGGCCGCAGCCAGACGACCCGTGCGACGCGCAGGAACCGTAGGATTCGTTTGGTCGTGTAGGGACTTGGGGCCCGAGCATACAGCCGCTCCAACATCGACGGGACGCGGCGGTTCAGTCCGGCCGAGACCGGGATCTCCAGCACGTTGCTTGAGCCCGGTCTCCGAAGATCGTCGTAGGACAAGAAGTAGGGGCGGAGCGGCGCGCCTACGAAATCCGGCCCACCCTTGTGGGCCTCGTAGAAGAGCGGCGCGACGCTCGACTCCACGCGGTAGCCCGCGCGCTCGAGGCCCCAGACGTGGTCGGCGCTCAGTCCGAACCGGCCGGAACGGTACGAGACCGGGCGCTCCCCGGTGGCATCTCCGATCGCCGCGGTCAGACGATGGAGCTGCTCTTCGAATTGGTCCGTCGGGAGCGAGAGGGCGTAGGGATGCCGCCGCGTGTCCTCTGGCGTGCAGGGTGGGGTCTCCCACGCATGATGATGAGCGCCGATCTCACACGCGCCGCTCGCCTTGAGGCGCTGGAGCACGATGGCCGACGCTGGGTCCGCTACCACGGGGTAGGTCACCACGTAGGTCGGCCGAGCACCATCAGCCACGAGCAGCTCGTGGAGTCTGGGCAGGGCGTAGATGTTCTGGAAGGTAGGGTGTGCCCGGGCATGGGCGTCCCACTGGTTGTCACTCTCCGTGTCGATGCCGACGAGCAGGAGCAACATCGTTTCTCTCGCGGTCGTCGAGACCGTTTCGCATCAACGGTCCTGATCCGAGTCCCCCAGGGTCACGTGCCACCCCGTAGTGCGGCTATACAGGTCGGGAGGGGGTACGAACGCGTTGACCTTGATCACGAACTCCAGCGTGGATGGGGCACGGAAATAGCCGGCCCGTCGGAGGCCACGCCCGTAGCCCGCGTGCATCGTGAAGCACCGAATCTTGTCGGAGCCGACCCGGCGTGCGGCCCGGTCGATCGCGCCGAGGATGGCCCGCAGCGCCGGGGCGTCGTCGGGGTCCACCAGGAAGTCTACCAGGAGGGTGACCCGAGCCTCCGCCTCTCGAACGTGACGGTACACCGCGTAGCCGATCATCTCGCCGCTACGCCTCAAGCCGACGATCGCGTAGCGGGCATGGCGTGCCGCGACGAATCGCCAGTTCAGGTACGCGGCGTCACGTCGTACGGCCAGATCCAGCTTGGGCGACACGCGTTCCCAGAGGCGCGTGACGCCCTCGTCGAACCGATCGAGTAGGTTCAGTTCGCCGGCATCGGCGGGTGGATGTCCGAGGACCCTGACCAGACCGAGTACGAGCGCCGACAACGCGCGGTTGGCCGGACCAGGCCACCCGGAGCGGGCCACGGCCCGGGTGGTCAGAGGCTTGACGAAGCACGGCAGAGGACCGACGTCTGGCCACCCGAGCTTTCCGAACAGGCGGTAGGAGGACTCGGACAGCCCGAGGCCCAGCGAGACACCCACATGCGTGTCCCAGGTCCTGAAGAGCCGCTCGCCGAGTCCCTCGCGCTGACGTTCCGGTGCCACCATGACGTCCATGCCCCACGAGCCGGCCACGGGCGTTTGATGAACGAGGAGCTGGACGGGCATCGTCCCGTACTGGCCGACCACGATCCCACCGTCGCGGGCGACCCAGATCTCAGGCGTGCCAGAGGGATTGCTCGGATTGTCCTCGTACTGCCAGGCCCAGCGCTGGCTGTTGGCAGTCGCCGCATCTGACCCGAAGACACGCCGATACAGCGCCTCGGCGCCAGGCCGATCCTCTGGACGATACCGTCCGATCTCGACCGTCACGGCCCTCGCGGACCCGACCGTCTGGCGAGCACGTACTCCATGTTGCCGACGACCACGTCTTGGGTGAGGGGGCTGTCTCGCACCCAGCGGGCGAGCGGCACCGGCAAACGTCGGAACGTGCTCGTGACGTGCAGGTCCTCGTGGACGACGTGCAGCCCGGAGTCGGCAATCTGGCGTCGCAGACGTGTGACGCGGACCTTCTCCAAGAGGTCGTCCTCCTTCGGCTCGTTGCGTCTGGCCGCCTTGATGAAGGAGTTCTCGTCGGCTGGTTCGCGCAGCGTCCAGGCGGCGTGACGTGCCAGGAACCGGAAGGTGTCGAACGCGAGCGTCCTTCCGAGCAGCAAGTGGAGGGGAATCGGAACCCGGAGGCGGGGCAGATGGGCGCCCGCGAAGGAGAGGTAGGGTGCCGTCGACAGATAGAGCCAGCCCTCGGGCGCCAGGACGCGGGCGCACTCGCCCAGATAGCGCCTCGCGTCGGCCACGTGCTCGATAACGGCGTGGGACAGCACCAAATCAAAAGTGTCGTCGCGAAAAGGTAGCGAGAGACCATCGGCCCGGGCGAAGGCAAGGTTGTGCACGTCTCTCTCGCACGCCAGTCGATGGCCGGCGTCGCGAAATCGCGCGGTGATGTCGATGCCGATCACGCTGTCGGATTCCTCGGCGAGCGAAAGCGGCATGCCGCCGCCGCCGCAGCCAGCATCCAGGATTCTGCCGCCCACGTGCACGCCTGCACGTTCAAGGAACGTGATCACCTTGGCGCTTCGGTGGTACTCGAACAGCGCATAGTCATACTCCGAGCGAAACCGCCGGCTTGCGTACGCCTTGATGGCTCGATCGTCAGTCTTCCGCACGTCGCGTTCTATCGGTCGGTCGGGAGGACATGGCGGGGCTGCGCTCTCTCGTGTGCGGGGAGGTTCGGCTCGTGTCCGAATCGTCTGTCGACGGGGGACGGCATCTCATTCTACCGCAGGCGCGCCCCGGCCCCGGCTCCGGCTTCCAACTGCGTGCTATACTCGCCCGCTACGCCATGGGAGACGGATCGGTGGGAGGCCCCTTGGCTTTCGCGGGCGGTCGGCTGGCGATCGACGGGGGTGTGCCCGTGCGCAACACACCCTTGCCGCTGGCGCGGCCGTGGATCGACGCTGCCGACGCGGAGGCCGCAGCCGAGGCCGTTCGTCGCGGCTGGCTCGCCGGGGGGGGCCCCGCGGGCGGTGAGGCAGAGGAGGCTCTCGCCCGCGCCCTGGGCACGAGCCGATCGCTCCTGATGACCTCCTGCACCTCCGCCCTGGAGGCCAGCGTGGCCCTGATCGGGGCGGGTCCGGGAGACGAGGTGATCTGCCCGAGCTTCACCTTCGTGTCCACCGCCAACGCGGTGCTGCGCTCTGGGGCACGGCCGATCCTGGTTGACATCGACCCCAGCTCACTGAACATCGCTCCAGCCGCCGTGGACGCCGTCATCGGCCCTCGCACGCGAGCCATCATCGTGGTCCACTACGCGGGTCGGGCCTGCGACATGGAGGCGATCTCGGAGATCGCCGCGCGCCACGGGGTCCCGGTGATCGAGGACGCGGCGCACGCCCTGGGCGCCACGTGGCGAACGCGTCCCCTGGGTACGATCGGCGACTTCGGGTGCTTCAGCTTCCACGGGACGAAGGACATCGTGTGTGGAGAAGGTGGCGCGCTCGTGACCAGGCGGGACGAGGATCACCGCCGTGCCGAGGTGATGCGAGAGAAGGGCACCAACCGGGCGGAGTTCCTGCGAGGCGAGGTCGATCGCTACACCTGGGTCGCCGAGGGCAGCAGCTACGTCATGTCCGACGTCCTTGCGGCCATCCTGCGTGTACAACTCGGGCGCCTCCCGGCCATTCGACGCCGCAAGCGAGAGCTCGCCTCGCGTCTCACGTCGCGGCTCACGGGCCTGGCCGACCGGGTGACGTTGCCCCACGAGTGGGCTGGGATCGAGAGCAGCTGGCATCTCTACCCGGTGCTTGTCCCTCCAGCGGTACGCGACACGGCGATCTCGGCACTTCGGCGCGAGGGGATTGGAGCGGCGTTTCACTACGTGCCCCTGCACTCCTCGCCCTTTGGCCGCCAGCATCTGGGCTATCGTCCGGGCGACTTACCCGAGACCGAGCACGCCTGTGCGTCGCTGATTCGGCTCCCTCTCTTCGCCGCCATGACCGACGACGATCTCGAGGACGTGGCGACCGCTACCCTCAAGGTGATGGGCCGCCTACTGTCGTGAGGGTGCCAGCTGGCCGTCCCTCCCAGCTCTTCCTCCTGAGCGTCGTGCTGCTGGGCACGGTTCTCCGTGTCTCAGCCCTCGACAAGCCCTTCTATGTCGACGAGATCGTCACGATCACGGTGGCGAGCCAGCCGCTGGCCTCCATGGGGTCGGTCATGCGGCAGATCGATGCTAGCCCGGCGCTCTATCCGGTATTGCTCCATGGATGGTTGACGTTGGCACGGACCGATGCCTGGGTGCGTGGGCTCTCGGCGCTCTTCGGCATCCTGGCGGTCGTCGTCGTGTACGAGATCGGCCGGCGGAGGTTTGGGATCGGAACGGCGCTTGGGGCGGCGTTCGTGGCCGCCATCGCTCCAGCTCACGTGCACTACGCGCAGTATGTCCGGGGCTACAGCTTGTTCACCCTGCTGGCTTCGCTCCAGCTCCTCTTGTTCCTCGAGTGGTTCGCAAGACCGCAACCCCTGTCCCGGACACGCTTCGGGGCGTTCGTGCTCGTCACGGCGGCGTGCTTCTACACGCACTACCTTGCCCTGCTGTTGCTGCCGGTCGAGGGCGTCTTCGTGCTGTGGCATTTCAGAACGCGGGCACGCGTCCTCCGGTGGACGGGGGCGGTCTGTCTGGCGCTGATCGTGTTCCTGCCCGGGGTGCCGCTCCTGCTCCACAACGTCGCGTTCGATCGGATTCGTAACCAGGACAGGCCATTGCCGCCACCCGTGTATCGGTTGATTCCCGACCTGGTGGGCGAGCTGAGCCTGGGGCAGCGGCCGCTCGGTTTCTCCGATGCGTCGCTGCGGCGAACCGTGCTCGCCGGCGGAGCCGTGTTGTTCCCGACGCTCCTCGTACTCGGAGTGCGCGACGGCTGGCGCCGCGACCGTGAGGCCACGATCCTCTTGCTGGCCGCGGCGATTCTCCCTATCGCCCTCTACGTCGGTTCAGGGCGTCGCCTGGTCGCTGTACGCTTCTTCGTCCCCTTCATGGCCGGCTATCTCGTGCTTCTCGGGAACGGCCTCGCGGTCATCGGAACCGTCTGGCGGACCACGGTCGCCGGTCTCCTCACGCTCCTCTGTGCCGTGCCGCTGGCACACTTCTATGCCAGCTTCCAGTGGAGCTATGATCATCGGGCCGTCGCCGCCGCGATCGCGGCTCGGTGGCGATCGGGTGATGTCCTGCTGTTCGTTCACCCCTACGAGGCGTTGTACTACCGCTGGTATCTCGGACCCGAGGCCCCCATGGAAGGGCTGGTCTTCACGGTTCTCGACGACCAGGGGACCTATGTGATCAAGCCACCGCCGATGGATCCGGAGTCCGCCAGGCCGCGAGTGCTCGAAGCGGCGGAGCGATACGATCGCATGTGGGTGATTGGCCAGTCGATCCGATCGTTCGCGTCGGATCCCGCCGCGGAAGAGCGACTCTTCGAATGGCTGGATCAGCGCTATGAACGGGAGGATGCGCTCCGTACCGGGGACACCGGAGATCCACAGATACGACTGTACCGATCCCGCTCGACGGACCGGGGCCCGCAGGACCGACAGCCCGCGGGTTTCGACCGACGGTCGTGATCACCAGGGGACCGCTGTCCGACATGTCGATGACGCGTGGTGAGAGCCCTGCTGCAGTCGACCGGCGCCGCATTCTGGCCGGCGGCGTTACTCCTCCCTCACATCCTCCCGGGAGCCTTCCTCGTCGTGTCTTGCCGGCCGGGTGCCCCGGCGATCTCGGTGCGACGCCGGATGTTCACCACGGGCTGCCAGACCTCACCTTGGTGGTCGCCTGCTACAACGAGGAGCCGATTCTCGAGCACAGCGTCGCTGAGACGTTTCGAGTCCTGGACCGGATGCGTCTGGGCTGGGAGGTGGTCTTCGTCGACGATGCCAGCCGGGACCGCACGTCGGAATTGATCGATCAGATCATCGCCGACCACCCGGACCGCGCGCTGCGAAAGATCCGCCACGCCGAGAACGTGGGGCGTGGAGGAACGGTGGCGGAGGGGATCCGCTCGGCTCGGGGGCGACTGGTCGGATTCATCGATATCGATCTAGAGGTCCACGCTCGTTATATCCCGGTCTGCGTCCAGGCGCTCGAGGAAGGACACGATATCGCCACGGCGTGGCGCGTTTACAAGTTCTACTGGCGGTCGCTCGATCGTTTTCTGATGAGTCAAGGCTATCGCTGGCTGGTGCGACTCCTGCTCCGCACGCGGTTGGTCGATACGGAGACCGGCTTCAAGTTCTTCCGACGCGAGAGCATCCTGCCCATCCTCGATCGAACCGATGACGTCGGCTGGTTCTGGGACACGGAAGTCATGGTGCGCGCCCACCACGCGGGCCTACGGATCGTGGAGATCCCGACGCTGTTCGTACGCCGGTTCGATAAGGTGTCCTCGCTCAAGCCCGTCCGAGATACCCTCGACTACGTCCGCAAGCTGTGGCGTTTTCGACACGTCGTTGTCGATCTGAGGAAGGACCGTACATGAAGGCGATCCACGAAGTAGGCCTCTGGCGGGTCGTCCGGTTCGTATGGGTCTCATGCCTCCTAGCGGTCGTGCGCGTGACGTTTCTCCCGCCGCTTCGGTCGCTGGTCCTAAGGCTCTGCGGGGTCAAGATCGGCAGGAACTCGGTCGTGCACCGGCTCACGCTGGTCAACGTGGATCGCGGCGGGTTCGGGAATCTCCGTGTGGGCGACAACTGCTTCGTCGGAGACGAGGTCTTGCTCGACCTGGCGGGGCCCGTCGTCTTGGAGGACGACGTCACGCTTGCGACGCGAGCCATGGTCCTCACTCATCTGAATGTCGGCTACCGTGACCATCCGCTGCAGGAGCGGTTCCCCGCGACGACGGCCGGGGTGACCGTGCGCCGAGGCTCTTTCATCGGAGCGGGTGCGATGGTGCTCGCGGGCTGCTCGATTGGACCGGAGGCCTTCGTTGCTGCCGCCGGCCTCGTCAATCGATCGGTCGGCGAGCGAGAAGTCGTCGGAGGGGTACCGATCAAGTCGATCGCCGGCTGCTAGCACTACTTTGTCAGTTTGCGCGGGTGCGAAATCCCGTCCGCCTGGCAAACCGTTAAGGCGGCCAGCCTCCAGGGCTCGTGCAGGGTTCGTGCGTCAGCCGCCGCAATTTGTTCGGTTTGCTGGGCGGACGGGGTTTCGCACCACGTTTCATCGATCTGACAAGGTAGTGCTAGTCCGCGACGGTGACCGGGATCGTTGAACCCTGAGGGCTGAAGGCAGGTTGCGAGACCGTCGCGGACGACGGGGACAGCTCCACCTTGCAGCAGCGGCGGCACACTGGAAACAGGCCGGCGTTCAGGAGGCGACGGCGGAGTTCGACGTAGCGGGGGCCGTTCCAGATGTCCTGCAGGCTCGACTGGGTGAGGTCGCCCACCTCGACCCGGATGAACGGGCAGAAGAAGACCTTGCCGCTGAAGGACACGCGCGCGTGTAGGAAGGGGTAGAAGCAGCGCCCCTCGAGCGCGGCGCCCGGGCGATAGTAGCTGTCCATCAGCTGGGGCAGCACCTTCGGCCGAAAGTCGAATCTGATCCGGCGCTCGCGACACTTGCGCGCGAGTGCGGCCACTTTGGTCCTCACGTGCTCCGCCGTCACGCCGGGATCGGACGTCACGAATGTGGCGATGGCCGAGGCATCGGACGCGCCGGTCAACGCGACGGTGTCGGCGACCTCATCCGGTGTGCTGAACATGAGGTGGTTGAGCCCAATCGCGTCGACACCCAGGTCCTCTGCGACGTCGACCATCTGGTCCAGCGCCTCGAGGCTCTCTTGCGCGACCGTCGTGTTGATGCTGACACGGAGGGGGGCGCCCCTCCGTCGAGCAGCATCCTGCAAGCGCTTCAACCCCTCTGCGGTCCGCTCGAACGTGCCCGGCACGCCTCGTGCCGCATCGTGCAGCTCCCCCGGGCCGTCGATCGAAACGCTGATGTGCCGCAGGAACCCCGAGGACGACAGCTCGGCGAGCGCGTCGGCCCGCGCGTCGTCGAGGATCGTGCCGTTGGTAGTCAGATACCCGCAGGTGTACCCCTTGCGCTGGAAGATATCGAGCACGCTCAAGATATCTTTCCTCATGAAGATCTCTCCGCCCGTCAGGCTGACCTGGAGCTTGGCTTCGTCCGGGAAGGCCCGCTGGAGGACGTCCAGCGGCAGCTCCTGCCGCCATTCGCCCTCGATGTTGAGCAGGTCACCGACGTAGCAGAACTCGCAGTGCAAATTGCAGCGCATCGTCGCTTCGTAGACGGCACCGATGGGCAAGGGCTCGGCGTGGCCGGTGCCGGCAGAGATGAAACGGCCGACGGTGCGCTCGTGGCGCCATCGCCGCACGCGTGCGTGTAGGGCCTGGGCCCAAGGAAGTGTCCGCAGGCGCGTGGTCAGCGCCTCACGAACGGTTCGCGTCAGAGTCATTCAGCTGCCAGATCTCCACGACTGGTCCGGGCCGCTCGAGTCTCTTGTCGATTCTCGCGTTCGTGTTGTGGAGAAAGGGCTCGACCGCGAGTAGCGCCTCGGGAGGCAACCCGCTCCGATAGGGTGAGAATACCACCAGCCGCCGCGCGTGCTGCTCGAGTGCGGCCAGAAAGGGCAGCGTGGACGGCTCGGGTCTATTGTAGCGTTTGACGACCACGTAGCGCACACCGATCTCCTGGAGCGCCCCGAGGCCTCGCTCGCCCCCCAGTGCATCGTAGCCGACATAGATCTTGTCGGCGTCGAGGCCACCATCACCCAGGAAGATCGTCCGGAATCCAGGCTCTGGGTGCGGCTCGAGGCGAAGGCGGATCGCGAACTTCGGCGACGCCAGACGGGCGTCACCGAGAGTGACCGCCAGAGCCTCGCGGAGGCTCTCCCTGGATTGAACGACCGGGGCCGAGTACGGCTGGAGCAAGATCGTCGAGCCAGCGGGCACCTGTCGTTCGATGAACCGGAGGGCCAGGGTCCGTGTGTCCGGTTGGCGGAAGAAAAGGCCGGTTCGAATGCTCTCCCAGGCTCCGGGTAACGCCGTCAGCGCCGCGACCATCGCGATCACGTATCCACGTCGTCGTGGGGTGAAGCGAGATGCCAGGAACCAGAGCCCGTACGCCGCGAAGAGCGCCACGAACGGCAGCACGGGGTTGAGGTAGCGGCTGGCGGCCACCGTGTTCCCGATGAACGCCAGAAACGGGACGGGAAAGACGAGCAACAGCAAGGTCGTCCGTGTTGCACGACGGAGCATGATGGCGAGACCGCACAACGCCAGGACGACCACCGGCCAGCCCATGGTGTCTCGCCACAGCGCCGTCAGATAGTAGCTGCTGCTGGCGAACAGCGTTCCCGTACCCTCGACGGCACGGTCGACCACGATCTGCCGGTTGGCGGTGATGTCACGCCAGGCCGTCAGGGGTTCGACCAGCAGGAAGGGCGACAGCAAGAAGAAGCAGAGGAGGCTCGTCACGCCCGCTGCCATCAGCCGCTTGGAGATGATGGTGGGTCCCTTCCCCGCGGAGACGAGGAGGATCATCAGCACGAGTGGCAGCGTCAGGAACACGGTGTAGTAGTGCACAGAGAAGGCGACTCCGCACGCGGCAGCGGCCCTGAGGATCTCGCGGGTTCGACCGCCGAGGTTCGCCTGGGACGCCGCGTACATGATGGCGAGGTAGGCCGCGATGATTGCCAGTGTGGCAGGGACGTCGTGCTTGACGTAGTGCGAGTCTCTCACGTGGAGTGGAGCCACGGCCAGGAAGAACGCCGCCGTCAGCCCGACACCAGCGCAGAACAACCGTCGGCCAAGGAGAAACACGGCACCGACGGTGGCCACGCCGCACGCGACTCCGAGCAGACGGCCGGTGAGGTAGATCGCGGTGGGGTCGACAAAGAACTGGTCCTGGAAGGCGGCGAGGGACTCGACGATGCCCGTCAGGCGAGCGACGGCGAAGTAGGACCCGACCCACCCGAACAGCGCGTAGAAGTAGGCGGTTGGGTAGAGGAAATTGTGGGGGTTGAGATCGCCCGTGCCGAAGGCCAGGGCGCGGGACATGATCGCGACCTCGTCCGGGTTGTAGACCGCTGGAAGGCCGAATCCGATCCCGATCACCCGCAGGACCGCGGCCAGGGCCATGATGAGCATGATGAGCAGGAGCGTCGTCGAATCTCGTGACATGCGGAGCATCACGGGTCAGCCTTCACCGAGCCAACGCAGCAGGTCGATCGGGACGACGAACCTGGCGAGGCCGAGCCCATAGACCCCACTGGGATAGGGAGCGACCTCACGCAGGCCGTGCATGAACACCTGATACTGCAGCAGCAGCAGAAAGTTGGCCACGACGAAGACGCTGACGACCGAGACGATCCTCGATCTCGATCGCAAACGGCTGAGGATCGCCGCGGTGCCCATCACGAAGATCGGCGTGCAGCTCACGAACCGCCGCGCGCCGAACGCTTCCCCGGCCCACCAGTCGGCAACCGCGGCGTTGACATACCAGGAAGCCACGAAGGCCGCCGCGAGGCCAAGGCCCAGCACCCGCTCCCGTCGCGCGAGCGGTACCAGGCCGCAGACACCGATCACCACCACCGGGGTCCAGCTGAAGAGTCCGTGGGCATCTGAGACCAGTACCCGGATCAGCGCGGGCTCCGTCCAGCGCATGAAACCGGATCCCTGAGGCACGACGAGGGGATCCCCGTAGAGGGTCATCCAGACCATCAGCTGTGGTGAGAACACGAGCGTGGCGGCCAAGATGCATGAAGACAGATTGACGGCCGCGGTTCTGAGACGCCGCGCGTGCGCGATCGGGGATGGCTGCAAGTGCCACAGCGCCTCGACCGTCGGGGCGATCAGGAACACGGCGTCCTGCCACCGAACGAGCGTCACCAGGCCGGCGAGTGCCCCCAGGCGTGCGTACCGCCCGGGCGTCTGTTGATCGAAGGTCGTGGCCCAGTACCAGAAGAAGGCCCCGGAGCCGAGCATCGACACGGCGTGAGAGTAGGTGGGTGACACGACGGAGTAGTACACCGCGCTCGACGCAAGCCACACGGCCAGGGTAGACCAGATCGCCACCCTGGGACCGAACCTCGAGCGGCACAGGCGATACGCGAGCCAGGCACCCCAGGTCGCGGCCAGGATTCCGCTGAAACCTGCGGTGGCCTGGAAGGACCGCCCGAAGCCGTCGACGGGATAGACGGAGCCGAACCACCGTCCCACGTGGAGGAGCCCCGTGGCCAGCACGAACAGGGGGCTCCACGCGATTGCCGTTCCGACCGCCATCATGTTGCGAGTGTGTCCGGTGTCCGTCGGCTCGTACACCCATTCCGTCCCCTTCTCACCGCCTTTCAATCCATACAATCGGACGTAGTCGTTCCGGAACTGCAGGTCGCGGTCGTAGACGGCCGAACGCAGGTAGACGTAGTAGTGCACGGCGTCCCCAAGCACGATGCGACCATCCGGCTTCGGAAGTAGCACCAAGCTGGACGCGTAGGCCAGTACGAACAACACGCCGACGGCGGTGATGGTGCGCCCTGGGTGCCGCTCGGGAAGTCGCCGGACGCTGCGGAACCAGCTCGTTGGGCCTCCCGGCTGTTGGCGAGGATCGCGGTCGGGGACTACTCGATCCATCGCGCGGCCTGCCGCCCCTCAGCGTCCCTTGAGCTCTCCGTAGCGCCCGGCAGGGTCGTGCCGACGATCTCGCCCCCCAGTTCCGCCGTGTCGGCGGTGGGCTCGGCCGAACGGGGCGACTGGAGACGGCGCGCCAGCCGACGCGCGACGTCGAGCTCGCGGGCCGCGAAGAACCCCGTTGCCAGGAGGAGCGTGGGGTACACGGCCAGGACCATGACGCCGCGTCCCAGCAGGCCGGCGAGGGCTGGCACCCCCTCAGGAATCGCCACGCGAGCCGCGAGGTAGGCCACGACGCCAGCGCCGACGGAGCGTGCGATTCTCGTCCACTCGTACGCCATCGGGTACACGCGTTGAGAGAATGCCATGGAACTCGCGGCGAGCACCGCGTATGCGGCTGCCGCCGACCACGCGGCCCCGAGGGTGCCGAACCTCGGAATGAGCACGAGGTTGGCGGTGACGCTGGTGAGCGCCGCCAGCCCGGTTGCGACCGGATAGTACTGCGTCTGTTTCGTGATGTTCAGGCCGATCGACGTCAGCAGGTAGGCGCCCTGGAGCACGACCCCCACGGCGATCCACGGGATCACGCGCGCCGCCTCGTGGAACTCCGACGTCGTCATCAACCGCACGAGGTCTCGTGCCGTCGCGGATAGCCCGGCGGCCAGCAGCACGAGGATCGCCAGGCCGTAGGTGGTGACGAGGCTGAACGTTCGCTTGGCGTCGGGTTCCTTCATCGTGGCGAAGTAGAAGGGAGCCCACGCGTACTCGAACGCGCTCAGGAAGAGCTTCAACGCCAGGCCGAAGCTGGCACCGATCGAGTAGAGACCGACGTCCCGCAGCGTGCCGAACAGGCTCAACAAGTAGCGGTCGGCGACGGCCACGACTTGGTGGGCGAGCCCGTGTGGGAGTCGCGGCAGGCCGAAGGCCAGCGACGCTCTCAGGACGTCGGTAGAGAACATGGGTCGGATGAGGGGTACGAAACGGCGAGCCAGCACACCAGCGAAGACCACGTTCACCGACACGTCGGCCAGCACCACGCCGAGGACGCCCATTCCACCGAACACCACGAGCACCAGCCGCAGGAGCAGCGTGGCGACCGAACGAGAGACCGTCAACGCGATGAACTGGGGAGCCTTCTCTTCGATCCGCAGGACGTGAAATGGGATGAAGTAGAAGCCGATGATGAAGGTATTGAGCAGGACGAGGCTCAGGACGAGGCTGTGTCCGGGTTCGCCGAAGAGGTGCAGGGACAACCAGGGCGCCACGGCCAGCCCGACGCCGAGCAGGCTTCCGTCGACGGCCAGCAAGAAGAAGAAGAGCGTGCTGGCCAGTTGTTGCCGGGACCGGTGGTCGGTGCAATCGTAGTACAGCCGCATGAACGCCGCATCGACACCCCATCGAAAGATGATCTTCGTCACCACTTCGGCGGACAGGAGCAGCCCGATCACCCCGTAGTCCGAGGGCGAGAGGAACCGAACGTAGACCGGGAGCAGGAGGAAGCTGACGATCGAGGTGGCGACGTCACCGACGCCGTAAATCGTCAGATTCTTGAGGAGCTTCTTGAGTCTCTGGAGCACGGTGCCTTGATCGCCTGGTCGGGGAGGCGCTCAGCCGCCGCCCGCCAACGATCCCCAACGGCGCGGCCGACGGGAGCTCATGACGCGGGCGGCAGCGAGTGCTTCCGGAGCCGCACCAAGTTCAAGAAGCACCATCCCGGTATTGGCAGAAGTCGACCCAGCCAGCGGTGGAGTGGAGCCAATTCGGCCGGTCGTCGTCGGATCAGGCGCGTGAGCACTGGTAGCGTCGGAAACACGCCGCGTCGTTCCACGACCCGGAACCCTGCCCGTGACGCCAGGTCGAGGTATTCCGCGATGGGCCGATCGCCCGGGTGTTTCGTTTCGCTGGACGTTCTGATGAGCCTGCCACGTAGCAGGAAATGAACTCGCGACTGTAGATGGGCGAGATTAGGGACGGCCAGCAGGAGCTCTCCATCCAACCGCAGAACGCGGTGCAGCTCACCGATCGCGATGGCTTGATCGGCGTAGGAAAGATGCTCGAGCACGTCCAGGCAGAGCGCGCGCTCGAACGTGTCCGCCGGGAACGGAAGGTTCGTGATCGATCCCGGTCGGACGTACTCCGAGGTGTAATTTGGATCGATGCCCTCGATCCGCAGCCTCGAAGCGTAGCGTTCGACGAGGATGCCTTCGCCGCAGCCGGCGTCCAGCACGCGGGTGCCAGGGGTCAGGCGGTCGAGATACGTCGTCACATAGTCGATCTTCGCCAGGTAGGTCGGATAGTAGTCCCAACTGCGGTCGGGCGACCGGTGGTAGTCGCCCCGGGACGCGTACTCACCCGTGCGTACCACGGGCCCAGGATGGGTCATGCCGGGACGATTGTAGCGGAAAGGCCTCTGGTGAGGCTGCGAAGCTCGAGGGGGCCCGCTGTCAGGGCGTCCCCGGATACCCCGGGTTGGCGTACTTGGCTCGGTCTGGTTCCTGGGGTGGGGCCTGGACGGAGCCCGGGATGACGTTGTCAGGAAGCCCATAGGGATTCCTGAATGTCGGCGCCGGAGGCTCGGGCGGTGCGATCACCATGCCCGGCCGGGGAGCCGAGGTTCCCGAGCTCGGCTGGAACGTCGGGACCGACGGTGCCGCCGCGGGTGGGGTGGTCCCGCCCCCCTGGAAGGCGCGGAAGCTCTGCGGGTTGGCGTAGTCGAAGCTGGTCTCCGGCGCCGATGCCTCGTTCGTCGGTTGCGCGCCGCTGTCGACCTGCTCCACCGGCGGCATCGTCGGAGTCGCTGGCGGGTAGCCTGAGGGGCCGCCGCCGCCGTACCCGGGCATGGGTGGGGCGGAAGCCGCGACCGCACCTCCTGTGGGTGCCGCGCTGGACGCGAGAATCAGGATGCGGTCGAAGGTCGAGGCACCGGCCATCGCCTCGGCTCGCGGCGCCACCATGTACCCGCTGACCGTTCGCAGCAGCACCGCGATGGCCTCCGC